>Ga0214923_10008828_pt1 | contig 10627 bp, 13 predicted proteins | sample LL1510_MetaG_FD_177993 | JGI IMG/M metagenome (GOLD analysis project Ga0214923, IMG submission 177993) | Freshwater microbial communities from Lake Lanier, Atlanta, Georgia, United States - LL-1510 | ecosystem: Environmental > Aquatic > Freshwater > Lake | place: USA: Georgia | collected...
ACCACACCTTATAGGGTCCGAATTTTGATTGTCGTCTGCGCCATAATATCTCCATTCTGCACCGTGATCCACTAAATCTTTATAAATAATGCCGCATTTGTTATTTGTACAAGTCAAAAACCCTTCTTCTGAAAATGCTAAAATACTCTCACATCTCTCGCAAATTTCTCTATTACCTGAACCATAAATACATTCTAATGGGATTTGTTGTTTATCTGGATTTTCAATTTCAGTATCAAATATGTTCCATAGTTCAGTCTTGTTTATATTATTAGTTTTCCGTTTTTGACTTTTATCTTTGCTTTGCATTATATTATCTTTCATTAGATAAAATATTTTGAATTCAATTTTATTTATTTGTAATTCCGTTATTTTGTATTTTTGTAAATTTTTTAAAATACTATAGTATATGGGAAATACTTCTTCGTCTACATCTAATTCAAATAATGCTAATGTTAATGCTGAAAAAGAATTCAAAAATTTTTATGATGTCATAGACTATATTGCTACTTACTACATTTTAACTATGGATTTCAAGAGTTTAAGCAAACTTTCTGAAAAAACTTATTGTGATAAATTAGTTGTACTCACTTCTGATATCATTGAAAGATATTTCAATGATATGGAAGTAACCTATCTTGCACAAAGAATCAAAGAAGGATTGGAGGTAAACGACCTCAAAAATGAAAAAATTATTTATATTAATAAAGATAGACTAGAAGGTTTAGATCTCTCCAATGATGCACAGAAAAGTATTAAAAAGAAGCGGGTGTGTATAGGTATAGCAAAATTTTATGTTAAAATTGCGCACGTTTTTGCGGCAATTGTAATGACTATAAACCCAGTTTACACTTATAAAGACGCTACTGGTCAAACTGTTAAAACTGGACTATTAGAAAAAGATACAATCCCTAAAGGCGTGGATAGAAAATTATACAAATTGAATATTTGTGATAATAGAATCCGAGCATTAAAAAAGGGCGAAGAAATAGATAGTATAAATGGTAATGTAACAATACAGCCTAAAGTTTGTAATATGAATGTTGGTATAAATGGGCTAGATAAAACACTTGCTGATGAGCCGGGTATTACTGAGCTAATGAAACTGTATTTAGATGATAATTATGATTTCTCGAACGGAAATTTTACCGGAATGTCAGAAACAACAAAAAAACTATTTATGAAAGATTTACAACTATTTTATACCGCATTTACGGGTAATGAAAATATGCCAGCCGAAATAACCAAATTTAGCGATATTAAATTAAAAGATTATAACAAAACACCTGGATGTCAAGGTACCAATCCTAGTTTTAAACATAAATATACGTTAGGACAAAAGGACAAACTATTTGTTGATTATGCAAATAATACAAAGAAAATGATACAAAATGCGGCAGATAATCAGTCCAAATTATTAGCAGTTATAAATGAAATATTTACTTACGTCATTGACCCCTATTCAAATAAAAAAGTGATAAGAGTTAATCCAAAATTGACGGATGAATTGTTGCAAAAAGCGGTTGAAAAAACTAGGCGTTTAATTGTAGATTTATATGTAAAATGTGAGATGGATTACGTGAACGGTATTAAATTATACGAGGCAATTGTGGAGGCAAAAATATTGGAAACAACTCAAAACCAAATAGATGTCCTTAAAAAGGAAGCATCTAAAATTATAAAAGAATCGCAAAATACTGTTGTAGCGCCTGTAAAAGAAGAATCGAACTTTGTAAAACCGCCACCTGTTGTGGTAGCAGAAGGCGCACCATCGGTTCTACCAAATAGTGTGTAAAGAAATATAGCTTGAATAATAATTTACGTCGGTAATTTATTATTTTTACTCAGAAAAACCTTAAAATACTACATAATGTAATGAAAACGTGTTTTTTCACATATAAAAATATCCCTACATATGAAGGAAAATTTCAAAAAAAGGGCTGGGAAAGTTTTTTTGAAATTTCAAAATGGACAAAAATAAATGTCCAAAATCGATTTTCTAAAATACTTTATGGAAAAACGTGTTTTGTGACCATAATTGAAAATTAGCATCAGGTCACCAAAAAAATGATTCAAAATTTGTGACGGTAAATTTTTTTATTTTTTATAAAATTTTTTTATAATTATCTAATATGGAAACTTTAGGTGACATTTTGGTGACACAAACGAGCACAAAAACGAGCAATTATTTTCGCTGCGAAGATTGTGACTATATATGCTTTAAAAAGTATAACATTGACAGACATAATTTGTCAGCAAAACATAATTCGGTGATACTTAGCAAACAAAAAGGAGCGAAAAACGAGCAAAACGAGCAAAACGAGCAAAACAAAAGTATAACTAAAAATTGCTGTGAAAAATTTGTATGCGAAATTTGTAATAAACAATACGTGTCAAGAAATGGATTATGGAAACATAGAAAGAGATGTAAAACGGAATGTGTACCCAATATTGAAGAAGCGAATACAGTTATTTACAATCAGCCTACTGACAAAGACCTTATAATGATGTTGATCAAAGAAAACAGCGAATTAAAATCTATGATGATGGACCAACAAAATATGATGATGAAGGTGATAGAAAATGGGACTCATAATAACAGCCATAATACTACCAATTCGCATAATAAAGCATTCAATTTACAATTCTTTTTAAACGAGACCTGCAAAGATGCAATGAATATTATGGATTTTGTAGAATCAATAAAGTTACAAATATCTGATTTAGAAAGTGTTGGAGAATTGGGTTATATTGAAGGAATTTCAAATATTATTGTAAAAAACCTAAATGCATTAGATGTAACCCAAAGACCTGTTCATTGTACTGATAAAAAGAGAGAAACCATCTATATAAAGGATGACAATAAATGGGAAAAAGACGAAGAACAAAAGAAAATGCACAAAATGATTAAAAAAGTAGCGGATAAAAATGCACGTTTACTACCCAAATTTACAGAAAAATATCCCGATTATAAGAATTACCATTCCAAAACTTCGGATATATATAGTAAAATCATTGTGGAATCAATGGGTGGGTCCGGTGATAATGATTATGAAAAGGAAGAGAAGATTATCAAGAATATTGCCAAAAATATTGTGGTGGATAAAGACCCATAGTTTCTTTAAGTACCTTTTTCAATTTATTATATAAAATATGAAAAAATATGCCCGGAAAAGTTTTTTTGAAAATTCATTTTGGACATTTATTTTTGTCCATTTTCGATTTTCCAAAATACTTTATGGAAAAATGTGTTTTGTGACCATAATTGAATTTTATCGTAAGGTCACAGAAAAAATAATTCAAAATTTGTGACGGTATTTTTTTTGTGAAAAAGACAAAATTATTTTCTTGGCAATATTTAGGCAACAGATGGCAACGGATGGCAACAGTTTTAAGCAAAAATTAAGCAATAAATATTATTGTGAAATTTGTGACTATGGTACCTGCAGAAAAAGTAATATGGACAACCATTGTAGGTCACTGAAACATATAAATTCAACGGATGGCAACACAAATAAGCAAATTAAGCAAAAAATTAAGCAAGTTACAACGGAAAATTATACGTGTGAAATTTGTCAAAAATGTTATAAAGATAGAACTGGATTATGGAAACACAAATCAAAAGGTATTTGTATTAAAAATACTAGTGAATTAGTAGAACAAAAATCTAGTGGAAAATTAGCAAATAATGATGATATATCTCCGCAACTAATACAACTTATAACACAGCTAGTAAAAGGACAAAACGGATTACAAGAATCTATACTAGAGTTATGTAAAAATGGGACTCATAACAACAGCCATAATACTACCAATTCGCATAATAAAGCATTCAATTTACAATTCTTTTTAAACGAGACCTGCAAAGATGCAATGAACATTATGGATTTTGTAGAATCAATAAAGTTACAAGTATCTGATTTAGAAAGTGTTGGAGAATTGGGGTACATTGAAGGTATTTCTAATATTATTGTGAAAAACCTAAATGCACTGGATGTTACTCAAAGACCGGTTCATTGTACCGATAAAAAGAGAGAAACTATCTATATAAAGGATGATAATAAATGGGAAAAAGACGAAGAACTGAAAATGATGCACAAAATGATTAAAAAAGTAGCGGATAAAAATGCACGTTTACTACCCAAATTTACAGAAAAATATCCCGATTATAAAAACTACTATTCCAAAACTTCGGATATATATAGTAAAATCATTGTGGAATCAATGGGTGGATCCGGTGATAATGATTATGAAAAGGAGGAGAAGATTATCAAGAATATTGCCAAAAATATTGTGGTGGAAAAATAAAAAGTTATAGTCTCAAATAATTATCATTCAAAAATTTATAATTAAAATCGTTAGCGACCAAGGGGTTCCATTTTTTTATGTAAATAAGTCACTGTTGAATTCAATGTTACCAAACATATTTGATATAAAGCAGGAAATAACATAAATAAAACGAAACAATACGCTGCAATAGTTTCACTTGTCATGATAAAATTATAATCAATAATCGTTATAATTTTATATAATTTTAAATCAATTTTTTTATATACTAACTGAACCAAATAATCTACGTGCATTTCGCAATGCTTGTTTTTTTAAGCTCAATCTTGCTGCTTTAATTGAACCTGTTTTCTTTAAAGTTGACGAAGCAGCCTGTATAGCAGTAGTCCATTTTTTACCGGTTTTGTGTTTTTTACCTCCGCGCATTTTTCTAGTTTTATTTCTTAATAATCGTTGACGTCTTGTAGCCATATATATTTACAGTATATATTATTTTAACTATTGTTTGTGAGTGTATTTTTATCTACTTCAAAGTTATATTTAGATAGTATATTTTAGATAGTATATTTTATATAATATCTAAATTGCAGCTTAATATTTCGAGAAAATTAGAGAGCAATTAATTTATTGGTTGTGACGACTGGCAGATCGTGAATGACTGCGTGATCTTCTGCGTCCACCAGTTCTTGTGCGTCCTGATGTGCGTGTGCGACCTGATGTTCTTGTACGTCCTGATGTGCGTGTGCGACCTGATGTACGTCCTGATGTGCGTCCTGATGTACGTCCTGATGTACGTCCTGATGTGCGACTTGATGTGCGACTACTCATTTTATATATATACGCCACAAAAAAAAATTTACAACGCTAAAATTTCTAAATTATTTTAATTAATTCCAAACTGTATTTGTTGAATGCCACCACATTTTATCTCCTTTTTCAACATTATAAATAGCCCTAAATACTTTCGTTCTAGATAATGGAACATTACAACGATATTTGTCTAAAGGATGGGGGTTTGTTTTCAATTGTGCTAAAATAGCCCTTTTAGAAATTTGTTGTCTAGATTGAATCGCGAAGTAAACGAAAAAAGCCTCAAAAGATAATGATTGTATTGGTAAAATGTCTTCATTTTTTAATTGAAAATCCCTTAAATATTCTTGGCATATTGCTAAACCGGATATATCGGCTAAATCTTCGCCAATACTAGGTTCTGCATCGAATATAATACCATCATACGAGGCGAAAACTTCATATTGCTTAATAACATCGTTTTGGATTTTTTCAAATTCTTTTTGGTCTTTTTCTGTCCACCAATTATTTAATCGTCCAAATTCATCATATTTGGAACCCAAATCATCCAACGCGTGAGACATTTCGTGTGCTATAGTAAACCCTATATGTGCTAAATTATATTCTAAACCTCTTTCATCCAAATCTACGAATGGTTTTTGTATATAACCTAAAGGTATATATATACCATTTTCGGTAGGAGTGTATGCAGCATTTACGACATAGGCTTGCGTTCCTATAAATTTGGGTGGAATCTCGGACCAGTCAATGACTGGTATATCAATGACATTTTTGCCTTCTAGCTTAATAGCTTGTTCGAGCCTCCATTGTGCCATTTTTACTAAATTTCCCCACGGGTCATTCTCTTTATAATCAAGCAGCGGGTCTTCTCTCAATAATTCCGGAGAACCAACCGTTAACTTAAAGTGTTTTAATTTTTCTAAAGCCTTCTCTTTTGTTTTAGGTGCCATCCAACTATTGCGTTTAATAATTCGAATAAATACGGTTTTCAAATCTTCTGCCATTGTTTTAACATAATTAATAGCCTGTAGATTATTATATCGTTGTATGTATTCATTAGTTAAAAAGGTATTAAATAAAAACCCCATAGGGAAAATAGGTCTTATATAACTATCAACTTTTGTTTGCTGTCCCTTTACAAAAGCTCCTTCAAATTCGTAAAAATTTTTCCACCCATTTTCATCCCATCTACATTGCTGACGAATATATAAATAAATCCAAAACGTACGCCATTTAGGTGTATTCCATTTTTCTAACAATAATTTTGTCCCACATAATAAATAATTTATATTGGATGTTACAAAACTACTAGGAATTTTTTTAAAACCTAGATGATGACAAAAGGATTCCCAATCAAAATTGAAATGTTTTAAAGCCTCATCTTTTGACACTAAATTGTAATAATCCGGGTCATAATCTTTGATTAATTCACAAGACATAGCATTTAATATTTCAAATTCTACATCAAAAACATCCTTAACGTTGAAGCCGTGGTCAACACCTAAAGCAATTTTAAATAATTCGGTTAAATAGTTAAAAAATGTGGTTCGATAATGAGACTTATATTTTTTATCTTCAACAGTATCAGTCTTATCATCGAAATACAAATTAATATCAATTAAACTTAATTGTGCGGGTTCTAAATAGCATTTATATATTTTGGGGTTTTTGTCATCGGGGTTTAGTGACCATACAAATGGACAACCCCACGAAATAATTTCGTTTTTGTTAAAAAATGCTAATAATTCCCATATATTTTTATTATCTTTCATTAAATGGTCAATATGCGACAATATTCGCGTAGATGTAGTTCTAGTTTGTAGGCTTGTATTGTATATTTTAAATGAGTCGTACGCGGTTTTAATACATTGTGCTTTTTTACTATCTTTTGTTACAGGATTTGTTGTATAATCTTGAATTATTTCTATTAATTCTCTATACACTTTATCTTGTACAATTCTAAAATCATCTACTTGTACTATATATTTTTGATTTGATTCTAATTCATACGCAGTTATCCATCTATCGTTTATATAAGAATAAAAGTCTTCGTTAGGTTGAATATTTTTAGGATTGATTGCTTTTTTAAGGTCTGAAACAATTTGTTTTTCTAAATTATAACTACTAGATACTATATTGATTTTATTTTCCTTAAACAGTTTTTCCACTTTATCTTCAAATGTATTATATGTATTAGCCGACTCTTTACATACAATGGCTCGCTGAGTAGGTGTTATTGTTTTAACCATTTTTAATAATTTATCCCGGTTTTTTTTTGTTTTTCTTTTAATTTTGTCTATATTTCTTATATTTTTAATATTTCTTATTTTGTTTATTTGACTAGCTATCATATAAAATAATATAATATTATAAATTATTTTATCATTTTTCTTTATGTGTTGTATTGTCTTTATGTTTTGTCGTTGTATTGTCAAATGAATTACAAAAACTTGTCCTCGATTTTGTTTAATAGTGCGTCATCGTATATTAAAGTTCCCGATGGTTTATATGATTTTATAGGGGTATATTCCTTCTTAAGTTTTATTTTATTGTTTTGGTCTATATTTTTACTATTTAATATATAATCATTGGGGTCTGTTGGTGCATTGGTAATGCTTTTCATAGACCCTGGACCCTCTTCACCATCCTCTTCAATCTTTTTACCAAATTCATCCACTACAATACCTGTTTTCTTTTTTAGTTCTGTCCGTACATACGATGGAACAAAATGCATCCACGATATAAATAACATATTTGGATGAATATACCGAACCACGAAACCATTTGTTTTAAGTTTGTCAAGTATATAAGCAATACACGCGCCTTGGTCATATCTTGGAACACCAATGATTGTTTCCGGAACTAGAAACCAGCAAAATTGGTCGTCGACTTTTTGTCGAGATACTGTTTTAATTTTAACGTGAATACGGTTGAGGATTTTATTAAACAATGCCAATTTATTCAAATCTTGTTGACGCTTTTTCTCGTATAATTCATCAATATTGAGTTTCTCTGAAAAGTCTTCTATATTTTCTAATGTAAATATATTTGCCATTAAATTGCTTTTAGAAAAAAACTTATTAAAATTAATGCATTTTAATAAAATAATAATAGCAAATGACTATAAAACATTTGGTTATTTCAGGTGGCGGGCCAATAATGGTACAAGTATTAGGTGCTATTCAACATCTTGAACAGAATAATTTTATTTCAATGAAGGATATAGAAACGATTTACGGGACCTCTGCAGGTGCAATCGTAGGTATATTAATTTGTCTTAAATTTGAGTGGGAAACGATAAATGATTATATTATTAAACGACCGTGGCAAGATGTCTTTCCAGTCAAAGTGCAAAATATATTCGACGCCTACACCAAGAAGGGTGTTTTCGACATAAAAACGATTGAGAAGTGTTTTAAACCTCTACTAGATGCTAAAGATATACCTATGGATATAAATTTGGAGGATTTTTATACATTTTCAAACATTGAATTGCATTTTTTTTCTTTTGAGATAAATGAATTTAAAATTCAGGATATTTCTTATTTAACACATCCTAAATTGTCACTGATGACCGCGGTTCAGATGACGTGTGGTTTACCACTCTTAGTTACACCGGTTTGTATAGATGATAAATGTTATATTGACGGCGGGTTATCTTGTAACTATCCGTTGAATTTTTGTATTGAATCAGGAAAATTACCTGATGAAATACTAGGGTTTAAAAATAAATACAATAATGATAAAAATAATAAAAATAATATAAATGTTGAAACTAATCTTTTGGATTTCTTGTTGGGATTTTTATTTAAAATAATTCTAAGTGTAAATACGGACCATAATCAACCACAATTAAAAAATGAAATTATATGTGATGCAAAATACTTGAACATAGAGGTCTTACGTAGTGCGCTTAGTAATATAGAAATACGGCGTGAATTATTCAAAAACGGTACAGAAACGGCTGCAAACTTTCTCTCTAGTTTAGCCTTACAAAACAGTATTCAAGAATTGAGTGAGGGTGTCCTTTGAAGGTTTTGCATCGTACTCAATGATTTGACCATCCTTCAATAATTTAATAGTAGGATAACCTTCTACGTTATATTTGTTCATCATTTTTTCTACTTCAGCTGTTTCTTCGGAGCAATTAATTTCGGTGAACACTACTTGGTAGCCATTAATGGTTTTATTTTGGTATTCAGATTTTAAATCGTTCCAAATAGGTTTGGCGGTTTTACAATGAGGACACCAGTCAGCATAGAAAAATAACAATTCTGCTTCATTGTTTGCATTGGCGTCAATAGGGATTTGTTCGCTATTTGGCTTATATTTGGTCTTCATTTGTGGTGCAATATAATAAAAATAGTATAATCCTGCTAAAATTGCGAATATAATACATACTACTATAATCATAATTGTTGTGTTATTTAAATTTTTGCCAGCATTTTGAATAGTTGATAAAAACCCAGGGTTGGTGCCCATAGGTAATGCTTGGTTAAATAATGGGTTTTTTGTGTACATTTATATATATTCTAGAATAAATTATGATTCTCTTTTAACGAATACAATTTAAAGGTATATTTAATATATGCTATATAGTTAAAATGTTGTTTCGAAAAAATAATGGAGAGTTGGTTGAATTAAAAAAATATGACTTCCCAAATGATAAATTATATTATGAAAAAATAATGGAAATCAATAAACCTGTTTTATATTCTACTAAAACAACTCCTTTTTCTAAATCTATCGAATATTTTACTAAAAAAATATAAAATAGTAAAATAGTAAAATAGTAAAATAGTAAACAAATAATATTATAGTAAATAAAGTATGGACGAAAACAGCTCATTTTTAGAAGAGGCGTGTAAATTAGCAATAAACTCGGTTAGAAATAATGGGGGTCCATTTGGGTGTGTTATAGTTGATAGTAAAACAAATGAAATTTTAGGTAGTGGAAATAATATAGTGACCAAATCTTTTGACCCAACAGCGCACGCAGAAATAGTAGCCATACGGAATACGTGTCAAAAATTAAAAACACACGATTTAGCAAAATGTACTTTATACACCAGTTGCGAACCGTGTTCAATGTGTTTATCAGCAATCTATTGGTCGCGAATAAAAACAGTATATTATTGTTTTACTAAAGAAGACGCTTCAAGTTATGATTTTGATGATTCATTTATTTACGACGAATTGTCAAAAAATATGGAAGATAGAAAAGTACAATTTATCCATATAAAAATCCCTGACAATAACCCTTTTGAAGAATGGAAAAATAAAACAGACAAGATTTTATATTAGAAAAAACTCTTGATAACAAAGATTGCTAATAACCCGATAAATAGTGTAAATATATAACTGCATATAAGATTGGTGCTCAATTGTCCTTTTAATGGGTCCTATTTAGTTAATTGGGTTGCCATTTTTAACAAATTTGTCTGCTGTATATTCAAATATAATGTGTATACTAATAATAATAATGCGATTATTTTCATAAACAATGATGTTTTGAAGAAGTTGCTTAATG
>Ga0214923_10008829_pt1 | contig 10625 bp, 11 predicted proteins | sample LL1510_MetaG_FD_177993 | JGI IMG/M metagenome (GOLD analysis project Ga0214923, IMG submission 177993) | Freshwater microbial communities from Lake Lanier, Atlanta, Georgia, United States - LL-1510 | ecosystem: Environmental > Aquatic > Freshwater > Lake | place: USA: Georgia | collected...
ATTGCTAATATAATAGTTATCGCACCATTAATAATAATATTAGTATATTTAATTTTATCATTTTCAATACTAGAAGAATTTAAACATGTTAAAATACTACTTCCCAATATAGTTGGGAATAAACAAATATTATTAATTGTATTATAAAAACCATAAGATAATTCACATAATAAAGAATTAATATAACATCTATCTCTATATTGTTTTAAAGAATCCATTTATATTAATAAATAAAAATAAATAAAATAATATAATAATTATTATATTATCCGTGATAGATACCTAACTCTTTGTTTGTCTTAGATGAATAATGACCTAATTGACGAACATTTCCAGCACCTTTATATTGACCGAGACGTGCGGATTTCCCTCTCTCGTAATCTGAATATACTTCTGAGAGCTTACTACCGATATTAGCAGCACTACTAACAAAATCCATATATAATATCTAATATATAATTATATTATTTTTTAAAATATAAAGAAATTAAATAATAACATATATCATTTAATAAATTATAAATTTTCTCAATCCAATTTGTATTATTATAAGTTACTAATTGAAAATGGATATATGAAATAGGACAATCAGTTATATATTCTAAATATTCATTCCTAATTGAAAAGTTAATTGATTTAATATTCTTATTTGCTAATAGTATTTCTCTATTTTGGTTATTAGTATAATTAATTGTGCTAAATAAAGGAATATCCCTATCAACCCAACATACAATATCACCAATACCAGCATTAGCAGAATATCTTGGTTCTAAATTATATTGAACATTAACATCATATACTAAATCAGTTGTTAAAATAACCTTAGTATATGGTAACATATTCACAAATGTCTCAGAATAATACTCGTTTGGATATATTAACTCATATGAACTCTTATTATATCCAAATAATGAAGCACAGTTTAAAGGATAAAAATATAATTGACCAGCAACAATACCATTACTAACAACTAGATAATATTTATTAGTTGATTTATTATAATTAAATGCTATTGGCTTACTAGTAGATGATAAAATAGAATTAATTGTATCACGTAATGATGTAGCAGTATAACTACCATTTGGTATTGTAATAGTATAATCTACATTTAAATATTTAATTTTAAATTGATTATTTTTATGAAAATCACTAACATTTAACATTGAATTCATCATAGTGAAATCAATTAATTTAAATTTAATTTTATCATTATTTTTAATATCAATATTAACATCTAATGGTATATTAAAATTATAATTTTGTTCATAACTCTTTTTAAATTCCGTAGAATAATAAAAATCTTGTATTAATTCCATATTCTATTTAATATAAGTTTTTTATTTATTTATATTGCGATGTTATATTATCAGCAATTAAATCTGAATCTTCAAATAACAGTCCTATAATAAAATGTCCAACTCCTTGACTAGAAATAGTAAAACCAGTATCACGTGATGTAAATGAGTCATTAACTTTAATTGTTATATTATTAATTAATTGAGGAGTTAATGCTAATGAATAATAACTATTATTAAGAAAACCATTACTACCAGCATGAGATACATATAACATTGGAAAAGCTTCTTTATCACTACAATATGTTGAATCACCATCATACATAAGATTTTTTAATTTAATATAACATGGTTTGGCTGTATTTTCATTAGCAACAAAATTTATAACTTTTAAATTAGTTCTATTATATAATTGAAATGGTGGAATATCAAAACTAAATTCATAGTAAGTAGTACCTCCATTATTCACACTAGAAGTAGCATAAGCAGTATTTAACCAGACTATTCTAGTTTTTTTATATTGGTAAGAAGGGTTTGTTCCATTATAATTATTATAGGGATTTTTGTCTTGTATATTATATGGTAATGGTTGATAATTATATTTGGTATCCATCATTGTAGTCATTATGCTTCTAATATTACTTTATCTTTTTTTTCATCACATGTTATTTCTAATTTACTGGGAAAATATATAGGATTATTATCTTTATCATATAAATAAGAGTCGGCTGGCTCCTTACATTCAATAATCTTAGATTCTAATTTATAACTTTCTTTTATTTTTAATAATTGTTCATCAGTAAAGGTATCTGTTAATCCTTTTTTACTACGAATATAAGCAACAACACTTATATATATAATATAAGGATTATCTTTAGCGATGTCGGCATGTATTAGGTTTGCTTGTGCATAAAGAATATCAAATTCAGCTTTATCTTCATCAGTAAATCCATCAGGATAAACAGTTTCTTTTAATACATTACTCTTAATCATATTTATCTATAAATATAAGATAGAAAAAAATTTAAATTTAATTTATAATTAATTCTTTATCATAATTCTTATAAAATCTAACTCCTTTTTTATCCATACTATTACTAATAATTGTTAAACAATTATTTTTTTCATCTGTAGCATGTTCATATAATTGAATAAAATCATCTTTTTTAACATAACCTGAAATATCATCATATATTTTATTTAATATTTGGTCATATGAAGATGATTTAAATATACAATAAATATCTGTATTTGTGCGAATAATAGGGGGTATTGATTTGAATGATTGTGTAGTAAAAATGAGATTAGTTTTTAAATGACGATGTTTAATAACAATATTATTAACTAGACTTTTTGCTTTCTTACTAAAAGCATTTCCTCCAATTAAATCATCAAATATAATCCATGTTACTTTTGGTTTAATATCATCAAATATTTCATCAGGTTCGCTATATTCATATTCTTCTAATATTAATAATTCATCATCATTTAATTTTTTAATATTTTTATTTTTTTTAAATTTATTAAATATTTTTTTATAATTAATATATTCATTAAAATCATCATCTTTTTGTTTAATATCCTGTAAGATATTAATTAATAATTCATCCGAATATTCTAAATGAATATCATTTTCATCTAATGATTTTAATATTTTATATACTTCATTTGCTCCTGATGATGCTGTTGGACATATTAATATAACTCGCATATCATATTCAATCCCATCATTATCTATTATCTTAGAATTCTCATAAAGTCTTAATAATTCGCATAATTTATATGTCTTTCCTGTTCCTTTGCTCCCAATATATAATGATGTATTAAATAATACTGGTAATGATTTATTTGTAGATTGAGGTATATTCTTTTTCTTAATATTTATTTTTTCAATCGTAATATCTTTGATATTTTTTTCAATTATCATTCTACTAATAATTATTATGAAAATAATTCATTGGCTAGTCTTGATTGATTTGCTTCATATAATTTTTTTTTCATTTCTTCTCGTGAAAATTTAACATTATTTTTAATCTTAGGTATTCTAACAATTTCTTCTTGTACTTCCTCATCAGTTCCTGATTCTTCAATCTCAATAGTGCGTTTAACAATCTTTTTACGACGTGTCCCTGGTACTCTAACTACTTCTTCAACAATTTCAGGTTGAACATTACTATTTTCTCTTTCTAGTGTTTTAACTTCAACTGCTTTTTTTGGTTTAGCTTTAGTTTTTTTAACTGATTCTACTGGTTCTGCTACTTTTACTGGCTCAGGCTCAGATTTAATTTCTTCTACTTTTGCTTTCTCGGCTTTAGCTGCTTCTGCTTTTGCTGCTTTTGCGGCTCTAGCTTTTGCTAGTAATTCAGCCCGATTAATTTTTGGTTTATCTGTAGTATTCATTAATGTCTATAATATAAATAATAGAAAAAAAAATTAATAATATCCAGCAACTTTTAAAGGATTCGCAGTTTTAACGTCAGCATAATCTTTTTTAGCATTATATTTTAATGTATTTAAAATTTGTAATCTACGTCCATCATAATTTTCATCTAATGGTCTAGCATGAAATTTAAAAGGGTCTTCAAATTTCTGTTGTCCAACTCTTGCATAGTTTCTAGATAAATTCTCAGCTTGTTGAAATTGTGGTATATTTTGATATGTATTAACTAATGATGGTTTTCTTATATTTTCAGCATCATATTCACTTTTAACAATTCTATTTAATTCATTATAAAATGTTCCATTATTTTTTAATATTTCAACCATTATTCTGTTTCTACTTTAACATTAGATAATTTATTAATATGTTTTAAAGATTTATTATGAGTTGATAAATGCTTTCTTGGTACATCTACATCGCAACATTCACATCTAATTCTTTCATTTGCTTTTCTATAAATTTCTTCTTTATTTTGCTCAAAATACTTTTTCTTTTTTTCATAAATTTCTACTTTATTTTTTTCAACATATTCTTTTTTTTTTAAAGCAATCTCTTCTTTATGTTCTTGATAATATTTCTTCATTCTTTCTTTTCTTTTTTCATCTGCGTCTTTATTTTTAATATTTAAAGTTGGTTTTAATTCTTCCATTAAATATCTTAATCTTGATTCACATTCATTGATATTAGCACATGGATATGTTTCAATCATTAAAACTTTCCAATTATCCCAACCCCCATTTTCTCTAATAGTTTCATAAAGTATATCATTATGTTTTATATGTTCTGAATCATAATAAATAGATTTATGATATGACCTTCTTCTAACTAATGTAGTGGTATGACCAATATACATATCCAAAACATTAGTATCATTACAACATATCTTATACATAATAATTTTACTATAATCTATGGGGGTTTTTGGCATCTATTGATATCTTATAATATCTTATAATTTTTAAATCATTTTTTATTTTTTTCTAATAATAATAAATGCTTTTTTGTTTTATTATGAGTAGATAAATGCTTTCTATTTACTTGACATTCACAAATTTCACATTTTATTTTTTCATTTGCTTTTCTATAAATTTCTTCTTTATTTTTTTCAAGATATTCTCTTTTTTGTTTAGCAATTTCTTCTTTTTTTTCTTCACGATATTGTTTATTATATTCAATGATTTTTTCTTTATTTTCTTCAGAATAATGTTTAACTCTTTCTAAAATTTTTGTTTTATTTTTTTCATAATACTTTTTTGATTTTTCAGCGATTTTCTCTTTATTTTCTTCACCATATTGTTTCTTTTTTTCAGCAATTATTTCTTTATTTTGCTCACGGTATTTTTTATTTTTTTCAGCAAGAACTTCTTTATTATCTTCTCTATATTCTTTATCAGTTCTACTAGGTATATAAATATTTAATGTTGGTTTTAATTGTTCAATCCAGTAACGTTCTCTTATTCTTGCTTCATTAACATTTTCACATGGATATTCTTCAATTATAATAATACTAAAATTAAACCATCCTCCATTTTCACGAATAAAACTATATCGTTTTAAATTATATTGTTTATTTTTTTCATTATTACAATGAGATTTATGGTCATATCTTCTTCTTATTATATCTGTTGTATGACCAATATACTCATCTGTAATATTAGCATCATTGCAACAGATTTTATATATAACTGTTTTAGAAAAATCAATAGGAGTTCTTGGCATGTATGATAATGTATTATAAATGTATGATAATGTATGATAAATGTATAAAAATCATTTTTTATTTTTTTTTGTTAAATAATAAATACTTTTTTAATAGACTGAAATGTTGCGGCCTGATTGAATATTAAGGACTTTTGATAATCTCGCATACATTACTGGGATACAGGTTTGTGAGTTGGAGGCACCATTGAAATTAGCATCCCATGAGATAGTTAGAGTGCTTCCTAGTGAATTTAAACCTGAAATCCAGAAATCCTTTGTATCTTGTATGGTAAGGTCTTCAATATGAGCAAAATAATACTTACAGAAATGGACTAGTGAAAATATACAGGCATTTATTCCATTCGTTCCTAAATCTACGTGATTATATCCTAATGCCTTAAGAGTATCAATATATATTTCTTTAGGAGTAAGAAATCCATAATTGATAGGTCTATTATTAATAGATATTCGGCTTTCTTTAATTGCCTGACCATTACGAATAAAAAAATATGAATTCATAAAACCATCTCCTAATTTATCAGTTCTAATTGTGCCAGTATTATCTATTTTTCCTAGAGGGTCTGCGACTATTTGGGACATATTATAAACAGTAGAGCCCGCATCATTACTACCATATACAATCATTGGTTTCCATGTAGAATTTTGGTCAGTCTTACACATAGTACATATAATTTGGTCTAATGAATTAGCACTCACGTTCCAATTGACACTAATACCAGTATTCTTTGTAGCAGATGCGAAACGAGCATTTAAATAAGAATAGAATCCAACATTTAAACCTGATGATGTTAATTTAGAAGCTTTTAATTTATAATATTCATCACTGGCAAATGAGATTACATCAATTGTAGCATATACGTTATCTAGTGTGAATGAGCCACCAGCTAGAGTTTGTGCCGTAGCATTAATTGTTGATGGGAGCACATATTGCGAAGCAAACTGAAATTGAATAAAAACATCTCCCAGGTCTGAAGTGTCCAAAACTTGTGGCTGCGCACTCCCAATAAAACCTAAGAAATGAGTAATCGCCCCATCTGCTTTAGAAGGAGCAGTTTGACCAGTTTTACACCAATTATCACCAGTAAAACTAACGTCTAAATTAGATGATGGGTCACTAGAAACAAATCTAAGAGATGGGTCAAACCACTCACATACATTTCGTTTTGAAAATTGGTCAAATGAAGAACCTTCTAGGTCCATTAGGGTATTATATAGGAAATTATAGGATGGGAGAATATCTACTGTATTTCCGTTAATAATAATAGAAATTCTTTCAATAAGACTAGAAGCATATCGTGGATGAATAAAAGTCCCTGTTGTTCCACTAGTAGTAAATTGATAGAATAAATTAAATGTTCTTAAATCTACTAATGATGAATTGGGAAGTTTAACTGTTATGATGTCATTTGGGGCAATACCGGTTGTGCGGTCAGGTGTCATTTTAACACCAACACGCGACATATTACCAACTAATTGTTTAATACGATAACTTAATGAAGTCGGGAATGAACTTGTAATATCAGCCATCTGTTTATCTAATTATAATATAATATTTTAATTTAAAGGAAATTCTGGGATTATAAAATCATTATTAGTAAAATCTCGTAATTTTTGTCTATATTCTTTAATAATTAATAAATTATCAGTAGATATTGGATAATCCACCAAAACATATTTATCTGATTCTGCTAATAATTGATTACGCTTAAATATTAAACTTAATCTTTTTAATTCTTTTTTTTCTTCCTCTACTATAATTTCGTTTGTTTCCATTATTATTATCCTGATATTTTAATATTAAATTGACCACCATAAACAGCATTATCAATAGTTATCTTAATAGCATTTCCACCACCACCATTCCAAATATTAGCATCAACATTTATTGTATTTGTTCCACCATTTGGATTTCTTAAATCACAAATACAGGCATATTGCCCACCACCACCTCCGAGAAAAATTCGCCCAAACCAAACTGCGTTTTGCCCTAAACATGTAATAGCAACGCATAAATAAGAAACTGTGCCTATTCCATCCCAAAATCCATTAGTAACAAAATACCAACCTGGTCCATTAGTTCCATCAAATGATGTTCTATAATCTAATGTAGTTCCATAATTATGATAATTTCTTGAACGAGTTAAACCAGTAATATTTACATTTCCATACATATCTGTATTTCCGTCATTTTTCATAATTACAATTGGACCATATGATTGTGCCGCTGATTTCATAAAATAGTGAGCATATAAATTCGCATCATTACCACATGAATAGTATGAAGTTGAATTAGCACCATAATACGTTCTATATACACCATCCCGAGACATATTCCAATTTCCAGTTGTAAAAGTTACAATATCTTCAAACCTTGCTTTCCCATTAACATATAATTTTGTAGCTGAATAACTATTATTACCAATACCCACATTTCCATCTTTATCTATGATAAATGATGTAAATTGTCCATTGGTATCTGCTCCTTCTAATTTTTGTTTTATTTGAAAGGTACAACCATAGTTTCCATTATCAGTAGCACTGATAGAACAATTAGGTTGATTTGTTGTTGTATCATATGTAGATAAATTTATTGTTGATGTAGCACCTGAATTACCTTGTGCCATAATGGTTAAAGCAGGATTAGTGCCTTTCATATGAAATTTAGTATATGGATTAGCTATTCCTATACCAACATTACCATTACCTTTTATTCTCATTAATTCATTATTACCAGTTGCTGCTGTGCTATTATTAGCAACATTAAATATAAAACTATCATCAATAATACTATTAATTTGTAATATTAAACCTCCACCATTTCCAAATCCTACAAAATTAAAATTATTATTTGTTACTTCATATAAACATATTTGTTTTGCTATTGCTTGTGTTTTTAATTGAAGAGGACAATTTACGATATTTGTCCCTAATCCTATATTATTATTACTTTTGATATAAATAGCAGCGTTTCCAGCTCCTGATTGAAGTATTAAATTATTTATACTTCGTATAACCATATCATTAGCAACGGCAGATGTTGAAAAATTATTAGCAGTGTCTGGTATTGCTATATTATTTCCATTTGTTGCTGTTAATTGGATATTAAGATTAATTTTATTAAATGTTAAATCTCCTGTCATAGTGCCACCTGATAATTTTAAATATGTATTTGATATTTCGCTTCCATTATAAATAATACTAGGTGTAGTTATTGATGTAGTCGCTGTTAAAGTTCCATTTACATATAATTTAGATGATGGATTACTACTTCCAATTCCTACATTTCCATTTGTTAATATTATCATATTTGGTATTTCTGTTGTGTTATTATTCGTATTAAATAATATTCCATTTTGAGATAATAAATATAAATTATTTCTTAATATTATAGGCGTAGCAGATGTGCCTCCAATCCCAATTGTAGCATTTGAACCAATATTATTCATAGTTATAATTCCTGCTCCTTGACTCGCATTTTGACTTTGTAATATTAAATTAATTGATTTATTAGTATCGGCAAAAATAGATGCTGTTGTATATGCTTCAAAATTATAATAAGGATAACCAATAACTGTATAATTTAATAATTGAGTTTTACCATTTACTGCTAAATCAGCAGTTGTTGTTATTGATGGTAAGGTTAATAAACCCGTATTATCTAATGTAGCAGTATTTGTTGGTCCTGAATACCATTTATAACTAGCATTAGATGGAGAACAAAACCAAAATGTATTATTAGTAAGATTACCAGTTCCTATTCCAATACTATAAGGATAACCAGTACCTATACCAGTTTGTAATAATATTCTATCTCCATTAAATCCTTGTGGATATGGTCCAGGATTTCCATATAATTGCGTATTAAAATACAATTGACCACTTAAAACCCCACCACTTTTTAATAAATAATTATTTAAAGTAGTTGATAATTCCTGAGCATTATAAATAATTGAATTAGTTGTTAATGCTCCAGTCATTGTAGAACCAGATTTTAAAACATAATTATTTAAAGTAGTTGATAATTCCTGACTATTGTAGATGATACTATTAGCTCTTAATGCTTTCCCTGAGTGTATATATATATCACCATCAACAGACAACCGATATAATGGATAAGCAGATGGATTTATACCAATCCCAACATTTCCAAATGAATTAATAGCAAATGCTGGAATAGATAATGAATTTTGACCTGGGACATTAAATACATGTGCTCCAGGTGTATTATAAATAATATTATTATTATGATAACCACTAACAATACCACCTAATCCAATATATCCCGCTGAATTATTTGTAGCATTACTAAAATTTATTAATGAATATGTAGCTGAACCCGTATTATTAACTGTTATTCCTAATGTAGATATTATTGGGATTGTTTGAGTTGTTAAAATATTAGAATTAATAAAACCTTGATTAACATTTAAATTATATGTATTTGATATATATTGATTAGCATATAAAACATTTTGACTATCAGCTTGATATATTAAATTACTTCTATCTCCTGTTGTAATTTGAAAATTAGAAGACTGAATATTAAAAGCCATATTGCTCATTCTAGTATTATAAAGAAATCCAAAAATAGCACCAACAACACCTAAACCAGCACCAACTAATCCATATTGAATAAATTTATTAACTGTATTACCTATAAGGTTTCTATCTCTAACATAAAATTGATTAAAATTATTAACCAACTCTGTAATATTTCCAGTACCTTGTAAAATTGCTACTCTTTGTTCTAATTCTCCAGCTATAAAATCAATTTCTTTTTGAAGTAATATAACAGTTTGATTTAATTGATTAATAGCAGCATATATAGTTACTATTTCATCATTTATTGCTATTATATCTCCACCAAATGTTACTAATGCTCCTTCAATTCCAGTTAATTGAATATCAGTATTTACTCCATCAGCTTTTAATTGTGCTACTTCATAATCCATATCATAATAACCTTCTAAAATAGTTGGTTGTAATATATTATAATTATGATATAAGAATAATTTTCCAGTATAATCTATTTTTGTTCCAATTTGATTACTATTAGCATATTTAAAAAATGTATCAAATTTAATTTCTCCAAAATTATAATTATTAGATAATATTAAATGATTCGTTGAATTATTTAAATTACAACCTCCAATATAATATAATACATT
>Ga0214923_10008830_pt1 | contig 10625 bp, 10 predicted proteins | sample LL1510_MetaG_FD_177993 | JGI IMG/M metagenome (GOLD analysis project Ga0214923, IMG submission 177993) | Freshwater microbial communities from Lake Lanier, Atlanta, Georgia, United States - LL-1510 | ecosystem: Environmental > Aquatic > Freshwater > Lake | place: USA: Georgia | collected...
GCTGAAGGTCACGCTATCTACACAAACACTACAAAGAATGATAAGAATGCTTATCGTCTCGGCACCCCAAGCCGCAAGATGGTAGCAGCTGCTTATAAATCTACCGGTGTTTCAGCTTTCACTGCGTAAGCTTTAATAAAGCAACAAGGGCACTTCGGTGCCCTTTCTTTTTGACTTTTTAGAACTAATAAATATTATGAAATTCGTTCCAATGGGGTTAAAATGACCAAAAAATTTAAAGAATTTAGAATAGATAATTCTATTTTAGAATCTTATCTAGAAGAAGATATATCTGTAGATTTATATGAGTCTAAAGATGATCCTACCAAAATAGGAGGTGTTTCTAATAACACTAAAGGTGTGTTGCACGAACTACTAGTAGGAAAGTTTTTAAATAATGGTCAACCTATGGACAAACATGAGGATGAGAATAAGTTAAGTCCCCAACAAGTTCATGATAATCTTAAAGCACAAATTCATCCAGAAGATTATAAAAAAATTGAAGCTAAAGCTAAAAGTGCTGCTGAAGATATAAGAAAAAATTTAACATCATCTTATCCAGATCATTCAATTCATGAAGTAGTTTGGACATCAAAACCTGGTGATACGAAGAAAGTGACCGGAGTATCAGCATCTCAAAAAGAGGATTCATCTGATATCTATGTAACAACAAAACATAAAAAAACCGGCAAATTATTACATCATGGTATAAGTTTAAAAGTAAGCGATAAACCTTCTAAAGAGGTACCTTCATCAAGTTTAGGTATGAAATCATCTGGTTCACAAGCTGAGGCATTATTTAGAAAACATCAGCAAAAAATAAAACAAAAATATCCAGAATTAGCAGGAAAGACTTATAGCAATAGCGAAAAAAGAAAACAATGGGCACAGGAAAATCCAGAAAAGCATGCTGAAATAAAAAAGGAAAACTATAATTTACTTAAAGCAGTTGCGGAAAGTCATGCTAAGGAACTACAACAGAAAATAGATTCAGGCAATCATAAGTCAGTTATAGATCATCTCCGAGACGTCTTAGCAGCTAAAACTACACCAGCAGAAGAATCTGGTGTAGCTACTTTTCAAAAGCATACAACATATGTTACAGCTAAAGGCGCTCAACATAATACTTCTAAACCTGGACAAGAATATGAAGGTATTTTTAATGATCCTTCCAATATAGAAGTAAAATCTAGCGGCGGATCGGTACATTTTTATCACAAAGGCAAAAAGTTTGCTAGCCAATCCCAAAAGTTTGATTCTCAAAGTGATCCTTTAAGTAATTTAAAAAGTGCGGGCAAATCTACAGGATATAAACTTGCAACTAGCCCTGCATCTACACCATCATCTAAAACTGGTGCTCCAAAACAACCATATGAAGTGAAAATTCACGGATGATTAATAAATTTGTAAGTTTTCTTGCTGAAGAAAAGAATGCGTCAATACCACACCTTCGACATTTAGCAGGGGAAAGTCATTTCTATAGTAAAAATGAATCTGATAAAGAAATTGATAGATTAGAGCAGCTGCATAAGTATCTAAATAAAGAACCATCTAAAGTAGAAAGTATTAGTATTAAGGCAGATGGGTCACCTGCATTTAATATTGGTCATTTAGTTGATCCAAATGATGGAAAATTTAAATTTGGAATAGCGTATAAAGGTGCTGCTAGAGGGTGGGCATTTAGCCATGAGGATGTAGATAGATTATATTCTCATAATCCTACACTACAGAATAAGATGCATCAGTTATTAGATCATGGAAGTAAAGTTGTTCGCCCACAGCATGGTATTCTTCAAGGCGATTTCATGGGATCTAAGGAAAATGGAACTATTGCCGATGAAGGGAATAAGGTAAAATTTAAAGAAAATACTATTAGTTATGGTATAGATAAGAATAGTGATGAGGGTAAGAAACTAAGAAAAGCAAAGATTAGTTTAGCTCTACACACTAGAATTGATGATGGACATCAAGAATATAATTTGTTACCGGATAAATTTCCGTTTCATAATGATGTTCATATTTTTAATAACAGAGCTACTAGGTCAATGTTCAATTACGATGACCAAAAGAAAAATACATTTAATCTGCACTTTAATAAAGCAAAACAACATTTAGATCAAATAGAAGACCATGATAATTTAGTTGCAGGGCATACAGATCATCTGCAAACTTATATTAATAAAACAGTAAAAGAAAATGTTAATCCAACCGTTTCTGGTTATAGAAAACACGTAGCTGAAAAATTACAAAAAGAAGTTGATAAAGTAAAAAGACCTGGGACAAAAACAATAAAGAAAAAAGCATTAGATGAAGCAGTGATGCATGTAGATTTGAATAATGAAAATTTCAAACATTTATTCAAAGCACATCAACATTTAGATACTGCTAAAAATGCCTTAGTATCTGCGATGGACGAGGGACAGCAACATTATGAACATACTATTAAAAATGAACCAACTAAACCCGAAGGATATGTTGTTAAATTTCAAGGTGGTAATAGTTTAGATAACGTAGCCAAAGTAGTTAACAGAGGCGAATTTTCAAGAAAGAATTTCTTAGATGAGAGCGTTTAGAAACTTCATTAAAGAGGATAAGTCAAAGAAACATCTTGACGATTTTCTTTCTCATGTATCCTCTGAATTAGGACTACAAAATCTACCTAAAATTACTCTTATAAATGATAAAAAGTATTCAGTAGAAAATAGAAGCTTTGGTGGTTATTCGCCTGGGGCTAAAAGTATTACTGTTAATACTGCTGACAGACATGTCGTAGATGTTTATCGAACACTAGCACATGAACTAGTACACTATAAACAAGATATGCAAGGAAGATTAACACCTGATAATGTTGCTGAAGCTGGTGCTACTGGAAGTGAATTTGAAAATGAAGCAAATACTTTAGCAGGAATAATAATGAGGAATTACGGTAGAAGAAATCCTAAGCTATTTGAGTCCTATCATCTAGGCTCATAGAGAATAATAACACCTTGTCTATACTGTGTCAATGAAGAATATTAAAGAAACAGCTATATTGGTTAACTTAGCCAAACAATTTGGTCAGGATGTCGACACCAAAGATTTGGAAAAGGTTAATAATTATGTGCAGATTCAAACCAATATTAAAGAGTCAGTTAAAACAAATGCTATAAAAGATTTGGCTGAAGCTTTCTCTGGTTTAAAAATTAAAAAGAAGAACCCTGTGGAATACCCTATCCCTCCTTCTTTGGAGGACCTAGAAACTATTTTGGAGACTTCTGATGACCTGGATACGACACAAGAGCAATTCGTCGAGCAACAAGTTACCACCGAGCAAGATGAATCCGAGAAGGAATCAGATAGACCAAAGTCACTTGCAGAGCTTGCCGCAGAATCAATCAGTACAGCAACCCAGCTCGAAGGATTCTTCAACACCCCAGACCCTGTTGAAGTAAATCCAGAGTTTAAAGCTGTTACCCAAAAATTAAAATACTTAGAACAATGGATCAGTAAAATATCCATGCATGGTCCTGGCGGGGGAGCAGGATCAGTTGCCAGATTAGATCATGAAACAAAGCTAATTAATTTTCCTACGTATTCTATAACAACTAAAGATTTTTATTTGGGTGTTAATTATGCAGGAAATGTAACTATTACTATGCCTTCCATTGCTAAAAATGGTAGAATGTATATTATAAAAGATGAGTCTGGTAACTGCTCATCAAATCCAATAATAGTTTTAGGAAATGTGGATAATGATCCAGGTGGATTTATTTTACAACAGGATAACGGTGGTATACAAATGATTTATAGAGATGGTTGGAGAATTGTATGACTTATCTTTTTAATAATGGTACGATAGTTACCAATGAGGTTGAGGTTAAGAATGATGCTGGCAATGCTCTGCCTGTAGTGTTTGTCGAAGGATCTCCTGCGATAACCACAACCTTTCCTGCTACCAATTATGATTCTTTTGGTAGATTCAGAACCGCTACTCCATACACTCTATTTGATTCATCGCAAAGATATGCAGATAACAATAAATTTGCAACATCTAATACAGCGACTACAAGTTATTCATTTCAGGCGAATACTGCTAGTATAGACATGGTGGTTGACACTACATCATTAGCCAAAGTTTATAGAGAAAGCTATAGAGTGTTTGCCTATCAACCAGGTAAATCCTTACAAATTATTAATACTTTTGTTATGAATACCAGCAAGGCAAATCTAAGGCAACGTGTTGGGTATTTTAGCACTGACAATGGTATTTTTATCGAACAATCAGACAATGTATATTTTGTAAAACGATCCAAAGTTACTGGATCAGTTGTAGATACAAAAATTGCTCAATCATCCTGGAACATAGACCCCATGGATGGAACAGGTCCTTCTGGATTGACTTTAAATCTGGCCTATCCTCAAATCTTTTGGATAGACATAGAATGGTTGGGTGTCGGTACAGTAAGAATGGGGTTTGTAATTAATGGTCAATTTGTTCATTGTCATTCCATACACCATGCAAATCTTTCTAGCTCGCCTGCTGGCGCTTATATGCAAACAGCATGTCTGCCAGTAAGATATGAAATAGAAAACACTGGAACAACTGCGAGTTCTTCTACTCTTAAGCAAATATGCTCTACGGTGATTTCAGAGGGAGGATATGAACTATCAGGAAAAATGCGAACTGTAGGAATGCAACCACTTACAGCCACTAATTATAATCTTGCAACAGCCAATGTATTCTACCCAGTGGCCAGTATTAGATTAAAATCGACTCATTTAGATGCTATAGTCATTCCTAAAAATATAGCTTTGGTTGGCACAACACAAAGCGATTTTAGATATAAAATTATTTCGGGTGCCAATGTTACTGGGGGTACGTGGGTTTCTTATGGAGCAGATTCTGCTGTAGAATATAACCTTTCTGGTATTTCTGTTACTGGTGGAACAGATTTAAGATCTTCTTATCTGATATCTACAGGTAGTCAGAGTTTAACTGTAGACCTCAGAGATGGTGATTTTAAATTTCAATTGGAAAGAGATAGTTTTACTGTTACTCCTATAACCTTTACTTTAGTAGCAACTGCTAAAAATAATAACGATAAAGTATTAGCTTCCATAGATTGGGAAGAAATTACTTAGTTATTAATTTGTATATTATAAATAATTTATCCTTTTATATTTTAATGGAAAATCAATGTCAATAGCAGTAGTAGCTTGGGGTAGAGCTAATCCCCCAACCGTTGGCCATGAAAAATTATTTGATAAAACACTAGAACACGCAAAAGAAGTGGGCGGAAAAGCCCACATCTTTGTCTCTCATTCTCAGGATAATAAGAAAAATCCATTATCTTCATCTGAAAAAGTAAATTTTTTAAAGAAAGCATATACAGGTAAACAAGTACAGATCGGATCTTCCTCCCCCACTAAACCTAGTCTATTGCATATTGCTAGCCAATTACATGATGCTGGACATACAGAATTACATATGTTGGCTGGGTCTGATAGAGTACCAGAATATGAAAGATTGTTGAATCAGTATAATGGCAAAGAGGGTCCTCACGGTTACTATAATTTTAAGAAAATTAAAGTTATTTCTGCAGGTGAAAGAGATCCAGATTCTGAGGGTACAGAAGGCATTTCTGGCACTAAGATGAGATCGCATGCTATTTCAGCCAATAAATCTGAATTTATGAATAATGTTATATCTAAATTATCAGACGAAGATAAAGAAAAAGTATATAAAAAAACAAGAGCAGGGATGGGTTTTAATGAGGATTATGAAAATCCATACAGATTTGATTGGGCAACCCCCGAAGGTACCAAGTATATGATGAATATGACGCCTGAGTTTCAAATCATATGCCCACCGGGGCAATATTTTAATGAAAAGACAGGTACTTGCGAAATTAAAGGCAAACAAATGGATCTAAGAGAAAAATATATTGCCGGAGAAATTTTTAATCTTGGCGAAACAGTGACAACTAATGATGGAATAAGTGGAGAAATAGTTTATAGAGGGTCTAATTACGTTACTCTTAAATTACAAAATGAATCTACGGTGAAGCATTGGATCAAGAATATTAGAAAAGAAGAATCTGAATCTACAAAACCAGAGGAAAAAGTAGAACGTAAAATGTTCAAAGATTTTTCTAAAAATAAGGTAAAAGATACAGACGAATCAAAATTTTCTAAGGTTTTTAAGGAACGACACGGTATTATTGAAAAAACACAATTACCATTTCTTTTAATGTCTGATAAACAAAAACAAGAACTAAAGGAAGAAAAATCACAACTTGAATATGCTGGATATACTACAAAGAATTTTGATCGTTCAGATAAAGCTTTTCAAATGTTCCAAAAACTTATTAAAGAAGCTGGGCCTCAAAAAAATGTAACACCTGTAGCTCAAGTACAAGCAGGTATTGATATGAAACCCAGAACATTGAAACAAATGCAATTTAAACAATATTTAGGAATTTAGATGAACCCCTTAGCTGAAATCCTTAAAAAATTATTAGCAGATGTTATAGCATTTTCTATGAAAGTGCAAAAATATCATTGGAATGTAGAAGGACCCAATTTTCCTCAGTACCATGAATTTCTTGGTAATTTATACGAAGAGGTACACGCATCAGTGGATTTTATTGCTGAACTTATTAGAACGTTAGATGTAAAATCGCCTGGGGGGTTAAAAGAATTTTTAGAAATGTCATCTATAGATGAGAATACTAATGATTCTGATGCTTTAACTATGTTTAAAAATCTATTGAATGAAAACGATAAACTAATTGCAATATTGTATATTTCATATAAAGCATCTGATGAGACTGGAGAGATCGGCATAGCTAATTTTTTACAAGATAGAATTCAAGCTCATGAAAAACATCGTTGGATGTTGAGGGCTATCACCAAATGATGAATGAAAAACAACAACAACTAGTATTAGCTGCACTAAAATCCACGGATTCTTATCTTGGGGTGTTAAAGGATGCTGAGAAAAAAGGTGGCAGTGAAATGCATATACATGATTTTACACAACATTATACAAACGCGCACAATGCTTTAACTGCACTAAATAAAATTAATCAACATGAGCCATACATGAAAGAGCATGTAGGCGATATGATTAAAGTTGCTAACGATGAGGATACTTCTCTTGCAGATGAACCTTATTCTCACGGGCCATCAAGTGGTGGAGGCGATGTGGATGAAGATTGGGGCGGTGAAAGAAGTTATCAAACTACATCTGATTATACTATAAATCCTAAGTCGGGTAGAAAACAAAAAACAGGAAAAATTTATTTTTACACTCAAACTGATCCTGAGGCAGAAAGAGATAAAGCTAAAAGAAAAAGAGAAATTGAGAAAAATAGACAAATGGCTGCAGGTCAGCCAATAAATGTTTCTGAAGTTGCCAAAATATTAAATGAAAAGTCTTTAAAATCTGATATATCTGTTTCAGTATTACTAGAAGTATATTCTAGAGCTATTGATAACAATAATGACCCAATGATTGATGTTAATTCATATATTATTAGAGGTAAAACTTATAACGAGAATAAAGATTTACATGATAAAGAAAATGAAATTACTGAATTAGATATTGATTATATTATAGACTTATTAGAATGGGAAGATATACAAGATTTATTCGAAGAAGATTTAGAAGAAGAACTGGATGAAGGTATTTCAGCAACTTCAAGATTGAAAAAAAGTCAAAGATTTAAAATGACATCTGTTAAAAGACAGATGCAAAAAAATATAAAACTCAACAGATCAGCTGACTTATCTACTATAAAGAATAGAGCCAAAGTAGCTGCCAGAAGAGCATTGATGAAAAAATTTTTAAAGGGTAGAAAAAAATCACAATTGTCTGCTCAAGAAAAAGATAGAATTGAATCGCAAATTAGAAACATGAAATCTATCGTTAATATGATGTCTCAAAAAATTATACCTAAAGTGCAAACTTTACAAAGGCAACGATTAAGTGGCCGAGGTAAAAAATGAAACAATACAAACAATTTAAAATACAATTACAAGAAGAGGCATGTCCTATAGCGACAAGAGATCTTCATGTAAACGTAGAAAATAGACAACATGCAATTGATGAGTATGTCTATGGGCCTGCTAATCCACAAGAACCAGGCGATTATTGGAGTAGACTAGGTAAAATCTGGGGAATATCTGCAGAAGAAGCTAGTACTATGAGATGTGATAATTGTGCTGCCTTTAATATGACTCCTAAAATGAAAAAGTGTATTGCAGATGGTATTGGACCTAATGGTATGGATGTTGTAGATCAAGCAGAACTTGGGTATTGTGAAATACTGCAATTTAAATGTGCTGGAGATAGATCTTGTAGCGTTTGGTTAACAAACGGCCCATTAAAATGAATGAAGATTTAAGAAAATGGTTTAAGGAAAAATGGGTTCGCATGGACACCAAAGGAAACATCAAAGGTGATTGTGCTAGAGAAGAAGGTGAAGGTAAACCTAAATGCCTACCTTCATTTAAAGCATATTCTATGAGTAAAAAAGATAGAGCAGCTGCAGCTAGAAGAAAAAGAAGAGAAGACCCGGTAGCTGATAGACCAGGTAAAGGCGGCAAACCGATTAATGTTAGGACAATGGAAGAACACATGGATATATTCGAAGGCAACAAACCTACAAATCCTGAATTATGGTCTAGAGCTAAAGCGTTAGCTCGTTCTAAATTTGATGTTTATCCTTCAGCGTATGCTAATGGCTGGGCAGCTAAATGGTATAAGTCTAAGGGTGGCGGCTGGAAGTCTGTAAGCGAAGGCACCGACGATGAAGGCGGTATGGCTAAGGGTGAGTTACAGACAATTGCATCCAAAGCTAAAGACCTTGCAAAGATGATGAAAAAGAATAAGCAGTTAGATGCTTGGGTCCAATCCAAGATCACTAAAGCTGACGATTACATTGGATCGGTTCATGATTTTCTAAAAAATGGGAGACAGGAAGTGGACGAAAGTAGGGTATCTTTTAGGGATTTTCTCGAGGAAACTTCATGTTGCGAAGAATGCACTGACGATGCATTCTACGGATCTGTGGAAGAAGATTTTGACCCAACAGGTAATGAACAGTATGAGGATTGGGGGGATGATGAGACCATTCATATTTCTACAGTAATGGAAAAATATTTGCCTATTCTTAACAATATTCAAGAAACAGTATTTAGTTATACCCCATTTAAATCTATTTCCAGTACTTCTAAAGGACACACGGTAGTTGGAATAACTAAAGATGAACAAGGTCGTAAAGGCGCTAATATTTTAAAACATAAAAGTGGTGGTTATTTCGCAGCACCTGGTTCATTAACTAGACAGGAGGGCGATATTCATAATACACCAGAAGCGGCGGCCAAGGCATTTCATGCTAAAAGAAAAGAAAATTTAGCTGAGGCAGATACGCCCTTATCTTTTATACTCAAAAATCCAGGTAAAAAATTGCCCATGCATCTAGATCCCAACAGACCTTTCGACCCGGATATGCCCAAGAAAAATCCAGTGGCTAAAGCAGGCAAATATGGACAAGGGTTTTCTATAGCAAAACATTTAGCTAAGCAAGGAATGGCAAGTGTAAAAGAAGACGAAACTTATGAAGCTGCAAATCTTGCACAACAGGCAGCTATTGCTATAGCCATGAAAAAAGCAGGCAAAAAACCTAAGAATGTTGACGAAGCTAAATATCAAAAATTAACTCCTCGACAAAAATTTACTAATTCTTTGGCACGTGCAGGCTATGATGTAAATGCCAGCTCAAAACGAATACAAGATCTATTAGACAAGCAAAAGAAAGAGCGTGAAGAAAGAGAAAAGCAAAGTGTGGCGGAAGGCGCTAAATGGCGTAAACACCCAGATGCATATGATGTAGATGATGAGGGTAATAAAACACCTCGTAATCCTAATAGTTCTAAGTTTGGTTACGATCCACTTCAACGCAGAGCAGATACAGCAAATGATGCTAAAACTTCCAAAGGTAAGGTATCAGCATTAAAAACCTCATTGAAAATGGCTAAAGGTCAGAAAGGTGTGGCGGAAGGCAATAGTGTAGCAAAATATAAAGTTAAATCTATTGGTAAAGATAGTAAAGGTGATTACTATATGAGCCCAAGCACTGGTAAAAAAGTATATAAGTCAGGAGTGAATAAAGGTGATCACGAAAATCCTAAAACAGGAGAAATTAAAAAAGGTGTGGCGGAAGGCATTGAACTTCAAGAAGCAGAAAAGAATGGTAAAAAGGTTCAGTTAAATAAACCTTTTAGAACATCAGATGGCAAAGGCAAATTTGCTGTTTATACAAAGAATGAGAAAGGTAATGTAGTTAAAGTGAATTTTGGTGATACGACAGGGTTAACTATTAAGACCAGTAATCCTGATAGACGTCGTAATTTTAGAGCAAGACACAATTGCGACAACCCGGGACCAAAACATAAAGCACGCTACTGGAGCTGCCGCGCCTGGAGTAGAGACACTGTTTCTGCAGGCTTAGGAACCTAGTTAAATAAATATAATATTAAAAATTTTTATTCCAAGGAACTTTAATGAAAAGAATTTCTAACAGTCTTTTTGAGGCAATTAATAAAGTGACAATCGGGGAATCTGCTCCTCAAGTATTAAA
>Ga0214923_10008831_pt1 | contig 10625 bp, 6 predicted proteins | sample LL1510_MetaG_FD_177993 | JGI IMG/M metagenome (GOLD analysis project Ga0214923, IMG submission 177993) | Freshwater microbial communities from Lake Lanier, Atlanta, Georgia, United States - LL-1510 | ecosystem: Environmental > Aquatic > Freshwater > Lake | place: USA: Georgia | collected 2015-10-15
GTGCGCTCGAGCGTGGCGCGCTCGTCGCGCTCGCGGTCGCCCGTGGCACGGTTCCGGAGGCCTGGACGCCGCTCACCGTGGCGGCAGGCGTCACGGGCTCCGGGCGGCGCGGCCCGCCCGAGGCGGCGGCGCGGGAGGCCTTGCGGCTCCCGATCGGGAACGACTCCACCGCCGACGTGGCGACGAGCGCGGCGGCGGTGCGGGCGGCGCTCGTCACGCGCGGCGTGCGCGGCCTGTCGATCGGCTTGGCGATCGTCGACCCCGGGGCGTTCAATGCCCAGCTCGACGCCGGCCTCAACAAGTCCGACGTGCTCTCGAAGGCGACGCTCGACCTCGTCGTGCGGTCGGTGCGATCGGCCGAGCCGGCGGTCATCTGCTGCGACCGGCACGGCGGCCGCAAACGCTACGCGCCGCTCCTGGTGCGCCACTTCGGCTCGCCGCTCGTGCAGGTCGATGAGGAGACCGCCGCCCGCTCGGCCTACACGCTCCCCGAGCTCGCCGTGCGGATCGAGTTTCGCGTGCGCGCGGAGGCGGCCGCACCGGTCGCGGTCGCGAGCGTGGTGGCGAAGTACGTCCGCGAACTGGCGATGCGTGCCTTCAACGAGCACTGGGGGAGGCTCGCGCCCGGGCTGGGGCCGACGGCCGGGTATCCGGAGGACGCGGCCCGCTGGCGGTCCGGCGCGGCCGCGGCGGTGGGGGCGGCGGGCGTGCCGTGGGACGAGATCTGGCGCCGGGCCTGAGCGGGCGCGGTCGGCGAGGCCGTGCACCGCGGGCGCGCGAGGTTGCCTGAAGCGGCGCCGTACCGCAGAATCTCGTCCATGTCCGTGCTCACCACCCGTCTCTACGTCATCCGCCATGCCGTCGCCGAGGATGGCCCCGATGACTTCGCGCGTCGACTCACGAAGAAGGGACGCAAGGCGTTCGCGCGGCTCGTGCGCCGGATCGGGGCCGCGGGCGTCGAGGTCGACGTGATCGCGACGAGCCCGCTGGTCCGCGCCCGGGAGACCGCGGAGATCCTCGCGGAGGAACTCGGCGGAGGACCGCGGGTGGAGGTGGTCGATGCCCTCGCCCCGTCGGCCGACTGGGAGGCCCTCGTCGAGTGGACCGTGCAGCAGGATGCGGAACGTGTCGCGTGGGTCGGTCACGCGCCTTCGGTGGGCCGGCTGGTCGCCCTCACGGTGGGCGACGGCACCGCGGCCGTGCGGATGCAAAAGGGTGCCGTGGCGGCGATCCGCCTCGATGACGGCCCCGGACAGCCGGGCGAGCTCGAGTGGCTCGTGACGCCGGCCTTCGCGGACTGACGACGCCGCTCCACCCGGCCGTTGCCGGCGCCTACACTGGTGCCGGCCCGGGCGATCGTGCCCGATGTCTCCCGCGACCCGGAGAGTGAACCGTGAGCCACGCTGTCCCCGCCGTTTCTCGTTCGCACCGCCCCCTCTTCACCGTCGACCACTGCGGCGGCTCGCGCGACGGTCGCCTGCCGGATGCACGCCTGACGGGGGCCTCGTCCGTGGCCCTCGCAGTCATCGTGGCGTTCGCGGGGTGTGCCCCGGCCACGAAGCCTGGCGCGAAGCCGGCGGGCAACGTGGTCGAGACGGTGGAGGTGATCGAAACGGAGGCGGTGAAGCCGGCGGCGGTCGAGGAACCGCGCAAGGCGATGGACGAGTCGAAGGCAGCTGCCGATCAGTCGAAGGCGGCCGCGGACAAGGCGATCGACGACGCTGCCAAATCGATCGACCCCAAGCCAGAGCCGAAGGCGGAACCCAAACCCGAACCAAAGCCTGAGCCAAAGCCAGAGCCCGCGCCAGAGCCGAAGCCTGAACCGAAGCCTGAACCGAAGCCTGAACCGAAGCCTGAACCGAAGCCTGAACCGAAGCCTGAACCGAAGCCTGAACCGAAGCCTGATCCCGCCTCCGAGCCGAAACCCGATCCCAAGCCCGAGGAGAAGCCGGCCGATTCGTCGAAGTCGCTGAAGCCGACCCCGCTCGGACCGGTGGAGCAGGTCGCGCTCGGTGATCCTTCGCTGACCTCAGGCGTGCCGGGGACGGGTCCGATCACACTCGAGCAGATCGAGGGGTGGCTCGCCGACGCGAAGAACTTCCGACAGATCGACCCGATCCTGCCGCTCGGGCTGTCGCAGGGAGCGGGCCAGATCACCGGGCTCGACGCGAATCCGCTGACGCGGGCGAAGATCGAGCTCGGTCGTCAGCTCTATTTCGATCCAAGGCTGTCGGCCGACAACACGATCTCGTGCGCGTCGTGTCACGATCCTTCGACGGGCTACTCCGCGCACACGCCCACCGGTGTCGGCATCCGAGGTCAGGCGGGTGGCAGGAACTCGCCGGTGTCGTTCAACAGAATCCTGTCCGGCCCGCAGTTCTGGGACGGCCGTGCCGATTCGCTCGAGGCGCAGGCCGTGGGCCCGATCGCCAACCCGATCGAGATGGGGTTCACGCACGAGGGGGTCGTCAAGCGTCTCGGCGGCATGCCGGTCTACCGCCGGCAGTTCGAGGCGGTGTTCGGCGAACTGACGATCGATCGCGTCGGCCAGGCGATCGCCGCCTTCGAGCGCGTGCTCGTCACCGCGCCGGCGCCCTTCGACTTCGGTGAGCAGCTCCGCCCGTTCGCGGCGATGGATCCGGAGGACATCGCGGAAGATGAGGAGCTCGCCGCGAGGTTCGCCGCCGCGAAGAAGGCCGCCGCGGACCATCCGATGAGCGAGGCGGCCAACCGTGGACGCGACCTCTTCTTCGGGAAGGCCAACTGCACCGCATGCCACGTGGGTGCGAACCTGGCCGACGAGAAGTACCACAACCTCGGGATCGGCATGCAGAAGGAGAATCCCGACCTCGGCCGCTTCGTCGTCACCAAGGACCCGAAGGACACCGGGGCGTTCAAGACGCCGACCGTGCGCAACGTGGCGCTCACCGCGCCGTACATGCACGACGGATCCGTGGCCACGCTCGAGGAGGTGGTGGAGTGGTATGACAGGGGAGGCCATCCGAACCCGCACCTCAGCGACAAGATGAAGCCGCTCAACCTCACGCCGCAGGACAAGGCCGACCTCGTCGATTTTCTGAAGGCCTGCACCGGGCCGACACCGACGGTCGAGGTCAGTCGCCTGCCGGCCGACGCCTGACGGCCCGGACGCATGGCGCACCGTCAGGATCTCGTGCCGATCGCCGCGGCGAAGCCGCCCTTCTGGGCCGGCGTCGATCTCGGCGGCACCAACATCAAGGTGGCGCTGGTCGACGACGAGGGCCGGCTCGTCGCGTTCCACACGGAAGAGACGCATGCCGGGCGCGGCGCGGAGGACGCGGCGGCGCGGATGGGCCGTGCGGTCGTGGACCTCGTCGCGCGGGCGGGGGTGAGGCCGGCCGACGTGGCCGGCGCGGGACTCGGCTCACCGGGGCCGCTCGACATCCCGCTCGGCACGATCGTCCGCGCCGGGAACCTGCCCGGCTGGGACGACTTCCCGCTCCGCGATCGGGTGGCGGCGCACTGCGGATATCCCGTGACGTTCGCCAACGATGCCAACGCCGCGGGCTATGGCGAATTCTGGGTCGGCGCCGGTCGTGCGTACGACTCGCTCGTGCTCCTCACGCTCGGCACGGGCGTGGGCGGCGGCATCATCATCGGCGACCTGAACGTCGAGGGCGCGCACAGCCACGGGTCGGAATGCGGGCACATGATCGTCGATCCCTCGGATGAGGCGCGGATGTGTCCGTGCGGGCAGCCTGGACACCTCGAGGCCTACTCGAGCGCGAAGTCACTCGTGGCGCGGGCCGCCGAGGCGATCGCGGCGGGCGCGACGGGATCGCTCGCCGCCGCTGTCGCCGCCGGCGAGTCGCTCTCGCCGATCCTCGTCGGTCGGGAGGCGGAGGCGGGCGATCCGCTCGCTCTGCACCTGCTCCGCGACACGGCCCGCTGGCTGGGGATCGGGATCGTGTCGCTCATGCATGCCATCGACCCGGAGGCCGTCCTGATCGGCGGGGCGATGACGTTCGGACGCGAGCAGGCTCCGGCGGGACGCACGTTCCTCGAGAGGATTCGCGAGGAGGTGCGGCGCCGGACGTTCCCGAAGCTCGCCGCGCTGACGGTGATCGGCTTCGCGAGCCTCGGGGGCGATGCCGGCTCGATCGGCGCCGCGGGACTCGCACGGCTGGCCGCGAAGCGAACTGCGGCGACGGGTGCCGCGCCCAAGCCCGCATCGCGCTAGTGCGCATCCCGATTTGGTGTAGCGACGGCTTCGGGGCGGCAAAAGTCTCGTCGCGTGGGCCGAGGCGGCCCAAAGCTCCTCGAGCGTTCGCCGACCCCTCGCCTCCGTCTCCAGGTTTGCCAAGTCGTCGCTCCAGCTAAACCAGATGCGCTCTAGCTCGTCAGTTCGCCGAGCGTGCCCGTCGCGTCGGCGAAGGCGTCGGTCTCGACGCCCACCCCCTGGAGCAGCGTGAGCCAGAGGTTGGCCAGCGGCGTCTGCTTCGCCTCGAGCACGACGTGCCGCCCGTGTCGGATGCCCGCGCCGCCGCCGGCGATCACGGTCGGGCAGTTGTCGAGATAGTGGATCGAGCGGATGTTGCTGCCGAACGAGAGGCTCACGCGGTCGAGCAGGCTCGAACCGTCCGCCTCCTGCACCGCCGCGAGCCGGTCGAGCAGCGTGGCGAGCAGCTCACTCTGCTTGCGGTCGCGACGCTTCGAGGCCTCCATCCGGTCGCCCGGCGTGTAGTGGCTCAGATCGTGCGGCGCGACTGTGATGCCCATGCTCTTGATGAGACTGGCCATCGGCTGGCGGTAGGTGATCACGCGCGTGCTGTCGGTGCGGAAGGCCGCCACGATGAGGTCGTACATGAGCGCGATTTCCTGCTCGCCGACGAGCGACGCGCCCGGTGCGTCGAGCGGCGGGCGGGGCTTGGGCGTCGTCATCCACGATTCCTCCTTGGCGAGTCGCGTCTCGATGTCGCGGATCGACTGGAAGTATTCGTCGAGCTTGTCGTGGTCACGGGCGGAGAGCGTCCGGTCGATCGACCTCGCCTGCACGAGGACCGCGTCGAGGACGCTGCGCTGCTCGCGGAGCATCCGCTGCCGGTCGGCCAGCGGCAGGGTCTCGTCGCCGAAGAGCTTCTCGTAGGCCGCGAGCGGGGTGTCCAGGCCGGCGAGCGGCTTGCCCTGGCGGTTCCACGCGAGCGACAGGCCCGGCCCGTGGCCCGACTGCTCCGCGTCCCGGCTCGTCAGCTGGAGCGACGTGAAGCGCGTCCCCGCGCCGAGCGTCTCGGCCGCGACCTGGTCGGCCGACACCGAGTTGGAGAAGCTGCTGCCCGGCACGCCGTAGCGGTTGGCACCGGTGAGGTAGAAGGTGCTGCCCCAGTGGGCTTCGTTCGAGAACTTGTTCGCGAGGCCCTGGATGACCGTGATCCCGCCCTTGTGCCGGGCGAGCGGCGCGAGCCCCTCCGGGAGGTCGTAGTCGATGCCGGTCTTCGCCCGGTCGGGAAACCACGTCTCGTTCGTCACGCCCCAGCCGAACGAGAGAAAGACCATGCGGGTGGGCACGGTGACCGGGGCCGCGGCCGCGAACCGTCGCCAGCCGAGGGAGGGCAGGAGCGGCAGCGCGAGCGCGGTGCCGGCGGCCCTGAGCACCGTGCGGCGGGTGGGATGCATGGGATGACTCCTCGGGATCGCGACGGCTCGGTGGCCGTCACCGCGTGCGGAACTCGGGCGTGGTCACGATCGCCTCGACGATGGACGCGAGGCCTCCACCATCGGCCACCGCGCGGGCGACGAGCCCGTCGATGACCTCCGCGTCGGCGAAGCTCACCGGCCTGCCGATCGCGTAGGCGAACAGGTTCTCGACGAGGCCCCGCAGGAAGTCGTCCCCCCGGGCGGCGATCGTGGTGCGCAGCTCGAAGAAGTCCGCGAACGCGGGGCCCCCGTGGAAGGCGCCGGCCGGGTCGATCGGAAAGCTCACGTCGACGACCTTGCCGTGCGGCCCGTTCTTCATCACGAAGTTCATCCGGTAGAGGTGGTCCTCGGTGCGCCACCGGCCGGCCGCATCGAAGTTCTCGAGTCCGAATCCCACCGGGTCGATCGCGCGGTGGCACTGGGCGCACTGGGGCTCCTCCTGATGGACCAGCAGCCGCTCCCGCGCGGAGATCTTCCGGCCATCGAGCCGCGAGAGCTGCGGCACGTTCGGCGGCGCCGGAGGCGGCGGGTCGTTGAGCAGCTTCCGCAGCACCCACGCGCCGCGTTCGACGGGGCTCGTGCGCTCGCCGTTGCTGCCCATGCCGAGGATCGCCGCCATGCCGAGCAGTCCACCCCGCGGGCTGGCCGCGGGGAGCGGGACCATGCGGAAGTGGGCGCCCGTGATCGGCTTGGGCTTCGCGGGATCGGCGCCGTCGTCGAGGCCGTAGTAGGCCGCGAGGAGTCCGTCGACGACGACGAAGTCGCAGGCCAGCAGCCGACGCGCGTCGAGGTCGCGTTGGAGCAGCGTGTGGAACGTGTGGTAGATCTCCCCCTTCGCGGCTTCGCGGGTGGCCTCGTCGAAGTCGGGGTGGAGCTGGTGATCGAAGCGGAAGAAGTCGAGCCGGTCGACGTCGAGCCATTGGTGGGTGAACCCCGTGGCACAGGCGAGCGAACGGGAGTCGGCGATCAGCCGACGGGCCTGCCTCGCGAGCACATCGGGATCGTCGAGTGCGCCGGCCGCCGCCGCCGCGATCAGGTCGTCATCGGGCGGGGACGCCCACAGGAAGAAGGAGAGACGCGACGCGAGTTCGAGGTCGGAAAGGAGGCGGTCATCGCCGGCCGTGCTCCCCGGCACCGGTGACTCCGCACGGCCGGCGGCCGGCTCGTGCAGGTAGAGGAACGCCGGGGAGGCGAGCATGACGGCCAGCGGCTCGACGAGCGCGTCGGCGAAAGGCCTGCCGGAGGCCCGCTGCGCCTCGTGGATCATGACCAGACGATCGAGGTAGTCGTCATCGGGCCGCACACCCCGGAAGGCACGGACGGCGATCCGTTCGAGGATCGCGCGGGTCGCAGCGACGTCGAGGTCGGGACGGAAGACGGAGCCGAAGAGCGCGAGGCACCGGTCGGCCCCTTCGGGATCGGGAAGCGGGCCTTCCCATTCCACCCAGTCGATCCACAGCGCACAGTCGAGGCCGACACCGTTGGTCGCCCGCGCGAGGGCGTTTTGAAACGACGCAGCCGCGGCGTCCGCATGCCGCTTCTCACGGAAGGAGAAGGCGCGGGGGCCGTCGGGCGTGATCGTGACGGGCACCTCGATCGTCTGCGGCCGCTGGACCGGGTCGGTGACCTGGAACACGCCGAGCCGGCGGAAGTCGTCGGCCGAGACGATCCCCATCTCGAGGAACCGTCTCGAGACCGGCACCTTCTCGTTGCCGCCGACGCGCAGCCGCAGGACGTAGCGACCCGGCGGGGCTTCCGCGGGGATCGTGATCGTCTCCGTGTGGTGGTAGTTGGCGGTGTGGTAGGTGAGCCAGGCGCCCTCCTCCGACTTCGGCAGCGCGAGATACTGCCCGAGGTAGGGGCCCGACTGCTCGTAGGCGCGGATGCGGAACGTCGCCTCATGCTCGTCCGGAAACCCGAAGTCCTTCGCGCGGGCCGGATCGGCCCCGGCAGCCTCCCATTCCCGCGCCTTGCGGTACCCGCCGAGGAAGTATCCGTTGAGCAGTCCGCCCATCTGCCTGCGTGCCGCGATCTCCACCTCCGTGCGCACGGTGCTGCTGGAGGGCAGCGGTTCAGCCGCGCGCCGCCAGCGGTCGATGACGCCGGCCGCGGCGCGACGCCCGACGGCGAGATACTGCTCGAACTGGTCGCTCGACATGAAGAGTGCCGAGCCGAAGGTGTCGTATCCGCCCGCCCCCGCGTCGTCCGGCAGGCTCGACACGTCGACGTCGAGCCCGAGGAGCGAGCGGAGCGTGCTCGCGTATTCGCGCCGGTTGAGCCGCCGCAGCGTGCCGACCCGCCCCTGATCGCCGATCGTGCGCCGCGCGACGGCGAGCGAGCGCGACAGGGATGCGAGGAACTCGGTCGCCGCGGCCGCGGGGGGACGCGGCTCCTCCCCGGGTGGCATCGAGCCGGCGTTGAGCACGCCGAGCACCCGCTGCCAGCGTTCGGCGGCCTCCACCGTGGTGATCGTCGTCGGCAGGTCGTCGAGCCGCACGCCTCCCTCCGCGACGTCGCGGTCGTGGCAGCGCGTGCAGTGGGCCTCGAGAAACACCGCCGCGGGGGGTGTGGCGACGGCCTCACGCGTCTCGGACGACCGGCCCGACGGACCCGTGACCGCGAGCACCATGCCGCACGCCAGCACGGCGGGCGTGCGGCGCCGCGTCGACCGGCAGAGACCGGGCACAGCGGCGCGGCACTCGTCCATGCGACACACGGGAAGGGAGGTGTGGTCCGAATGACACCGGAATCGGCCGCTGTCGCGAACCACGACAGCCCCTATGGTACGGTGCGTGCGACGGCGCCGCAGCACCGGCTCCCCGGCGGGTAGAATCAGGGCATGAGCATCGACTGCCGACACATCCGCAACTTCTCGATCATCGCCCACATCGACCATGGCAAGAGCACGCTGGCCGACCGTCTCCTCGAGGCCACCGGCACGGTGGAGAAGCGGCAGCTCAAGGAGCAGATGCTCGACGACATGGAGCTCGAGCGGCAGCGGGGCATCACGATCAAGGCTCGGGCCGTGCGGATGGAGTACCGCCATCAAGGCGAGCGCTACGAGCTGAACCTCATCGACACGCCGGGCCACGTCGACTTCCACTACGAGGTCTCCCGGAGCCTCGCCTGCTGCGAGGGGGCCGTGCTCCTCGTCGACGCCTTCCAGGGGGTCGAGGCGCAGACCGTCGCCAACGCGTACGCCGCGATCGGGCAGGACCTGGCGATCGTGCCGGTGATCAACAAGGTCGACCTCGTGCACGCGCGGATCGACGAGGTCCTCCAGGAGATGGAGCAGAGCCTCGCCATGGAGCCGGCCGACGTGATCCGCGTGAGCGCCAAGACGGGCATCGGCATCGGCGACCTGCTGGCGGCGATCGTCGAGCGGGTGCCGCCGCCGCAGGGCGACCCCGCCGCGACCCTGCGGGCGATGATCTTCGACAGCCACTACGACTCGTACCGCGGTGCGATCACCTACGTCCGCGTGGTGGACGGCACGATCCGCCGGGGCCAGAAGATCCGCTTCCTCCGCACCGGCGTCACGCACGAGGTGCTCGAGCTCGGCCAGTTCGTGCCGCAGCGGCGCGCCTGCGAGGAGCTCGCGGCCGGCCAGGTGGGCTACCTCGTCTGCAACATCAAGGACGTGAAGCAGGTGCACATCGGCGACACGGTGACCATCCCCGGCGACGAGGCCGCCGTGCCGCTCCCCGGATACAAGCCGCCGCAGCGGATGGTGTACTGCGGCCTCTATCCCAGCGACGGCGAGAACTTCGAGGAGCTGCGCGACTCGCTCGAGAAGCTGGCGATCAACGACCCGTCGTTCGAGTACGCGCCGGAGAGCAGCGAGGCGCTCGGGTTCGGGTTCCGCTGCGGCTTCCTCGGCCTGCTGCACATGGAGATCATCCAGCAGCGGCTCGAGCAGGAGGCCGACCTCGACCTCGTGCAGACGGCGCCCAACGTCACCTACCAGATCCTGACGAAGACCGGCGAGACCCTCGAGATCACCAACCCGCAGGACGTGCCCGACACCGGGCTGATCGAGGAGTTTCGCCAGCCGATCGTGCGGACGAATTTCCTGGTCCCGGTCGAGTTCATCGGCCCGATCATGCAGCTCTGCACCGATCGGCGCGGCACCTACCTGAAGACCGAATACCTCTCCCCCACGCGCGCGATGCTCACCTTCGACCTGCCGCTGGCCGAGGTGATCTACGATCTGCACGACAAGCTCAAGAGCGTGACCCGCGGCTACGGCACGATGGACTACGAGCTGATCGGGTACTTCCCGGCCGAGCTCGTCCGGCTCGACATCCTGGTGGGGGGCAAGAAGGTCGACGCCCTCTCGATCATCTGCGACCGCCGCGATGCGGACCGCCGCGGCCGGGCGATCGTCAAGAAGCTTCGCGGCGAGATCGACCGCCACATGTTCGAGATCGCCCTGCAGGCCGCGATCGGCACGAAGGTGATCGCCCGCGAGACGATCTCGGCGATGCGGAAGAACGTCACGGCCAAGTGCTACGGCGGCGACATCTCCCGCAAGAAGAAGCTGTGGGCGAAGCAGAAGGAGGGCAAGAAGCGGATGAAGAGCATCGGGTCGGTGGACATCCCGCAGAAGGCCTTCATGGCGGTGCTCGACACGGGCGCCGAGCGGACGTAGAGGCCCTTCAGGATGGGTGTGTCGCCGGTGTGGCGAGCCTTCAGACGAGGCGCTGTGCCTGCCAGCCGGCCTCACGCGCGGCGGCCACGTCGAGGTCGGCGTCGTCGCCGACGAGCAGGAGGTCGCGTGCCTGGAGGCCGAGCCGCTCCTCGACGGCGCGGAAGAATCGTGGCGAGGGCTTTCGCCAGCCGAGGTCGGACGAGGCGAACACGTGGTCGGCCGACGTCAGAGGCTCGACGACGGATGCGAGGGCGTTGAGCCGCTCGTCGAAGTTGCTCGCCAGCGCGATCGGCACCCCGGC
>Ga0214923_10008832_pt1 | contig 10623 bp, 25 predicted proteins | sample LL1510_MetaG_FD_177993 | JGI IMG/M metagenome (GOLD analysis project Ga0214923, IMG submission 177993) | Freshwater microbial communities from Lake Lanier, Atlanta, Georgia, United States - LL-1510 | ecosystem: Environmental > Aquatic > Freshwater > Lake | place: USA: Georgia | collected...
AGTACCATCAACAATCATCCCATCTAATTCAGTATCATTTTTATCTGTATCAAAATTTATTATAAGTTTAGGATATATTCCAACAAAAGTATATGATGGATTTGTAAGAGTTATAGTTCTAAGATTATTCATAACTTTCTATCCTTTTATCGTTGTATGTTACTGTGATTAATTTGGTTGGGACTTTTAATCCTAGATAAGGAACTTTAAGTGATTGATGATTATTATAATATTCGTTACTTTCATCCCACGTCAACTCTCTATCTTCAATCTTTAATCCCCATTTTTCAGAGAACTCTGTATCAAGAGTACACAAATCAATAAACATCTCTTTATTGGGTTTACGATATGTTGATTTACCATCTGTTCGTGCAACTAAAAGACACATTCCTATTGAATTATCTTTTTCGTATTCCTTCGAATAATTCTCATACACTTCATCCAATAATTCTTGTTGTTCGTTATTCATAACTTTCTATTGTTTAGTTGTTGTATTAATCATAACAGGTAAATCTTTTCCATTATGTAATTCTAATAATTGATAATATTTTTCATCACCTACAATACCATCAACACACCATTCTGTTTTTATTCCATTTTCGTAAATTGGAATTGAGTATATCTCTTCTTTATTTTCCATACATTTTATTATAGTAATTTTCTGAATCGATGTATTTGTCTCTACAGTAGTCAATAGCTTTAATTATCTGCCCCTTTTCCATTTCAAGTGCTAAGATTTTAATCTTGTCAATATGTTTTTGTTGTAACGATATTGAAGGAGTTAATTGCTCAACTAACCATTCTACTGCTGTTTGATTTTCTTTATTCATATCTTAATTTTATTTGTTCATAATCTCTATCATACCACTCACCATTTTCTTGTCTATGCTCTCTAATAAGCTGTGCTAATAGTATTTCACATAAACCTACTACTGAACAATCCTTTTTATCCCAAGACATATAATTTCTTTTTGTTATTGGGTCTTCCATATTAAGTAATGATACTATTTGGTCTCTTTTACTCATATTTAAAAATAATAAAAATATTTCATATTTCCTAATCTTTTAGTATTAATTAAGTTGCACGTAAAGTTCTTCTAATATATTTCTCATACCTTTTATTATTTAACTCTATAAATTATAAACCACTCATTATTCTTACGTTTTTCTATATTAATATTTCTTACTCCATTTTGAAATAAAAAATGATATATTACTATTCGATAATTGAAAGATTCTACCCAGTATATAAATTGGTTTTTACTGTAACGTATTTCTATCATACCTCATCTTCCCATAATTTAGGAATACCATTATCATATGTCATCATTGACTTATTCATCTTATCACCCATCTTAGTTATTAATCTTGATAACTCTTTCGTATCACCATCCTCAAATTCAAATGATTTAATAACCGATAAAACTTTACCCTTTGACGATTCAGATAGTAAAATATTTTCACCATTTAATACAGTATATAGATATTGCATACAAAATGATATCATATCCTTTGTTTCAGTTTCTAACACTATCTTACCCTCACTTGAAATATCAAATGAATTATCCTCATTACCCGTTATAATATACTTATTTGACATATTTACTTTTTTAATACCTAAAATATAATAAATTGAAATGATAAAATCAAATACAGGATACGTTTATTTAATTAATCAACTGAATACCAATAACTACAAAATTGGAATATCCAAAAAACCTACAGCCGAAGGAAGAATTAAAAATCTTCAAACAGGAAATCATAATGAGTTGATTACCATATATGAAATAAAATCAAAATGTTATACAACCCTTGAAAAAACATTACACCGAACGTTTAAATATGAACATTTAAGGGGTGAATGGTTTGAATTGAAAAATCCTGATGTAATTATAGAAGAAATTAATAAAATAAACAATAATTTGGAATTATTATTGGAAAAATCAACATATTTATAATTATGAACAAATATACTGTAAATATTATTGGGGACAATAATCAAAAAACAATAGTTAAATATACAACTACAAAACCTGAAAATCACTTAGAATATTTTAAAAATTTGTTTGAACAATGGTATAGTTCATACCAAATAATATCAATAGATATTGAACCAATTATCTCTTTAGTTGAGATTTAAGAGAATATAATCTTAAAATTTTTCTTCTCATATTTTCACCACCATTCTTGATGGTTTTTTCATAATACTTAAATATATCACGAATGTTTGATTTATTAATTACATTGTCATCCAATACCTCATCCATTTCCTTATGTGATTTCTTATATGATTTAATAAACTCTTTTAATGTGGTATCTAATACCTTATCCATTTGTCTATCCGGTATTAAAGATACCAATTCATTATAGAATTCATCAGCATTGAAATTAACCATATCCTTTATATTCTTATATTGAATAAAATCTTTTAACTCATTTACACCAAACTTCAATACATACGGATATAATTCCTGAACCTTAGCATTTTGTTCATATGGTAATGACCAATATAATAAATATAAAAACTTATTTAATTTTTTATATACCTTATTAGTAAATGGTTTCTTATTTAATTCAATATAACTTAAAGCGTATTTTAAATCATTATCAATCTTATTCTGATAACGCATCCAAAATTCATATCCGTGATTTAATTCGTGAATTATTACAGACATTAACTCCAACTTTAATTTTGGAGTCTCCATATCCCTAAATCTTTTACTATCTAATGTTATTGATAAATCCATTACAAGTTCAGTAACAACACTCAACCCATCTAATATCTTTTCACTAAAATTAACATCATATCTCTTGGTTACATATGACATACCATCTTTCTTTTTACCAAATGGATACATAGCACCACTGGTATCAAAACCCTGTGGATGTGATGGTGGAACCTTACCATTAACTAAACTTAAATTAACCGTAATCTTTTGAACCGGGTAATCCAAAAAATCATCCTCATATCCAATTATATCATTTTGTATATATTGAGGATTAATAATAATAATCTGTTTAATGTTTTCACGATTTTTTATCATTTCATCCACATAAGGTGCTATCGCCTCATATACAATATTTGAATATATCCCACTTATTCTTGATATACCTCTATCTTCTTTTAACAATTCCATCTATTATAAATAGTTATAATCTTTCTTTCTTTTCATCAATTGACATTAAAATATAATCAGGTATTTCACTACCTGTTTTACCATCATAATCATCCAATAATCCCTTATGAGCACTTATCTTATATAATTGTTTATTATTGACACTCGCCCTTAACCTCATCATTTTAATAATATGAGAAAGACCATAATCCTTTGTATCTTTCCAATCATCCACACTTACTTTCATTAATCGTTCAATGTCAAACTTCTTTTTATATGAACCTCTTCTTGTTTCTACAAACTCATCACTACCAACAAATACATATATATCTATTTTACCATAATTACTTTTAGGTTTCTTAAACTTATTTTCATAATAATTCATCTCACGTGATGTCCAAAAATTACCTTTAGCAAATGTTTGTCCTATATGATTTTCAGCAATATCCTTATTTTCTTTATAGTTTAATGTATTAAGTAAGTATTTAACCTTATCCATTGAATCCAACCAAAATGGATTTGCTTTAACAAATGTAATTAAATCACCCTTCGATAATTTCATTACCAACGGATCAATATTTTTTGAATTATATTTATATAAATCCCTTCTTTTTAAATATGAATCCATATTATAATCAGTAGTAATAGTACTTTTTAAATAATCATCCCATCTCCCTTCTATCCTTCTAGGAATAAATAATTTACCTTTTTTAGATTCTTCTGATTCAGTTATTGGTAATTTTTTAATATATTTATCATTTTCATATGAACCTTTAGAACTTAATTGTCCATTATCGTAATAAAATTCCCAAATACCATCCTTTTTACCATTTTTATATGAACCCTTAGAATATAATTGTCCATTACCATGATATTCTTCCCATATACCATCATATTTACCATCTTTATATAAACCCTTAGACTTTAATTGTCCATTACTATAATAACTTTCCCAATATCCTTCTTTTTTATCATCTTTATATGAACCCTTAGAATCTAATTGTCCATTACTATAATAACTTTCCCAATATCCTTCTTTTTTATCATCTTTATATGAACCCTTAGAATCTAATTGTCCATTACTATAATAAGTTTCCCAAATACCATCATATTTACCATCTTTATATGAAAACTTAGACTTTAATTGTCCATTTTCATGATATTCTTCCCATATACCATCATATTTACCATCTTTATATGAAAACTTAGACTTTAATTGTCCATTACTATAATAAGTTTCCCAAATACCATCTTTTTTATTATCTTTATATAAACCCTTAGAATATAATTGTCCATTATTCCAATATTCTTCCCAAATACCGGTTTTCTTACCATTATGTGTAAATTGATTAATACGTTCCCCATCAACTATTGGTTGTTCTTTATTCCATTGGATAAATCTACTATTTTCTCCTGATAATCTTCTAGGGATAAATAATTTACCTTTTTTAGATTGTTCTGATTCATCTAATGTATCTCTTGATGGATACCACCTACCAACCAATTTACCTGACTGAAATAATTCTTTACGATACACTTCACCATCTTCATAAAACTCCCAAATTCCCAATTCCTTACCATTTTTGTAAATACCTTTACCTACTAATTCACCATCTAAATATTCTTCCCATATACCTTCTTTTTTACCTTTAACAAATGTTCCTTTACTCACCAATATATCATCATCATCAACCCAATTATCCCAATAACCTATTGGTTTTCCATCATGTGTATATTGATTTATCTGAACACCATCTACGATGGGTTGTTCTTTATTCCATTGGATAAATCGGGAATTCTCCCCTGATAATCTACGAGGTATAAATAATTTACCTTTTTTAGGTTGTTCCGATTCTTTTAAATAATATTTGGAATTATCATTATCACACATATGACACATATATTTGTCATCCCCACCATCACTCTCATTCCAACTCCAACCACAATATTTACACTCTATTTTTTTCATATATCCAACATTTTTAACTCACCCTCTTTATTATAACCAAAATTACCATCATTTACATCAATAAAACTTCTTATCCTTTCACCCCTTATTGATAATAATAAATCAATATACCTTTTAAATATATCTTTATTATATGACTTTTTGATTAACATATTTAACATCTTAATATCTTCATTTATACCCGATAATTTACCCATTACCAACCCATCCAATACCTCAGTCACACCATAATTTATCTCTTCAATCATATTAGAAAAAGTTGGTGATATTGATACCAATTCATCCTCCATCCTAATTAAATCTTGTTTAACTCTATTAGTATCCAATCTCTCTAATATTATATATTTATCCGTAATTTTATATACCTCCGGAAAATATTGTGGGTATTTCTTAAATATATTAAACCAAGAATCAGAACCAGATTCCAAATATTCAGACGCAGCATAACCATCTTTTGATCTCGGAACCTTTACAACTTTATCTGAATCATATTTCAATGGATAAACATCGTGAAATGAACCTCTACCCATTCTTTCCTTTTTATCAACGGAAATCTCTTTTATTATCCTCCTTATTAAATCTTTCATATATTACTCAGGAAAATTGAAAAATATTACATATGTATTACCATCCCTAAAATCAGGATTCTCCGGATCAACCAATATAGCACCATCCATTTCATCCCAATTTTCCCTACTTAATCTATCATATTTGGTTATCACTAAAGGTCTTTCTTCACCATGCTTAGTTATTATCATAGTTGTTCCATCATCATCTACACCTGTCTTACCCCTCTCAACAAAAGCAATTGGATAATCCATATACATACTACCTTTATCATATCCTTCACTCTTCAAATAATCCTCAGCATTTCCAATGGCGGTAAATGATTCCCCATCACCCTCAAAAAACTTTGAATAAGCAATAACCTTATCCGATATTATATTTACCCCTTTTATTGAACCAAATACATCACCGACTTTCTTACCAATGATATTATCCATTCCACCTGAACTAATATTTAATTCACCTTCAGGTCCTACTGACATCGCCTCTCTTAACAATCCCATTTGTCTTTCTGTTATTATTATTTTCATATTCTTATATCTCTTATATACTTATCATTATTCCATTCACCCTCATACCAAAACTCTCCATCCGAAAAATACTCTTCCCATATACCATCTTTTTTACCATCTTTAAATGAACCTTTAGAACTTAATTGTCCATTACTATAATACCTTTCCCAATAACCTTCTTTTATATCATTTTCATATGAACCTCTAGACCTTAATTGTCCATTATCCCAATATTCTTCCCAAATACCAATTTTCTTACCATCATGTGTATATTGGTTAATACGTTCCCCATCAACTATCGGTTGTTCCTTATTCCATTGGATGAACCTAGAATTCTCTCCTGATAATCTCCTGGGAATAAATAATTTCTTCTTTTGTTCTTCTGTTATTATTATTCTCATAAACTTACAACCCTATAATCCATTTGTTCAACTTTTCTTGTCCTATGTTCCTTATATTCCAACTTACCATTACCATGATTAATAATCTCACCCCAAGCATAAACAACAGTATAACCTTCACTATCCAATAACGAATTAATGAAATCCACAATTTTATCAGAAATCTTATTAAACTCAATAGTCATCTCCTTAGCCTTTTCTTCACCATACTTCTCTATTAAAATGTTATAAGGTTTCATACCAATACGATGCATATCTAACCATTTCCCATTAATATCCATATATGATATATCCTCATAATCATTCTCAAAATTATATGATACTGAAATATTACCAATAAAATCCCATATGAAACTATCCTTTATTGAATTTAAAAACTTTTTTATCTCACCCTTTAATTGTTCATCCCTCTCATCAATTCTCCTGGGGATAAATAATTTACCTTTTTTAGATTGTTCAGATTCGGTTAATGGTATGAATAACTTCTTCTTCTGTTCTTCAGTTATTATTATTCTCATAATATATAAATATGTTAAAACATAAAAAAACCCCCTTATCGGAGGTCTAATTTTTCTTTAAATTCTTTTTCACTATATTTCCTTATACTCCCATCAACAATCTCATTATCGTGACATAATACACCAATATAATCACCAGAATACTCCCAACCAAAAATATCCCTATAATATGTTATATCTGACATTATTGAACCACCATTAGCATTAAACCCAACAAACCTAAACATCCACTCACAAGAATCACTACTCTCATAAATATCATCACGTAATGAAATACCATAATACTTACCAATAACCATATTTTCCTTCTTTATTGGCCTATATAAACCCCTTATGCTTCTCATTATTCATACCTAAAATTTTTAAGATTAAAAGTTATTTTTAACCATTCATAATCAATTGAAAATAACTCATTATTAATGTGATACTCCCTAATCGTTTGAAACACAGATTCACCAAACCTAAAACATTTAAAACTATCAGAATCCCTATAAAGATATTGTGGAAATTGACAATATGAACCATTATTAACTGACCATACCGCAGTATAATATATCTTATCTATATCTTTAAAAATTGAAATGTCATTACGATTCGATATAAAGTATTTTTTACCAATATTAACCCCTTTTAACGTTCTCATAATCCACGTACCTTATTAAACTCATTTAAACTAATTCTAACCACCGTACCCCCCATAACATCATTCACCCCACATAACCCACTTGTTTCATAAAAATAATGATCCGATTCAACACAATACGATTCACCCGAAATAATCTCAACACAATCATTCCTAAACTCATAATCATATTCATTAAACTCAAATAACCAAGTATCACCATCTGTCATTTTCATCTTATAATAACAACCAGATACCAACTTAAATACATCTACAAATTTTTGAACTTCTTTTATACTTCTCATATTAATACCCAAATCCCACTCTTTATATTATCAATACAAACTTCCCACGTATAATCAGTACCCACATCACCAATCCAACTAATCCAACAATGTGTATCATCACTAAATTCATCTTTAAACCTATCAGGAATTTTACCTATACTATAAACAGTATAATCCAAATCAGTTTTAAACGATTTCCCATACAAATTTAACCTTAACGGCAGATTTCTTAAACTTCTCATATATTATCCCAATCAACTACCTTACGATACCTACTTAATTTTATATCCTCCCCACAAGGAAGAGTTAACAAACACTCAACACCACTACACTCATAAACCTCATTATCAGAAATCCACTTATTCCTATGGTATATTCTTAAATTATCAACCACACTTAACAACTCAACCGAATCAAACTCAAATATGTAATCAATATTACTATAACGATTTAAAAACTCCAATAAATACATCTTACCAGGATATAACTTACATCCCATAACCTCTATATAACGATCCTTTATACTTCTCATATTATTCTTAACTTTTAACCCACAAGGGAAAAAACATATATACACTTTTTATTACCTTAAACCCAATCAACACTCAATACCAAAACCCTTTACATATTCCAAACTAACCCCCTCTATATCACTAATTTCACCCACATTACATAACCCATGATAAATACCATTTGTTGATAGATACTCCCTTATATCACCACAAGAATAAATAATATAAGCAGTTTCCTTATGTAAAAAATGAAACTTATCATTTATACCATAATACCTTACCAACCAAAATTCAGAATCCCCACCAACAAAAACTTTATACCACCTACCAAACGCCAACCTACAACCCAAAATTCTGAATGGAACGGAACTACATTTCCTTAAACTTCTCATATATCATCCCCCCATACCATTGGAACACCATTAGAATAATCACATTCATAAACACCACCCCAATCAATATCATCCATACCAATTAATATATATGGATTATTACGATGATCCCTATCGTTTTTATAATAATTAAATTTACCCCTACCACACCTACTCGTTAGATAATAATCACAATTACCATAATAATCATCCATACGAGGACAAAACTCCTTTAACTTATTAAAAGATTCCCTATCAGAAACCTTACATACAATGCTTAACCTTTCATTATTTAAATCCGTTATACTATACATTACCCTTTAATTTTTTGTGATACAAATATATTATTTCTTTTCTATTTTACCAAATTATATTTTAATGAAATTAGTTTCATCTATCCGTAAACGAATATCAACCCACATTATTGAATAAGCATACTCAACATTTTTAGGTTTTAACCCTAAAAACCAATACTCACAATCCTCCTCATTATAATAATAACCACAATACTGATTAAGCATATCAGGAATTTTTCTTATTATATCACCATCCCTAACCGGAACATACCCGTAATACGTGTTATTGAACTTAATAACCCACCTATTATTGATTAAATTAACAACCTCAAAATTACTATTACCAATTCTTAAATACCTATTAACCCACCTTAAACTTCTCATATTATTACTACAATTCACTTTCATCAAAATACTTTAATACAATATCTTTTGATACCACCCATAATTCATTAACACTATTAATATCACATACGGCGGTGCATTGTTCTGAACCATATTCACCATCCCATAAACAATATGAATAAACCCTACCAATATAATAATCATCATATACACCTCTGTTTATAAAATCATTAAACTTAAAAATATATTCATGACCATGTTTAGTTATTAACCTATACCACCCACCAACAACCATTCTATTAACGGAAATCCTACGTTCAATTTCTTTTATACTTCTCATATTAATATCCAAATCCCTTTTTCTATATTTTCCTTACACGCATCCCACGTATAATCAACACTACAACCATCATCATTCCAACTAACCAAACAATGTGTATCGTTGTTTATTCCTAAAGGAACTTTACATATCTTATATACTAATGAACACATTTGACCATCAAAATACCTAAATTTCTTACCATATAACCTATTATTACTACCAATATAATCCTTTATACTTCTCATATAACATCCTCCCACACTAAAGGAACACCATTGGAATAAATCATCCTATCATCAGAATTAAAAATATTACAAAATTTATAATATGGTGAATTTATTGAAAATATATTAATATCACCTGTATCAATAAATTTTGTGTATATATCATTATTAATGATATTATCCACCACCTGAACCCTACCAGCCTCAACATTTAAACCATCAAATGAACCCATTGTCAATATAATTTTATCACCGATTTTCATTCTACAAATATATTACTTATTTTTTAATATTACAAATACCCATATGAAAAATTCCGGGAAAATTTTTTAATACCTAATATTTTTAAACCAAAAAATCTGGGAAATTTTTTAAGAGAGTATGGTCAATATTTTTAAACCAAAAAATCTGGGAAATTTTTTAATACCTAATATTTTTAAACCAAAAAATCCGGGAAATTTTTTAAAGTGGGTTGCTTGAGCCATAGGAGGGGCAGGGGTACACCCATAAGAGGGGATACCCCCATACAGGGGGGGGGTATATAAATAGTTATCCACACCC
>Ga0214923_10008833_pt1 | contig 10621 bp, 9 predicted proteins | sample LL1510_MetaG_FD_177993 | JGI IMG/M metagenome (GOLD analysis project Ga0214923, IMG submission 177993) | Freshwater microbial communities from Lake Lanier, Atlanta, Georgia, United States - LL-1510 | ecosystem: Environmental > Aquatic > Freshwater > Lake | place: USA: Georgia | collected 2015-10-15
ATACGTGGTGAGATCATGATACCGCCCGTCTCTGTCTGCCACCACGTATCCACGATCGGGCACCTGCCGGCTCCAATCGTTTCACGGTACCACATCCAAGCCTCTGGGTTGATGGGTTCACCCACCGTGCCCAACAAACGTAAACTTGATAAATCAAACTTTTGGGGCCATTGATCACCCGCCCGAATACAGGCCCTAATCGCGGTAGGGGCCGTATAAAATATGGTGATTTTGTATTTCTCAATCATATTCCAAAAACGCCCCCAATCAGGGACATTGGGAGCACCTTCATACATCACAACCGTTGCACCATTGGCTAGTGGTCCATAGGCAAGATAACTATGCCCGGTAATCCAGCCCACGTCAGCCGTACACCAAAAAACATCCTCCGGCTTGAGATCAAACACGTATTTAGAAGAAACTGCCGCCCCCAGCAAATAGCCGGCTGTGGTATGAAGAATGCCCTTTGGCTTTCCAGTACTACCCGAGGTGTACAACAGAAATAATGGATGTTCGCTAGTCGCCGCAAACGGTTTGCACTCACGAGGCTGAACATCTACGATTTCATGCCACCAATTGTCTCTGCCGGGTTTCATGTATACTGGCGCGGCTTCTGATCCCACTCTTTTTACAACCAAGACTGATTTCACAGTTGGTGACTTTTCGAGGGCCAAATCTACATTGGCCTTCAACGGAACAACTGCACCTTTCCTCCAGCCACCGTCGGCGGTAATCACTACCTTTGCACCAGAATCATTATTTCGATCTGCTAAGGCATCGCTTGAAAACCCACCAAAAACGACCGTGTGCATTGCGCCTACACGCGTACAAGCGAGCATCGAAATAATCGCCTCAGGAATCATCGGCATATAAATAGAAACTCGGTCTCCAGGCACGACACCAAGCTGCTTGAGTGCATTCGCACATTTTGACACTTCTCGCAAAAGGTCTTGATAGGTCAAAACTCGACTATCCCCTGGTTCCCCTTCCCAAATAAGGGCAGCCTTGTTTCGTCCGGCACCTCGACAATGGCGATCCAGACAATTAACCGAAACGTTGAGCTTTCCACCCACAAACCATCGGGCAAATGGGGCTTTCCATTCAAGAGTCTTACTGAATGGCTTAATCCATTCTAAATGCTCTTTTGCCTGCTTCGACCAAAATTTTTCCGGATTTTTAACTGATTCCCGCCACATCTTTTGATATGCCGAAAAACTTCCAAGATGCGCTGTCTTCGCAAACTGTTTAGACGGCTTGAAGGCACGTCTCTCCTTTAAGACAGTCGTTATGGAGGAATCGGCACTCATCACTATTTGCGCCTTGAGAAAAGATAGTGACCCACACACCACTCGCGCCCATTTTCGAAGTTCCACAATTCCGCGCAAGCCATGAAAAATATTCGCCACCGATTGAGCATTACGACCGAACTTGCACCATCCGGACGAGGATTTTTCTCAAATACAGCTAGAGCTTTATGTCGATTGCGATCGAGGTTCTTAAGCCACCATTCAGCGGTTTGACCATAATGTTGACCATCCACCAACCACTGAGAATCGATTTTTAGGTGTTCTTGAAATCTTAGAGGCAAGTCAAATGCCGGCATAATACCGCCAGTAAAGAAATGCCTGCCCATCCAGTTATCATCGCCTTCCGTCTCAAACGGATAAGTGTAAAACCGATGGACAAAAATATGGAAAAAAAGCTTCCCGTCAGGCTTAAGCCAATTACTAACCTTTTGAAATAGAAGACGCCAATTTCTCATATGTTCAAACATCTCAACTGACACAACCCGGTCAAATGTTCGATCGATTGCAAAATCATTCATGTCACACGTAATAACAGTCAGATTCTTAAAACCCTTGGCATTGGCAACCTTCTCAATGAATTCACGTTGAGTTCTGCTATTGGATACCGCCGTGATTTTAGATTTGGGATATTTTTCTGCCATCCACAATGAGAGACTTCCCCAGCCACAACCAAGCTCCAAAACATCCTGACCATCTTGCAAAGCAGCTCGCTCACAGGTCTTCGCAAGCATAATTTCTTCCGCTTCATCAAGCGTTTCTCGCCCAGTAGGGAAATAGCAACTACTGTATTTTTTTCGACCACCCAAACAAAGCTCGTAAAACTCAGTGGGAACCTCATAATGTTGAGTGTTCGCATCTGGCGTATGCAAGGCTAATGGGGCTTTGTCCATGGCGTCAAAAAAACGACAGGAGAGATCCCAGGAGTTTTCAACCGATTTACCCTCACACTCCTTGATGCGGTCACGAAGAAGTCGTTTAATTCCAGCCCGAATCAATGTGTCTGGAGCTAATCCCCGTTCGGCAAGATCAATCCCCGAAATCATAGTCCACCTCGCGAAATATTTGACGCTTTATGACGTGGTTTGCTGAGTACAATCTGGCAAACTCCAATAACTTTTTCGGCGAATCCGCCCTCACAATAAGCAAAATAGTAATCCCACATGCGAAGCCCTGCGTCGTTCATACCCAGGCTTCGCAGCTTGGGCTCTGCACGCCAAAATGCCGCGCGCCATTGGCTTAGAGTCCTGCAATAGTGTTCGGTTATATCCTCAAGATCAGACAACACCAAATCTGTATGATCTCGGACGGACATCATCATCCGGCTAACCGAAGGGATATTACTTCCAGGAAAAATATATCTCTGAATAAAATCGACATTTCTTATGGCGTATTCATAGGCTTGATCTCTGATCGTAATCGCCTGAATCGCCGCAACTCCGTGTGGCTTCAAAAGGTCGCTGACTTTTGCAAAATAGGTATCAAGATAGTGATGACCAACGGCCTCAATCATCTCAACGCTAACAATTTTGTCAAATTTGCCCGTCAGCTTGCGGTAATCACAAAAAACGGGGGTTACGAGGTGCTCTAGCTTCAGCCGCTTAACTTCCGACCTAACATGATTATATTGATTCTTACTAATGGTCGCTGTGGTAACCTTGCAGCCATAATTACTTGCAGCAAATATCGCCAAGGCCCCCCAACCAGATCCAATCTCCAGTAATTCATCATTCGGTTGAAGCTTTAGTTTCTCACACAGTGCATATATTTTCTTAAGCGATGCACCTAGCATGGTGGAGTCGGCGGAGTTAAAAATACCACAGCTATAAGCCATAGTGGGATCAAGCCAAGCCTCAAAAAATTCATTACCCAAGTCATAGTGAGCAGATATATTTTTTCTTGCCTGCGCTATAGTATCACGGCGGGCCAAGTGCCAAAGTTTCAAAGCCGGCCATTTAAGAGCCGCTAGCCCACCTTCCATCGACTCCATAACATCGCGATTGGCACAAAAAATCCGAATCAATCCAACTAGGTCTTCTGTCGTCCAATCACCATCCATATAAGACTCGGCAGCTCCAATGGTGCCACCAAACACCACACGCTCCCAAATTGAAGATCTCACCACGTTAATTGTGGCTTTTGGTTCACCGTCTCGCTTTTCACCAAGCTCAGTAAAAACATCACCTTCGATAACGGAGATACTGCCGTAATTGATTTTAGACAATTGCTTTAATACGAGGCCCCGAAGTGGTTTTGCCAACCACTCTCCGCCCCATGTAGTCACTTTTGACCGATCGACTGTTGCACTCACAATACCCCCTTCAACCCTCAAATCTTCTTCGGGTGAGTATAAAAAGTAACTCGCTTGATCGCGTAAAGTATAGCAGCGTTGAAATAAATTCCGAACCATATTTTCCAGGTCATTAGAGGCATTTTAATGTTGTATTTTATGATATTAGAAAGACTAAGCGACACCTGATTTAAACCCATATGTGCCTCAAATTTCACCTTTCCATCCATCCGGTTCCAAATCCCCACATCAATTCTCTCTCCTGGCACACTAAGCATCCATGTGTACTGCATATTCATAGGCAAAAATGGTGAGACATGAAATTCTTTGTCAAACGAGAATTTTCTTGGCCGATCACCGACATCTATAGTCATGTCGAACACATAGCAATATCGCTCACTCCACGGCGTGTTTGTAATCTCACCAATTACAAATTCCAGCCGGTAATCCGAGCTATAGCAGTAATAAAGGGAAAGAGGATTCATTATGAAGCCAAAATACCGAGGCTGAGCTAATAAGAACGCCTCTCCATCCCAGTCTTTACCAAGCTTCTGTTTTATTTGGCCTTGAAGCCTGGATTTAAGGTTCTGCTCCGGACGGTGCGCCATGTAGTCCTCGGCTCGAACTGTCACAACACCGAAACGCGACCTCCCAATTCCTGGCCACTTTTTTTGTGGTTGATCCACCTCAAAGACCGACAACCAAAGCGCAAACATTCGATACTCAAAGGCGTGACCGGCATCAACATAACGCTGATGCTTTACTAGCCCCGAATAAATCCTGTTCGTAATTGGCCTAATATCCGCATTTGGCATATTTAAAACTCCGCGGATGGATCCAGAATTTTTACAACACGGAGAGCACTCACAACTCCATCCTCATGAAACCCATTCCCCCAATACGCGCCACAATAGTGCGTGCGATTGACGCCTGAAATTTCAGCATGCATTGACTGCGCACTCACCGTGCTAACAGTGTAAACTGGGTGATTGTAGGTCAACCGCTTAATTATTTTTGCAGGATCGATGTGACGCTCACAATTCAAGCTGACAAGAAATTGCGTTTTACAGGTCAATCCTTGCAAAATATTCATATTATAGGTGACAGCAACCTCATCAGTTTCCCTATCGAAAAGATTGTAGTTCCATGCCGCCCACGCCAACTTTCTTTTTGGCATTAGATATGTGTCGGAATGGATGATGATTTGATTTTTACTGTAGGGAATGCTTCCTAACACTTGCGTTTCTGAATGTGTGGGATCGGATAGCATTGCCAACGCTTCGTCGCTATGACAGGCAAGAATCACCTGGTCAAAACGTTGCTTTTCGCCGCTCTGCAATTCTATCGTCACACCTTCAGAATCTCTGCTGACTTTCTTAACTCGGCAATTGATCCTGATCGCCGACCCTAGTCTTTCGCAAATCTTCCTCACGTAACTTTGTGAACCGCCTAAAACCGTATACCACTGCGGTCGATCATCAATATTCAAAAAACCATGGTTATCAAAAAATCTCGCCAAAAAATGAATCGGCATTTCCTCGACTTTTTTTGTACCAGTCGACCAAACTGCTGCGGTCATTGGCTTGATATAGAAAGTCCCTAGCTCCTCCGGAAAATTCAGCCTTCTCAAAAAATCACCCAACGTTTCGTCAGTTGGCGAGAGTCGAATGATACGCTTGCACTCTTCATTGAATGCCAAAATACCCTTCACCATGCGCCAGAATCTAGGACGAACGATATTTCTTCTCTGAGCGAAAAGAGAGTTGATCGAAGTGCCATTGTATTCCAGATCATCACTCTCAGATTTAACACTGAAGGACATAGTGGTTGGTCTTGAAGTCACATCTAGTTTTTTGAGTAGTTTTCTGAAATTAGGGTATGTTTTGTCATTAAAAACAATGAAACCTGAGTCAACAGCCCAAAACGCGCCGTCAGCTTCCAATGAATGAGTATGAGTATGGCCGCCCAAATAGTCATTGGCGTCAAAAAGGGTGACATTGTGGCGTTCATTTAAAAAATACGCCGCCGTCATCCCAGAGATTCCACCACCAACTATTGCTATTTTAGACATCTAACCTCCGCTTCCACCAACCCCCGGCAAACTGGCGATCAAACATATTACTATATATATGGCCATTTAGGGGTGAGATTTTAAACGTCCCGGTCTACAATCGGAAACAACAATTTTAAAACATTTTTTGAGCCCAGGGTTTTATCGATCAGCCGAATTAGTTAGAATATTGGAACACTCAACTAACCTGATTGGTTAGTTTCGCTGCCGTACTTTACTGGAGGGGGCTCATTGAACTTATTTGATGCTTACCAAATAGCCTTTTCAACTGTTTTCTCCCTGATGGCCGCTCTTTGGCTGTGCAGCTTAATTCTGAAAGATGCGAGCATCATTGACCGCTTTTGGGGGTTTGGATTTGTACTGATCGCATGGGTGCTTGCGTTATTGCTACCAGCGCAGGCACTTTCTACAACCCAGACCCTGATGGTCGTCATTGTGTCAATTTGGGGTATCAGGCTAAGCCTCTATATTCACTTCAGAAACCAAGGTCACGGCGAAGATTATAGATACCAAGAAATGCGTCAACACCACGGCAAAAACTTTTGGTGGTACAGCTTTCTGAGCGTATTCAGCCTTCAGGGCATTCTGATGCTAATCGTATCCGCCCCGTTGGTCGTAGTAATGAGCCAGCCGCAAGTTGGGGAATTTACAGCATTTGGTATAGCTGGTTCAGTTTTATGGCTCGTCGGTTTTATATTTGAGGCGGGAGGCGACTGGCAACTTAGTTCATTCAAAAAGAACCCCGCCAATAAAGGGCAACTATTGCGAACAGGTCTATGGTCATTAACTAGACACCCCAATTATTTTGGCGACTCGTTGCAGTGGTGGGGGTTTGGCTGTATCGCTCTACCCTATGGAACCATCGGGGCACTGTCGTTAGTGGGCCCCTTAGTCATGACTCTTTTTATCCGCAAGGTCAGCGGTGTAGATTTACTCGAAAAAAGCCTCTCAAACAGCAAACCTGGCTACCAAGAATATATCGCATCCACGCCACCATTTTTCCCGGTTAGGCGATTCTGGATCACGCTAATCATCCTGGTTCTGGCGGCTTTGCTCATATTTAAATTCATAAAAATAACATGAACAACCTATTAAATAGGCGTCTAGAACTTTGAGCAAAAACCCCACTTCATCATTATTTCACGCGGGATACGGCTGCGCTGAACTTGGCGTTAGCTCCATTGAAAGTTTTCTTCGTCTCTATCTACTCATATACCTGACCTCAACTCTAGGATTAGATGCCGACATGGCTGGTTATGCCGTAAGCATAGGTATACTCTGGGACGCTTTCGCAGACCCAATAATGGGAAAACTTTCAGACAAGACTTCCACTCGTTTTGGTCGTCGCTTACCCTGGATTATCCTGGGAACACCAATTCTAGCCGTAACTTTCATCCTGATTTTTCGCCTTACGCCTCTGACACCAAACGCAAGCACGGCCCCACTTTTCCTTGAGGTCGCCCTACTCAACATTCTTCTCAATACCGCCATGACTATGGTTTCAGTGCCGCACCTTGCAATGGGCAATGAGATCTCAATATCAAGCCCCACAGAGAGGACTGCCATTTACGCCTGGCGCTCGGTGATGACTCTTTTCGGTTTGCTTATTGGCATCTTAGTTCCAGCCATATTTAACGCTATGGGATTGAAAATGGCGTATCCGGAATTTATTTTCGCCGTCATTATCGCTTCAATCACAGGACTTTCTAGCTTAGTGACAATTTACACCTGTCGCAGCCATCTTGCCCCTGTGGAGTTAGCCATCTCTGATGAAAAAATCAAAGTAAGTGAAATCTTGAAACATAAAGTTGGAAGGTTGATGTTCGCTTTTTTTGTGGCAACCTTAGCTCAAGGACTAAATAGCACATTAGCCATGTACTATTACCGATTCAGCTTACAGTTAGATGACCAAGCGATTGGAAAGATATTAATACTTTTTATAATTAGCTTATGCTGCACCATTCCTCTTTGGGTGATGGCATCGAATAAATTTTCCAAGAGTAGACTCATCGCGCTTGGCACAGTCGGGCTAGGAATCGTCGGCAGTATTGGATACCCGTTTTTTCCCGCCCATCAAATGGAAGGCCCCTATTTGATGGCAGTGCTAGGTGGAGTCCTTCTTGGAACGACCGGTCTTTTAGAGTCGCTTCTGGTTGATACTGCAGAATTACAGGGACTCCATGCCGACACCATGGGCCTTGTATTCGGATTATGGAAGTTTATGGCAAAATCCGCTCGCGCCGCTGCCATCGCGGTTGGCGGAAAACTACTGGCTTTCAGTGGGTATTCTCCATCCTTACCTTCAAGTCCCAACGTAGCAACGAACATCGCTTGGCTATTTGGTCCCGGCGTCGGAATTTTATTCGTCATCGCCGGCATCATTTTGCTGGCGGGACCCAAAAAAACTAACCCATAATTTAGATTTATACTTCTACTCAAATCCGCACCCTCGGGAGCTTGCTGCGTTTCAAATTGATTCAGCCTGGCGAGCACTCATTCATAACCGTGCTAATTTTTATACAAACTGTCCTTGACTGAGCCAACTTAGTCGACTAAAAACTCCTCAATTACCGGATTTCACAAGATTTTGTATCAAATTGATACACCACCCTGAACTGAACATACTGACCTGGAGAGGACTCAAGAAATGCATATGATGAGAAATCGGAAGCTGGCGTTAGTAATAGATGACACGGAAGAGTCTCGCGTCATCTATTCGGCAGCCCTTAACAGCATTGGCTTCGAGCCAATACCTTTAAGTGCCATCCCATCCCGCGACTTTTTCGACCACAAGCAGATAGATCTAATCCTGCTCGACATGCGCCTAGGAACTGTCGACGCTGTTTCAAAAATTCAAGAATTAGGAAAATACTCAACTGCGAAGATCGTCGTAATGACGGCCTTTGGGAGCATTGAAAAAGCGGTTGAGGCTGTGCGAAATGGTGCCGCCGGCTTTTTCCTTAAGTCTGATCCAATCGATTCGCTACTACCAAAAATAAAAGCACTTTTCGCCGACAGCAGCTCTCTAGATCGTGTTGAAAATTTTTTAGAGGAATGCGGAATACGAGGAAAAAGCAAGAGCATCGTTGAGCTAGCAAAACTAATTTTACAAGTTGGGCCAACGGGAAGCACGGTTCTCATAAATGGTGAATCGGGTACTGGTAAGGAATTAATCGCCCAAGCGATTCACCGCGCATCCGGTGCATCCGGACCATTTGTAGCCATCAACTGCAGTGCCATACCTGAGCATTTATTGGAGAGTGAACTCTTTGGAGTTAAACGCGGGGCATTTACTGATGCAAAACAAGACCGGCGCGGAGTTTTGGATGCCGCAGCCGGCGGCACAATCTTTCTCGATGAGATCGGCGAACTGCAGCCTGCACTGCAAGCCAAACTATTAAGAGTTATCCAAGAATGTGAATTTACTCCGCTTGGAGGGACGCAAGCTGTCAAACTTCGATCGCGGATCGTTTGCGCGACCAATCGCAACCTCATTCAGATGATGAATGAGCAAAAATTTAGAGAGGATCTGTACTACCGAATTGCCGTTATAACCCTTAGAGCTCCAAGCCTTCGGGAACGACTGGACGACATCCCCCTACTGATTGAACACTTTTTGAATCTTTATAATCGCAAATGCGGCAAACACCTTAAGATGCCGCGGGATAGTGAATTGGAGCTTTTAGCTCAATACGAATGGCCGGGCAATATTCGTGAACTGCAAAATGCAGTTGAACGCGCGACGGTCCTTGGAAATGGAGACCGGCTTGGTATCAACCTGATGCTTCCTCATCACGAAAACACGCCACAAGGAGACGTTCGCAATAATTTCCATTTAAAGGACTTTAATTATAAAACCACTATTGACGAATTCGAACGCCAGTTTTTAACAGAACTCATTCGCACGTCAAAGGGCAACCTATCCGAAGCTGCCCGCCTATCGGGAATCTATCGAGCCAATATTTATAGAATGGCGAAAAGATTAAATGTCGATTTAGGACGAGGCACGAGCTGTGGCGCAAATTGATACAAAAATTTACGCGAGCATGTGCCGCATACTTAGAGCAGGCGGCCAATTAGAGCAGGTTACGGCTACTTTCTGTACGAATAGCCGTAGCCGCCTTGAACAATTGCGCAAGGCGATCGAACAAAGAAATGATTCCGATCTGATCGGGGTCGCCCATGCGCTTAAAGGATCTTGCGCGATGTTCGGCGCCAAGGGGTGTGCCGAAATCTGTCAGAGCATTGAAAATATTGTAACTAAAAATCCTCAAAACAAAAATTACGAGTCGCTAGAAAATCTTCTTGAAAACCTCACAAAAGAGCTGGATCAAGTTTTTGAATTTTTACAAAAACAACCTAACCCAGAGACAAAAGACTGCTGTCCGTAAGCTTGCTAAAAATAAATTGTGCTAATTAGAGTTGGCACGGAATCTGCTACCTATGAGTTGTGAAAAATTAAAATCCTAGGGAGAAAGCCATGAGAGACACATCGCAATACTTTTTATCGGCAAGCGCAGAGAATACCCATCAAAGGCATCAAATGACTTACTATGAAGTATGTCTAGCGAGTGAGAACGCACTTATCGGATCACATACTTCTGAATTTGCAGATCTTGGGGAAGCATTATCCTCTATTTTTGAAGGGAGCCGTCAAAGAACAATTCGTCCAGTTGCGCTAGAGACTAGCCTCATTCCTTATCAGCATTTGATCGGGCGGGGCCAGAGTTGATTACCTAACCACCTGAAAAAACTAATTTAAATTAGTGTTTTCATCAGCTGGTTTTACCGCTAGATTGGGGTAGATAAACTTCGTCGGCAACACGCTTTTTCTTTGATCCGAAGAACTGCATTGTCTGACCCATCGAAAGGCTACGCCATGCTTCAGTACCATAATCTCCTAAGCCGAATTCTGGAGGAGGGCGTCGATAAAAGTGATCGCACCGGCACCGGCAC
>Ga0214923_10008837_pt1 | contig 10619 bp, 13 predicted proteins | sample LL1510_MetaG_FD_177993 | JGI IMG/M metagenome (GOLD analysis project Ga0214923, IMG submission 177993) | Freshwater microbial communities from Lake Lanier, Atlanta, Georgia, United States - LL-1510 | ecosystem: Environmental > Aquatic > Freshwater > Lake | place: USA: Georgia | collected...
TTATATAGATTTTATATAGATTTTATATAGATTTTATATAGATTTTATATAGATTTTATATAGATTTTATATAGATTTTATATTAATTTTATATAGATTTAATATAGATTTAATATAGATTTTATATAGATTTTATATAGATTTTATATAGATTTTATATTAATTTTATATTATAATAAATAAATAATTATAATATAAAATATATGGATATTGAATTATTACAAAAAGCTTTAGATAATGATGATAATTTAAATATTGTAAATACAAATATAAAAGAAATAAAAAAGAAAAAAAATGATATTTTAAAAGAATTAAATTTAAATAAAGAATATTTTCATTTATTACAATTTAAATTAAAAGAATATCGTTATATTGATAATATAAAAGATTTGAAATATAGTTCATTTATTAGATGGATTTCACTGTCAAAAATAGAAATACAAAATTTAATGTTACATAATCCATCAATATTAACAGATATTAAAATTTTAGATAAAGGGATAGCTTTAGTATTAAGAACATTTAATAATAAATATATTACTATATATCTTAATGAAAATTTAATATTTCAAAAATTAAACAATGAAGAGAAAATAATTTTAAAAACTATTGATTATTTAAACAAATAAAACAATAAATAATATTATCTATTAACAGCTTAAATATATATAAAATTTTTGTAAAAAACTATATATATTTAATATATATATAAATGAATAAATTTGTTATAGTTTTTGATTTGGATGAAACGTTAGGAAATTTTACCGAATTATATTTTTTTTGGAATTTACTAAAAAAATATTTAGATAATAATAATTTATCTTTAAATTATTTAAATATAATATTTGATAAATTCCCATTATTTTTTCGCCCTAAATTATTTACACTTTTAAAAAATTTAAAATATAAAAAAATACATAAATATTGCGATCATATTATGATTTATACTAATAATAAATATGATAAAATTTGGTCTAATAATATTAAAAATTATATTAATTATAAATTAAATTATAAATTATTTGATAAAATAATATATGCTTTTAAAATTAAAGGTATTACTATTGAAAATAATAGAACATCTTATGAAAAATCATATTATGATTTTTTAAATTGTACTTCATTACCTTCTAATACACAAGTCTGTTTTATAGATGATAAAGAATATAATTATATGAAACATCCTAATGTTTTATATATTAATTTAGAACCATATTATTATTACGAAAATATTCTATATATTGCACATTATTTTTATTATCAAAATGAAAATTTATTTAATAATGATTATATAAAATTTATAAAATATATTAGAGAGAAAACAAAAAATAACAAAAATTATATAATTAATCAAAATTATACTAATGATAAAAATTATATTTTAATTAATACTTATATTACAGAACAATTAATTAAAGATATTAATTCATTCTTATCTACAAAACATAAAAATTTTACAAAAAATTTTAAATATTTAAAAAATAATAAAACAAAAAAATTAAAATAATATAAATTACATATTTTATATTATTTTTTATATTCTTTATATTCTTTTTTATATTCTTTATATTCTTTTTTATATATATTTATATTCTTTATATTCTTTTTTATATATTTATATTCTTTATATTCTTTTTTATATATATATATTCTTTATATTCTTTTTTATATATATTTATTTGAAAAATCATTTGAAAAATCATTTATAAAATTATTTAAATAATTTGTATTAAATTTTGTATATATATATGCTGATATAGATGAAGAATATAATATAAATAAACCTGTATTAAATATTATTGTTCTTTCAAAATCATTTATTTTTTTCTTTTTATTTAATTTATATGGATTAAAATAATAAATTATTATTATAGATATTATTAATAATAATACATTATGTATATAATTATAAATTATCGAAAGCGATTTACCAGTCGAAATATAACGATTAATACCTATTATTATAAATAAATTTATTATATGCATTAAATAATATCCATATATTATTATATTCCTGTATGTAAATATATTATTCATTATTATTATATAATATTATAAAAAATTTCTATAAAAATATTATACATAAATAATATTTTTATATATATAATTTAATGAAAAATATAAATAAAAATATAAATAAAATTATGAAAGGAGGAACCAGTAAATTCGACTTTTTAAAAACTCCTCTTCTAATGTTTTTTAATTTTTTAAAAAACGTAATTATTAAACCTTATAATATTGGTATTGAATTATTAATAATTCCACGATTATTATTTTTTATTATATGTATCGTTATTTTTATTATATCATTTTTTATTAATCTTAGTTCTATTACTTTATATTGGATTTATTCTTCTATGAAACTTTTATTCGTAATATTACTTTTTATGGGTTCAATATTTGCTAATATTGAAAATAATAACACTAAAACCGATAATTTTATAATTTTAATATTTAAAGTTTTTATATATAGTATAAAATATTTATATGATTTAATATTTTTTTTATATTGTCTTGCATTTATTCACGCATACTATCAACAAAAATGCGGTAATAAAACTACTAATACTTTTAATCTTACTTATTTTATTATATTCTCTGTTTATATTATTTTAATTTTATCTCTATTATTAGCTTTAATCGGTGATAAAGATATATCATATAAATTATTTTCTATCTCCCTATTATTTTTAATAACTTATTATTTTTTTGATAATATTGAATTACAAATTTCTAATAATATTAGTTATTTAATGAATTTAGCAAGTAACAATATTACATCTATTAATTGTATAGATCAAGATAATGAGAATACACATAACAATTTAGATACTGCATTCCACATTATTTTTGGTATCATTTTATTTTGTTTATTAATAATTATTTTATTTTTACAAGTATCTCCTTATCCACCCTCTATTCCTAAAATGAACGCCGATATTAGAAATACAATTTCTAAGAAAATTGAAGATTTTATTACTAATATTATTAATTATATTAATCATTCCTAATAATAATTTTTATATTTATCTAAAATGATGAACCAAATACTCCTCCTAATGCACTATTTGCAGGCATCGGTTCCATACTATCCATAAACGAAGTCTCTATCGCCTGTTGTTGAAAATTATTTAATCCCGATTGCATCATATTTGGTAATGCATCTATCATAGATATACTCGCATTCGTTTGCATCGGCATTTGACCCGCAGGTTGCTTTATTATACTATTATCTAAAATATCCGCTCTACTCATTTGATGCATCTCATTCACTATCGGCTGACTAACTTTTAAAATTCCTTTATTCTTATTCTTATTCTTATTTTCTGAATATACAGAAGAACCATTCCATAATTCTAAAAATCTATCTATCAATATATTTATTTTCGCTCCTAATTTTGTTTGCATCGTTATTAATATTACCAATAATGGTAATATAAAATTAATCTCATTAAATTTATGATAATTAGAACCCGTATATGTTGGTATATATCTTATCATCCTATCTATAAACCATATCGCAAAAAATATTGCAAATAATTGCATAGATACTTCTAATGTTATTTCCGGTGTTGATTTAGTATCATCCTCTTCTGGAACCATATTTTTAATTCCTTTTAAAACTACTATTATTGGTATTACTCCTAATAATACATATTGAACCATATTAATTATTGTATTCTTATTATCATTATCAAAATTAAAAACATAATTAAAAAAACCCGACAAACTATATTTTTTTAATTCTCCTCCAATTATATTATTATCCTGAAAAGTTGTCATTTATATATATGATTTATATAAAGAAAGAAAAAATGTAATCTTTCTAAATAATTTATATTTAAAAATTTTAATTCATAGTATTAATTCAAAATTTTATATTTCATATTAAATTTATTTAAAACTTAATTATCTATTTATATTACTAAATAAAATGTTAAAAAAAGCTATCGAAAATATTAAATATAGAAATAATATTAAACACGATGAAAATCAATATCTAAACTTAATTAATGATATATTAGAAGATAATCAAATTTTTGATTCTCGTAATGGAGAAACTATTGCTATATTTGGTAGTGCTATGCATTTTTCATTAAATGATAATACTATTCCATTTATTACTACTAAAAAATTAGCATGGAAAACTTGTTTGAAAGAATTATTATGGTTTATTAGTGGTAATACATCTAATACCACTTTAAATAAACAAAACGTCCATATTTGGGATCTAAATTCTACTAGAGAATTTTTAGATAGTAGAGGACTATTTAATAGAGAAATTAATGATTTAGGACCTATTTATGGATTTCAATGGAGACATTTTAATGCTGATTATATTAATTCTTCCACCGATTACACTAATAAAGGTATAGACCAATTAAATAATATTATTTATGATTTGAAAAATAATAAAAATTCACGCCGTCTAATAATGACATCTTGGAACCCTTCTCAAATTCAACAAATGGCTTTACCTCCTTGTCATATATTATGTCAATTTAATGTTAATAATAACCTTTTATCTTGTAGTTTATACCAAAGAAGTGGAGATATTGGTCTAGGTGTTCCTTTTAATATTGCATCTTATTCTTTATTAACACATCTATTAGCACATCATTGTAATTTAATACCACACGAATTTATTTATTTTTTAGGTAACGCACATATTTATACTCAACATAAAGAAGGCTTAAAAGAACAATTGAAAAGAAATCCTTATACTTTTCCTAAAATACAAATATTAAATAAATATGATAATATTGAAGATTATAAAATCGATGACTTTTTTATTAAAGATTATAATTTTCACGAAAATATTAAATTAATATTGTGTTAATAATAGCTTAAAAAAATATCATTATCATATTATATTAATTAATGAGTGGAGCCGCTGCAGTTGCTTCTGCAAGAAGAAGAAGAACAGAACCTCCCTCTAAACAACCAGAATTAAATGCATTACAAAAACAACAACTATTACAACAACAACAACAACAACAACAACAACAACAACAACAACAACAACAACAACAAACAACACAATCTAATCAACCACCCGTATATACACCTTTACAATTATTACAATTACACAGTATTAAAATTAAAGAATTAGAAAATATGATTAAATCTAATTCTAATCTTATATCTGAATTAAATTCTAATTCAAATTCAAATTCAAATTCTAATTCAAATTCAAATTCTAATTCAAATTCAAATTCAAATTCAAATTCAAATTCAAATTTAGAATCTAAAATAACCATTTTAGAAAATGATATTAACTTTTTAAAAAATGGTTTTGATATTAATCAAGAAAATATTAAAGAATTAACTAAAAATAATATATCTGAAAATAATATTATTAACAATTTAAATTCAAAAATTGAAGAATTACTTACATATAAAATATCTTCTATTAATGAAACAATTAAATCTATTTTAATTAATATTGAAAATTTAAATACTTTAAATAAAAATAATATTAATAATGATTTAAATGAAAAAATAAATCTAATTAATATTGAATTTAATGATATTAAAACTTTAATGATTAAAAATCAAACTTTAACTTTAGAATTAAATAATCAAATTATTAAAATAAAAGATGAATTATCTAACTTTAATTTAAAAAATCAAAATACTCTAAATACTCTAAATATTTTAAATAATCTAAATAATAATCATTTAGATGATTATAAACAAAATCAAGATAATCAAGAAAATATTGATGATGATGATGATGATGATGACGATGATGACAATAATGATGATTTTGATATAAATAATACAAACATTAGTAAAATGTTATTTGAAAATTTATTTAAATCACAATTATTTAATAATTTTGAAAAAATTAATATAAATTCAGATAGTATTTCTGAAAATATCGATAATTTAATAGTAGATAATATATTAGATACAGAACAAATTAAAATAAATGAAAATTTTGAAAAATTTGAAATAAATGAAAAAATTAAAATTAATGAAACAATAGAAGATAATGAATTAATAGAAGATAATGAATTAATAGAAGATAATGAATTAATAGAAGATAATGAATTAATAAAAGAAAATGAAAGAATTGAAGAAATAAATTAAAATAAATTGTATTTTTATTGTAAGTTTAAATATGTAAAAATGTAATAAATAATATATGTAAATTAAATAATATGTATATGTTACTTAATTTACTAATTTTTGTAATTACTTTATTTTTTTATATACATATATATTATCATATTAAAAAAAGTAATTATTTAGAAGTTTATGAAGTAGAAAATATATCCAAAGACAAATTTGAAGAATTATGTGATATGAAACAACCTATTTTAATAAATAATATAGAATTAAATAATGATTTAAATTTAGATTATTTATTACTAAATTATCCAAATTTTGAAATAAAAATTAAAAATAAAGAAACAAATTCAATTCCATTACCAATAAATTTAATAGAAGCAAATGAATTATTTAAAAAAGATATATCCTCTAATTATTTTTCAGAATATAATAATGAATTTATAGAAGAAACATCATTAGAAAAATATTTATGCACTACTGATAATTTTTTAAAACCATATTTTATATCAAATAAAAATTATGATATTATATTGGGTTCTAAAAATTCATATAATAAATTAAAAAGTCAATTAAATTTAAGAAATATGTTTTATATAAATGAAGGTTCAATAGAATTAACTTTATGCACTCCAAAAGATTATAAATATCTACACGTAGAAGAAGATCATGAAAATTTGGAATATTATTCTATGATAGATATATATAAAGTAAATGATAAATACAAAAAAGATTTTGATAAAATAAAATTATTACGTCTAAATATTAATAAAGGTCAATTAATTCAAATACCACCTTATTGGTTTTATTCTATTAAAATTTTAGAAGAAAATACTATTATTACTAATTATAAATATAGAACATATATGAATTGTTTGGCTATTTCACCACAATTATTTATAAAATTTTTACAAGATAATAATATAAAAAGAAATTTTACTAAAATTATAAGTATATAAATAAAATATGATAAATGATAAATATGAAATTATAAATAAAATAAATAATGGTAATTTTGGTAATGTATATTTATGTAAATATAATAATAAACATTATGCTATTAAAGAAGAATATAATTTAACAACATTAAAAAATGAAGCTAATATTTATAAAGATTTATGTAAAATAAAAAATATATCAAAAATACACGATTTTTTTTTATATAATAATAAATATTATTTAGTATTAGATTATTTTAATATTACTTTTATAAATTATAAAAAAAAATATTATGATTTAATTAATGATAATTATATTTTTAATATATTAAATTTTATCAAAATTATTTTTAATACATTAAAAGATATTCATAAATTCGGATACGTCCATAGAGATTTAAAACCGAATAATATATGTTTAGATATTAATAATAATCCTTATATTATAGATTTTGGTTTATCAAAAAAAATTATTCAAAATAATAAATATATTAAAGAAAAAAAAATACATTCTATTATTGGTTCTCTTAATTTCTGTAGTATTAATGTTATAAATTTAATAGAACCTTCTAAAAGAGATGATATAGAATCCATACTTTTAATTTTATTTTATATGTTAATTAATGATGAAAATTATATTATATATAATAATTTAAATTTAAACGACAAAAAAAATTTAGAATTAATATTAAATTTTATTAAAAATACTAATATTAATTCTAATCTATTTCATAATATAAAAATCATTTTTAAATATACCAGAAAAATGTCTTTTATGCAAGAACCAAATTATCAATATATTATTAATTTATTAATATATTAAATTTATTATTATATCTTTAATATATATTATTAATTTATTTATCATTTAATATAATCTCTAAAATATTAAATAATTTTTTCTTTAATTTTTTCTTTAATTTTTACTTTATTTTTTATAAAATAAAAATTTATTATTTTTATTATTTCTCTCTTAAATTTTTATTATATTATATTTATTTTTATATAATTTCTTATATTGAACTATTATATTTATTGTATCTATATAATCTATTTCTGTTATAACTTTAAAATCTATATTATTATAAATATTATTTATTATATTTACATCATTATATCCTATAACTTTATTCACATAATAATATGTTATATCTTTTATAAATTGAGAAGATAATACATATAATATTTTCATATTATTCAAATCTAAAATTTCATTATATTTTAAATAATATTTATATGTATTATATATATATTTTAACGTTATATATTTTTTAACATCTTTTATATTATTTATGCCTATATATTCTATTGTATTTATTGTTTTTTTTAATATTATTTTATTTAATATATTACAATATCTTTTATAATATATACCTTCATTCATATAAAATTTAACCCTTCTTTGTATATCTATCGGTAAATTTTTATATAAAGTATTTATTTTTTTTCTATAATAATATCCTTTATATATTTTCTGAATATATATCACATATTTATTATATTTTAGTTTCGCATGATTATAACATATATAATTTCTATTTATATTTAAATCACTCTTTTTATTACATACCTTATTATAAAATATTATATTACATTTTTTATTATTTTCCATAATTATACAATATATATTAAAAATAATTTAAAGCTTTAACTTATATTAATAATATAAATTATGTCTAATCAGCAACACAATAATAAAGTTATTGGTATTGTTAAATGGTTTAATAATAAATCTGGTTTCGGATTTGTTACTATTTTATCAGACTCAGAACATAAAGATAAAGATATATTCGTTCATCATACTTCTATTGTCTCCTCTATCGAAATATACAAATATTTAGTTCAAGGTGAATATGTCTCTATGTATATCGAATCTGTTAGTGATGGTAAATATGAAAATCAAGGTAAAGAAATAACAGGCGTTTTGGGTGGTGATTTAATGTGTGTAACTCGTGAAAAAAATAAAAATTCAGAAGGATTTACAGAAGTCAAAAAATTTAGAAAAAAAAATAATACAAAATAATTATTTATATAAATATAATAAAAAATTATATAAAAATATAAATTATTTAAAATAAATCAAAAATAATTTTTATTTTAAATAAATAAAAAAAATAATTTATTAGTATTTTATCCGGTTTTTATACCTTCATCTTACTAATAAATTACTTTTTAACAATTAAACAACTTCTAAAGTATTACAATAGTTCTACTTGAAATTTTTTTTGTTTTTTTGTTTTTTTGTTTTTTTGTTTTTTTGTTTTTTTTGTTTTTTTTGTTTTTTTGTTCTTTGACTAATCACTAATAGACTAATCATTCAGAATTAACTTTCGAGTCAGAATTAACTTTCGAGGATTTCTTACTTTTTGAACTTTTTTTTGATTTTTCTTCTGTGTTTGAAGATTGTTGTTCTTCAACACTTTTTTCTTCTTTCTCTTCTTTTTCTTGTAATGTTTTTTCTTCTTCAGGTAACATTTCTACATCTTCGGTTTTTTGAAGTTTGGATTTATTTTTCCATTCTTCTTTTTCCTCAATAGATAAATTGTTCCATAAACTTGACAAATCTTGTGCTGTATATTTAACCTCGGGGTTTTCACCCCGGATTTTAGCACAGAATAACATATAAGAATTCGGAGGTCTTTTTGGCATATTACTTTCTTTTTTTACTTTCTTCTTTGGCGGCTCTAAAGTTAATTTTTCAATAATTTTTTCAAGTGATAAAATACGTTTTTCAAGCTGCTCGTTTGAAGGAGCTTTCGAGGTCATGTTTGCTTATAAGATAAGAATATAATCACATTATTGAATGATTTTAAAATATCAATTTTAAAATCATTTAACAACTTTTATTAAATAATATAAAAAAAATTAATCATATAAATTTATATATATAATAATAACTTATATCAGCTTATATTCATTTTTATACATAATAAAAAAAATTATTTTTATTATAATTATTATATAATCACTTATTTCGATTTTAATTTCATAAGAGCAACTAAAGAATAATGTTTATATTCATCTAACATAAAATCAATCTTATTTATTATATTTAATACTTTTTTATAATCATTTAATATATAAGCTTCTTCTTCTGAAGTCACATTTTTTAATTTTTTTAACAATACTTTAATATTTACTTTTTTCATATTTTCTTTAAAATAATTTTTTGCATTTAATAAATGTTTTTCGGCTTCATTATATATTTTTTTTGAGTCTGTTGTATTTATATATGTAATCAATTCTATATTTCTTAATTCACAATCATTTAAAGAATTTTTAATATAACTTAATTCAGTAATAATATAATCATAAAATGAAAGCGTATATAGTCTTACTACCATTAACGAATCTAACTCATTATTTATATATAGTAAAATTTATTTATATATTTCAATTTTAAATATATTTAACTAAAATTTTAAGTATATTTTATTACTCATAAAAAAAAATCAACATTAAAGGAAGGGAAAGCTAATTCAAAGAACTAGCTGTGAAATGCATCTACGCAAAGCAACATGTGGTGGAGTGAGGGGATAGTGTGAGGGTGAGGGTGAGGGTGAGGGTGAGGGTGAGGGAGAGGGTGAGGGTGAGGGTGAGGGTGAG
>Ga0214923_10008838_pt1 | contig 10618 bp, 11 predicted proteins | sample LL1510_MetaG_FD_177993 | JGI IMG/M metagenome (GOLD analysis project Ga0214923, IMG submission 177993) | Freshwater microbial communities from Lake Lanier, Atlanta, Georgia, United States - LL-1510 | ecosystem: Environmental > Aquatic > Freshwater > Lake | place: USA: Georgia | collected...
GTAAAGCCGCAGGTATTTGAGCAGATCTTGAGACCTGCCCTGGCTGACTTGAAGGGTAAGGCTGTATTTATTGGTACACCCAAGGGAAGAAACCACTTCTATGACATTTACAGGGTTGGTCTCGAGGATAAAGAGAAAGATTGGAAGTCTTGGCACTTCACTTCTTTTGATAATCCACTATTGGACCCTGAAGAGGTAGAGACTGCTAAGAACTCAATGTCTAACTTTGCGTTTAGGCAGGAGTTTATGGCTAGCTTTGAGGCTCCTCAGTCTGAGATCTTCAAGGATGAGTGGATTAAAGTAGCAGATGAAGATGAAGAACCTATGCATGGAACCTTCTTTATGGCGGTGGACCTGGCAGGATTTGAGGATGTAGCAAAGAATGCTAGTAACAAGAAGAAGCATCTAGACCAGACTGCTATTTCTATTGTTAAGGTACATGAAGATGGTTGGTGGGTAGAGAAGATTGATTGTGGTAGGTGGGATATTAAAGAAACAGCTAACAGAATTCTTAGGTTAGCTAAGGAATATGAGATTCAGGTGGTAGGTATTGAGAAGGGAGCGCTTAAGAATGCAGTGCTTCCGTACCTACAGGAACTAATGTTAAAGTATGGTGTCTATCCTCGAATAGAAGAGCTGACACACGGTAACAAGAAGAAGTCTGATCGTATTGTCTGGTCATTGCAGGGTAGGTTTGAGCGTGGTAGGATTGTGTTGAAGGAAGGAGACTGGGTTAAGGAGTTTAAGGACCAGCTTTTAAACTTTCCTACCAACGGTGTGCATGATGATATGATTGATTCACTCAGTTACATTGACCAACTAGCCATCACACCCTTTGAGTTTGATGATGACGAAGAAGATTACGAACCCTTAGACCTAACATCAGGATATTAATATGGCACTACAACGAGTAATAGGTGGATTGTTATCTGATCTAGCTCAAGATTTTGGGACTACTGGGCGACGACTATCTCGAGGCGCTACTGAATTTGAGATGGATGAGCAAGCAGTGCTTCCTCCTAACTTACAAAAACCTGAGTTAATGGTAGGTGTTCGTGGTATGATAGAAGCTATCGGAACACCATCGGAAGTAGATCAAAAGAAGCTTACTCTTGCTGAGAATATGTTTAAACGTGGCGAGGCTAACGAAGATATTCTAGCTAAGACTGGGTTTATGTTTGATCCTAATGGTCGTATTCAAAAAGAAATTGATGATGTTGATGCTCAGTTTCTATTAGACCCTTCAGAAGTAAAGAAGGGTAAAGCATATAAGATGGAAGAAGTATTTCAGCATCCTTCACTGTTTGACTTCTATCCTAAGTTTAAAGGAATGGAAGTTAAGTTTTATGACGGCCCTCCAAAAGAAAAGGGTGAGTTTAACCCAGTTACTCAGACTGTTATGATCAATAGAAACAATATTAACTTTATTGATGGTAATGTTCCAGAGATTATTTCTACTGTCTTGCACGAAACTCAGCATGCAATCCAGCAACTAGAGAAGTTTATTGTTGGTGGTAACTTTACTAGCTTCTTGAATAAACCACTGGAAATGGCTACGCAAGAAGAAATTGAAAAAGCTGGTCGTAAATACTTGTCTATTTATGGTGAGGCAGAAGCACGTAACGTTGAGTTTAGATACCTTCTTAAACAGGCAGCAAAAGCTCTTAAGAAGCCAAGCTCTATTGAAGGCCAGAATTTTCTACGCACTCTCACACAAGATCCTTTGTCTCGTAACTATGATATTAAACCCGAACAACTTACAACTCCTCGTGGGCAAACTGTAGATATTCGTAGTGAAGAGTTTGCACCTATGATTCCTGAAAGGACAATTTAATGGCTGAGAATTACTCTAGCATGGAAGAAGACAAAGTCACAGAGGCGGATAAAGAACTTACTGCTTTTGTTGTCGATCACTGTGACCGTTGGCGCGAGTGGCGAGATACTAACTTCATGAAGAAGTGGGATGAGTATGAGCGTCTGTACTACGGTATCTGGTCTGATGAAGATAAGACACGAGAGTCTGAGCGCTCACGCATTGTAACTCCTGCTATCCGTGAAGCAGTTGAGAACAAGACTGTAGAAATGCTAGAGGCTCTTGGTGGTAATGCTGGCTTCTTTGATATTCGTGATGACGTAGCTGACCAGCAGAAGGTTGACATTGAGCAGTTGAAGACCCAGCTTAAAGAAGACATGATGAAAGAGGGCTATGAGAAAACTATTAAAGAAGTAGCCCGTACTGCTGAAATCTTTGGTACTGCATGTGCTGAAATTCTTGTCAAGAGCAAGATCGAGAAAGCACCCACAATGCAGCAGATTCCTGGATCACCTATGGCTGCTTATGGCGTGTCTGAGACTGAAGTCACAAGCGTACCTGCCAAGATGATTCATCCTCGTAACTTTTTGATTGATCCTAACGCTGAGAATATTGATGAGGCTTTGGGCGTGGCAGTTGAAGAATACACCAGCTTATTTAAGATTGTTAAGGGCATTGAAGATGGAATTTATCGTAAGGTAAACATCCAGCCTTACTATGATGATACTGACCTTGAGCCTACAGCTACTGAGTCCATCTATCAAGATGACAAGGTAAAGGTTCTTCGTTACTATGGTCTGGTACCTAGAGAGTATCTTGAGACCCTGGAGTCTGATGGCAAAGAAGTAGCTGATCTGTTTCCTGAAGATTCAGATGCTGACCAAGTATCAGACTTGGTAGAGGCTGTTGTTGTCATTGCTAATGACCAGTACCTGCTCAAGGCTGAGGCTTCTCCTTACATGATGAAGGATCGTCCTATTGTCGCTCATCGTCCTGAGACTGTGCCCGGTAGGTTCTGGGGTATCGGTACGGTTGAAAAGGGCTACAATATGCAGAAAGCTATTGATGCTCAGATCCGTTCACACCTCGATAGCCTAGCCCTGACTACTGCTCCTATGATTGCAGCAGATGCTACCAAGCTTCCTCGTGGAATGAAGACTACTGTTCAACCAGGTAAAAGTATTCTGGTCAATGGTAATCCTCAAGAGGTACTGTTTCCCTTTAAGTTTGGTAACACTGACCCAGCTAACTATGAGACTGCTAAGGGCTTTGAGAACATGCTCCTCAAGGCTACAGGTACGCTGGACTCTGCTGAGTTGACACGTGCTACAGCGTCAGGACAGGGAGCTGGTGGGGTTGGAATGTCTCTAGCTATGTCTGCCATGATTAAGAAGAACAAACAGGCTCTGCTGAACTTCCAGCATGACTTTGTTATTCCCCTGGTGCGTAAGGTTGCTTACCGCTACATGCAGTTTGATCCTGATCGGTATCCCTCGCAGGACTACAAGTTCATGCCTGTTGGTTCAATTGGAATGATTGCTAAGGAATATGAGCAGCAGCAGATGATTGGTTTGCTCCAGACTCTTGGTCCTCAGTCCCCTATCGTGCCTATGGTACTGGCAGGTATTGTAGAATCATCCAGCCTCTCTAACCGTGAGCAATTGCTCCAGCAACTCCAGCAGATGGCTCAGCCTGATCCCCAGGCACAGCAGGCTCAGCAAGCCCAGCTACAGGCTCAGCTACAGCTTCTGCAGGCTCAGGTACAGGAGCTACAAGCTAGGGCAGCAGAAAGCCAAGCAAACGCTCAGGAGAGCCTTGCAAAGGCACAGAAGACTAGCGTTGAAGCTCAGCTTATGCCGGAGGAAATGCGAGCACGAGTCATTCAATCTATCTCTACGAACATTCCTGACCAGTCTCAAAATGAGTTTGAGCGTAGGGCTAAGATTGCAGAGCTACTTCTCAAGGAGCGTGAGATTGCATCTAAAGAAAAAATAGTTGAGAAACAGATGCAAACCTCTTGACAAATGATTAAATTTGTGGTATAATATACTCATTAGATAGGAACTCCTTTGGATAAAGTTCTACAGAAATACTACGAAGAGCGGTTCAACATGATGGCTACCGAGGGCTTTAAAGACTTGGTAGCTGATGCTCAAGTCATGTTGGACACGTATAAAGATATTGATTCTATAAGTTCTGAGAAAGACTTATGGTTTCGTAAAGGTCAGTTAGACATTCTTCGTTGGCTTGTAGAACTCAAAGGCGTGAGTGAACGAGCATGGGAAGAACTAAATGACCAAAAGAATATTTGAATTTAGGTGTGCCAAAGGGCACGTAACCGACAAGTTTGTTGATGATGAGGTGCTTGTAGTCGAGTGTCCTCATTGTCGTAATGACGCTTCAAGAATGATTTCAGCTCCACGTATTGCGCTCGAGGGCATCACAGGTGCGTTTCCGACAGCGGCTGACAAGTGGGCAAAGAAGCATGAAGAAGCAACGAGGGTTGCCTACAAGAAACAATATGGTTGATTCCAGGCAACATTTTTAATTCCTATAATCACTCAATGTGACAGGAGGATATAGTGGCTACATTTACTGAACCGCAAGACGACAACGAATCTGAAGTAGAAGAAGTTTTCCAACAGCCTGAGCAGGAAGAATCTCAAGAGCAGCAAGAGCCTGTAGCACAGGAAACTCAAGCAGAGGAAGAAGAAGATCTTCCTAGTAAGTATAAGGGTAAGAATCTAAAAGATATTATCCGCATGCACCAAGAGGCTGAGAAGCTAATTGGTCGTCAGGCCCAGGAAGTTGGTGAAGTTCGGAAGCTGGCAGATGAGTTAATCAAGCGACAAATCAGCACACCTGCACCACAGGTACCAGCCGCTAAAGAAGAAGATGAGGTTGACTTCTTTGAAGATCCGAGGAAAGCAGTAAGCAAAGCAGTAGAGAAGCACCCAGCAATCCAGCAAGCTCAGATGCAAGCTGCTGAGTTTAAGAAGATGCAGGTGCAAACTAAACTGCAACAAGTATTTCCTGATTTTAAGGAAGTTGTTTCTGATCCTAGCTTTGCTGAGTGGATTAATAGTTCTACAGTTCGTAAGAACTTGTATGCAATTGCTGACACTCAGTATGACTTTGACACAGCAGCCGAACTTATTAGTACGTTCAAAGAACTAAGAGCTACTAAGCAAGTTAAGCAAACTGCAGAAGTACAGCAAGCGACAAAGGAACAACGGACTAAAGCCATGAAAGCTGCTGCTGTTGACACGGGCACTGTTGGTCTTGACTCTAAGAAGAGTTATCGACGAGCAGATCTGATCCGACTACAAATTGAAGACCCTGATCGTTATCAGCAGCTACAACCAGAAATTATGGCTGCATACGCTGAAGGTCGTGTGATTTAAATTTCATAACTGAAAGGAATTAAAAATGGGACTTGGTACTGGTCACGTAACTAAAACTACTGCGGATAAATTTATCCCAGAGATTTGGTCTGATGAAATCATCGCTGCGTATAAGAAGAACCTGGTTGCTGCTAACCTGTTCTCCAAGATGGCCTTCAAAGGTAAGAAGGGCGATACGCTGCACATTCCTAAACCCACTCGCGGTGACGCTTCTCTCAAGGCTGCTAGCACTCAGGTTAATCTGATTGCTGCTACTGAGACTGAAGTTCAGGTTCTTGTTAACAAGCATTACGAGTACAGCCGTCTGATCGAGGACATCGTCGAAGTGCAAGCTCTGTCTTCGCTTCGTAAGTTCTACACCGATGACGCTGGCTATGCTCTTGCTAAGCAAGTTGACACTGACCTGGTCCGTCTTGGTCGTCTGCTTAACAGCGGCACCTGGAACGGTACGGATGCTACGTTCACCTATGCTAACGCTTTCCTTGCTTCTGACGGTACGACTGCTTTTGATCCTACCGCCAACACCAACACTGGTAACGAAGCAGCGATTGCTGACGCAGGTATTCGTCGCACTATCCAGCGCCTCGATGACAATGACGTTCCCATGACGGATCGTTTCTTCATCGTTCCTCCTTCGACTCGCAACGAGCTGATGGGCCTAAATCGTTTCACTGAGCAGTCCTTTACTGGTGAGAGTGGCTCTGCTAACACCATCCGTAACGGTCAGATCGGTGACATCTATGGTGTTAAGGTCTATGTTTCCACCAACTGCGACACGGCTACCACTGCTGGTGCTGGTGACGTTAACCCCCGTATTGCTCTGATGGCACACAAAGATGCATTCGTGCTTGTTGAGCAGATGGGTGTTCGCTCGCAGACTCAGTACAAGCAAGAGTACCTCGGCACGCTCTTCACGTCTGACATGCTGTACGGTGTCAAAGAAGTTCGTCCTGAGAACGCTGTTGCTCTGGCTGTCTTTGGCTAAGTAGTATCTGCCCAGGTGTAAAAGCCTGGGCAGTTTACTAAGTGCATTGAGTAAATATACTCAGTGTATTGAGTAAACTGTAAGGAGAGTCAATTGGGTATCTATCGCGGAGTAGGCGGTACTGGTGATGCTACTGGTGACGCTTCTAATCAAGCAGTAATTGCTACAACTAAAGCTAACGAAGCTACAGCATCAGCTACTGCAGCTGCTAACTCAGCTACTGCTGCAGCGTCTTCAGCATCTACAGCTTCATCAGCAGCAACATCAGCAACTAATTCATCTAACGCTGCTTCTTCCTCAGCATCTTCAGCACTAGCCTCAGCAAACTCTGCTACGTCTTCTGCAAATGCTGCGTCAAGCTCTGCGTCTAGCGCAGCTACATCGGCAAGCAACGCTACTAACTCTGCATCTACTGCTTCTAGTGCCGCATCGAATGCCAGTACTTCAGCTAGTAATGCTAGCACTTCAGCTACTAACGCAAGTAACTCTGCAACTGCAGCAGCTAGCAGCGCATCTACTGCAAGCACTGCAGCTACTAACGCCAGCAACTCAGCTACTGCAGCAGCGTCTTCTGCCAGTGCAGCAGCTAGCAGTGAATCACACGCAGCTTCTTCAGAGTCTGCAGCAGCTACGTCAGAAACTAATGCAGCAGCCTCAGCATCTACAGCATCATCAGCAGCAAGTAGCGCTACTTCATCAGCATCTACTGCAAGCACCGCAGCCACCAATGCTAGTAACTCTGCTAGCGCTGCGTCTACCTCTGCTACTAATGCTGCATCTTCTGCGTCAACAGCAAGCACTGCAGCAACTAACGCAAGTAACTCAGCTAGTGCAGCAGCAACATCAGCAATTAACGCAGCTAACTCAGCCACTGCAGCCGCTAACTCAGCATCACAAGCAGCAGGCTATGTATCTACAATTTCTGGAGGCACTTACTAATGGCTACAATCCTAACTAAAAAGAAAGATACTACCGGCGCTCCTGGTGCTGGTGATCTTACCAACTCAACTGGTGGTGCTGAACTAGCAGTAAACACCTTTGATAAGCGACTGTACACCAAAGACTCTGGTGGTAATGTCGTAGAGCTTGGTATTAACCCCACCAGCGTCACCACAGGCAACCTCACTGCTACTGGTACCACTACCATTGCGACAGCTATCAGCGGAGTTCTAAAGGCTGCTAGTGGTGTTGTGTCTGCTGGTACTGCTGGTACTGACTATGTTGCTCCTGGTACTGCTACTACCTTTACTGCACTACAAACCTTTAGCGGTTCTTCTAGCGTAGCAGCAGCTAAACTCAACAATGCTAAAGAGGTTTGTACTGTCTCTGCTACAGCAGCTACTGGTACTATTAACTTTGATGTAACCACTCAATCAGTGCTGTACTACACCAGTAATGCTTCTGCTAACTGGACTGTTAATGTACGAGGATCTAGCGGTACTAGCCTTAATACTGTTATGTCTACTGGTGAGAGCATGACGATTGCTTTCTTGGTAACACAAGGTTCTACTGCTTATTATGCTTCTGCTTTCCAAGTAGATGGTAGTGCTGTTACTCCTAAGTGGCAGGGCGGCACTGCTCCTACTGCTGGTAATGCTTCTTCGATTGATGCGTATGTATATACCATTGTTAAGACTGGTAGCGCAACCTTTACTGTATTTGCATCACAAACCAAGTTTGCTTAAAGGATAGCCATGCCTGTCATTTCAACTATTGCAGCGGCAACCGCCAGGGCATTTGGGGCATTTAAGAGTGCTGCTGGTGGTGCTGCTGACGAGTTCTTTAAGTATGTGACTCTCCTCCTCCACGGTGACGGAACCAACGGAGCGCAGAACAACACATTCCTAGACTCATCGACTAATAACTTCACCATCACCCGTAACGGCAATACGACACAGGGAACATTCTCACCGTTTAGCCAGACTGGGTGGAGTAATTATTTTGATGGGAGTGGGGATTATCTGCAACTCGCATCTAATTCTGCTTTTAACATGAACACCTACTGTTGCTTAGAAACATGGGTGTGCTACTCAACCATAGGAACCGACACTTTGATTGTCGGAAGGGATAGTAGTTATTGGCTTGGTTACAACTTCCCGAGTATTGGTGGCACTGCGAATAAATTTGTTTTTGGTATTAACAACGGCAGTTCATGGCAAGCAGTTAGTTCTACCACCACTCCTGTTGTTGGTGTGTGGTATCACGTTGTTGGAATTAAAGACAATACAACACTACGCATCTACATTAATGGTATTCAGGAAAATACATCTACATTTTCAGGAACACCTACAACTCCCGCAAATGTAATGGGCATTGGTGCAAACCAAAATACTCAAAACATGGCAGGGTACCTATCAAATACTCGGCTTGTATTGGGCGCTAGTTCAACTGTGTTGCCATATACAGGTAATTTTACGCCACCTACATCTGCGTTGACTGCGGTATCAGGTACTGCGCTTCTTACCTGCCAATCCAATCGCTTTAGGGATGCAAGCAGTAACAACTTTGCGATCACTCGCAACGGTGATGTCTCTGTCCAAGCCTTCTCGCCATTTGCACCTACTGCTGCGTACTCAGCAGCGACTGTGGGTGGGTCTGGGTATTTCGATGGGAGTGGGGATTACCTGACTGTCGCAAATAACGCAGCATTATATTTTGGTACAGGTGATTTCACAATTGAATGTTGGGTTAGAACATCTTCAACAATAGCATATCAAACAATAGCAAGTGTTTATGGATCTCCAGACGCAAACTATGGATGGTACTTTGCGCTGGGTTCCACTGGAGCTGGTATTTATTTTGTCGTTGGTGGCGGCTCTAGCACTAGTGTATTAGAGGCTGGAAGTGGTATTAATGATGGCGCTTGGCATCATGTTGCAGCAGTTAGGACTGGAACAACATTAAGCACATACATTGATGGCGCTAGGGTTGCAACAACTACAAACTCATTTAACGTTACCGCAACTTCAGAGTTTAGAATGAGCGGGTATCCTACTGTTGGCTCGGCTAGAGATTGGAACGGAAACATCAGTGGATTTAGAATTATCAAAGGTTCAGGCCCATATAACGCAACACAAACAACTCTAACAGTTCCAACGGCACCCCTCACCGCCATTACCAACACCTCACTCCTCCTCAACTTCACCAACGCTGGCATTATCGACAACACTGCTAAGAATGTGTTGGAGACAGTAGGTAACGCACAGATCAGCACCAGTGTTAAGAAGTTTGGCACAGGGTCATTGGCGTTTGATGGGACTGGGGATGTTCTTACTGCACCTGCCTCACAATATACAAACTACATTAATGGATCTGGGGATTGGACTTACGAGTTTTGGGTTTACTACAACGCACTTCCCTCTGGAGGAACCTATGGTGCATCTATTTATGCACAAGACGATGGGGCTGGAATTGTAAGCCCATTCAATATCGTCCAACAAGGAAATACATGGAAGTTGTGGGCGTCTACTAACGGGTCTGCTTGGGACATATTTGATAATGTGACTTTAGCAACAACATCTTTGAGTACTAGCACTTGGTACCACATTGCGTTTGTAAGAAATGCTGGAACTCTTAAGATGTATGTGAATGGAACGCAAGCCGCAAGCACAACATTAACTGCCAACATCCAAACAAATACAACAAGAAAACTTTGGTTATTTGGTACTTGGCAAAACAACCCAAGCAATGCTGGTGGCATTAACGGCTACATAGACGATCTCCGCATAACCAAGGGAGTCGCAAGATACACCACAACCTTTACACCTCCGACTGCTGCGTTTGCTGACCAATAAGGACGACTATGTACTCAAAGAACGGATCAATACCTAAAGAGCAAACCGACGGTACTGAGGGCTGGCTGGAAGTACCCAATCCTCCTGAAGTACCTGATGGCAAAGAACTTGTCTGGCTTAACTGGGAATGGGTTGTAAGAGACCCTAAACCTGTAGACAGACTCGGCTACCAATGGAACTGGAACCACTCAGAGATGGCATGGGTGGAGTCTCCTTATGGTGAAGTAGCAATCATCCAACCAGAGGAAACGGTCATCGAGTTGGGTAGTGCTATGCCTAGCGCTGGGCCTGTCATGGCCTCTGCTGGTCCTGTGTAAGGAGAGATAAATGTCTATGCAAGAAGGAACAAAGCAGGTCTTAGATAGTGTATCTATTGTAACAGTGGTTGGTACTCTCGCTGATATTCTCCCTGCTGTAGCTGCTTTGTTTACCATTGTGTGGACAGCAGTAAGAATCTATGAGACTGACACAATACAGAAACTGTTAGGAAAGAAGAAGAATGAGTCGTAAGCGTTCAATAGGTGCTAACCTTACTACCACTACCAAGGTAACAGCATACACGGTTCCTACTGGTATTACTGCAGACTGGACGCTGTTGTACATTGTCAATACTGGATCTACT
>Ga0214923_10008839_pt1 | contig 10617 bp, 11 predicted proteins | sample LL1510_MetaG_FD_177993 | JGI IMG/M metagenome (GOLD analysis project Ga0214923, IMG submission 177993) | Freshwater microbial communities from Lake Lanier, Atlanta, Georgia, United States - LL-1510 | ecosystem: Environmental > Aquatic > Freshwater > Lake | place: USA: Georgia | collected...
CACCCGCTGGCCCTGCTGGCCCAACTGCTCCGTCTGCACCTGCTGGACCTGCTGGACCTTCTGGACCATCTGCTGGACCCGCTGGACCTTCTGGGCCAACAGCTCCGTCTGCACCTGCTGGACCCGCTGGACCCGCTGGACCCGCTGGACCCGCTGGACCTTCTGGACCTGCTGGACCAACTGCTCCGTCTGCACCTGCTGGACCTGCTGGACCTTCTGGACCAATAGCTCCGTCTGCACCTGCTGGTCCAGCGGGTCCAACAGCTCCGTCTGCACCTGCTGGGCCCGCTGGACCAACAGCTCCATCTCCGCCTGCTGGACCTGCTGGGCCTTCAGGACCTGTTGGACTTGTACCATAAAATAAAGTCCAATAAGAATTTGATGTAGATGGTTGTTCTCCAGTATTTGACTGAATGCATATATAACTATAATTATCTATTGGATCAATAGATATATCATTTATATTATATGTTCTTAAATTATTCCATAAACCGGTAGGAATTAAAATTGTTCCTGTTGGACCAGCAAATCCAAATGAACCTGTATGACCAATAGAACCATTTGGACCAGTTACACCAGTTGCTCCAGTTGGACCATTTGATCCAGTAGCACCAATTGGACCAGTTGCTCCCGGTGTTCCTGTTGCTCCAGTTGGACCATTTGATCCAGTAGCACCAATTGGACCAGTTGCTCCCGGTGTTCCTGTTGCTCCCGGTGTTCCTGCTGCTCCCGGTGTTCCTGCTGCTCCCGGTGTTCCTGCTGCTCCCTGTGTTCCTGCTGCTCCGGTTGGTCCAACAACACCAGTTGAACCTTTTGGACCAGTTGCACCAATTGTCCCTGTTGGACCAACTGGTCCTGCTGATCCGGTTGGTCCAACAACACCAGTTGAACCTTTTGGACCAGTTGCACCAATTGCTCCTACTGGACCTGTTGAACCTTGTATTCCTGGTGGACCTGTTGAACCTTTTATTCCTGGTGGTCCTGTTAAACCTTTTATTCCTGTTGGTCCTATTGAACCTATTGATCCAGTTGCACCTTTTGGTCCGGTTGAACCTTTTGGTCCGGTTGCACCGTTTGGTCCTGTTGGACCGACAGATCCAGTTAAATTTGGAGTTAAACTATTTGTTAAATTATTTATATTATTGACAAATTTATAAAATTTTATATTATTCATTAAAATATTATACAAATATATTTTAAAAATTGAAATTATTTTATAATAAATCATAATTAGAAATTTATGTCGGATTTTAGTATCGAATTAAGAATAAAAGTTCCTATTATCTGCGAGTGTCCTCATAATTGTATTTGTAGAAATTTTATTAAATGTAAAAATGGATGTTTTTGTGGAAATTTTGCACCAATGAAGCAAAAAAAATCAGAATATGCTGCTAAAACACCAGATTATAATTCAAAAAAGATAAAAATTTTAAGAAAAAGTTATTCTAGTGTAAGTTTTAGTAGCTTTGATATTTTTGAAATAGAAAAATTAATATATCATTCTCCAAGATATTTTATAACAATAGATTTAAATAAAAAAATTAAAAATAGAAGTCTATCCCCACAATTAAAATAATTTTAATTTATTATTTCTTTTTTTATAAATATTATTATAGTAATAATGTTTAAAAAAATTTATTATATTAATCTAGAACATAGAGAAGATAGAAGAAATAATGTAGAAGATCAACTCGCTAAAATTAATTTCAATGGTCCCATTGAAAGAATTAATGCTGCCTATGGCAAAAACTTAAATTTAGAAATAATCCCTAGTAATTTATTTACAAGAGAAGCTATTGAATCTTGTACTAATAAGAAAGATATTACAAATACTTCTTCAATGACTAAAGGTGGTATGGGTATTTCTTTATCTCAAAAATGGATTTATGAAAAAGTATTATGTGGATTAGAAGATTATGCTTTAATTTTAGAAGATGATATTACTTTACCAAATGATTTTATACCAAAAGTTATTGATAAAATAAATTCTATTAATGAAAATTTTGATATATTATATTTAGGATATCATGTTAAAATGAATAATAAAATAGGATCACTAGTTGATTATCCTTCTAAAATTTGGGGTTTATTTGGATATATAATTAATAAGAAAGCTGCTAAAAGTATTATTGAAATATTTCCTTTGAATAAACAAATTGATACAGAAATACCAAGAGCTTTTGCAAATTTGAAAGTTTTAGCACTTAAAGAAAATGAAAGACTTATTACATCTCCATCATCTGAAGAATCAGTACAATTTGGATCAGATATTCAATTTAGTAGAGAGAAATTTACAAATATAAATGAAAATGATTGTAATATAACATTAATAATTATTGCAGTTATTGTAATTTTATTAACTGTTTGTTTAAGTTGTAATACTAAACAACAGAGGGTGAATTTTCCATAACTGGAGGTGAATTTCGTATAACTAGAGGTGAATTTTGTACAACCGGAGGTTGTTGGGAAACAGCCATTGGATTCTGAATATTTTGAGATGGAACAACAGGAGAGTCCTCAATATTTTCTTCAAGGTTATAATCATGAATATGCAAATGAAAATTTACATTTATATCTTTCATATACTTCTTTGGACTAATAATAAACTTCCAAAATAGAATCGGATGAATAAAATGTTGAAATACAATATGGAAGTAGAAATAATTTGTTATATTTTCATTGAAATAAGAAATAGTAAAAATATTAATTTCTAATAAGATTACCATACTTATAGTAAATAGATTCCTTTTTGTAAATGGCAAAGAAATATATATTATTGAAGTAATATCAACTATTAATGATATCAAAAAAATCAATGAATTTTTTGATATTAGAAAAAAATTAATTATTACTAACATTATTCCAAACATATAATATCGAGTGTTATAGTACATAATATCATATTGTTCTTTAGTAATTTTAGTTAAAAGTGATCCCATACTAAACCACCATAACAAGTAAATGTCTTTAAGTAATGTTAAGGCCGTCATAATTATTTAAGAGCTATATAGATTATAATAATTTCAATTTTTCAGTTAAAAATCTAGGGTAATAATATAATAATGGAAAAATCAAAAGGAAAAAAAGTTTCTCAAGTAGATACTATTATCTCTAATATTCAAGATAAAGCTAAAAAATTTTTTAATGGTATTGAATCTGTTGGAACCAGAATATTTGGTTTAATTATTTTAATTGCTATAGGATATTATTTTATAACTAGGAGAAAAATATAATATTTTTATAAAACTATCTTGCTTTTATAAAAAGTTTTAAAAACCTTCCTCTCTCTCTCGCTACAAAAAAGTGTAGTAACTTAGTGTAGTAACTTAAAAAATCATTTAAGAAAATAAAATCTAAATTTATTATATATTAAAAAAAGTTTATGGAATTTAAATGCGAACATTGTAATAAATTTTATGCTAGTTATCAGTCTAGATGTAATCACTACAGGAAATATCATAAAAGTGATGATAAACCTTTGATAAACAATCATAAACCTACTGATAAACCTTTTGATAAACATTTGATAAACACTAAACTCAAAATCATTAATGAAGAAAATATTATTTTAGAAAAAAAATATTTTTGTAAAAAATGTGATAAACAATTCGAATATTACCAAAGTCGTTGGCGGCACGAAAAAATATGTAAAGATAATAAGAAAGAAATATTAGAGCTGCAAAATATTGAAATTAAAAAACAATTAGATGATTTAAAATTAAAAATAAATAAAATTAGTCATCAAAAAGCTAGTACTAATAATACAAATAACGGAACTATTATTAATGGCAATGGAAATGGTATTGTTAATAATAATAATATTCATATTAATGGTCTTGGATCAGAAAATATAATAGGTAAATTAACGGAAAATGAAAAAATTAATTTACTTACTGGTTTATTATTTAAGGAAGTTCCATACGTCGAATTAATCCGTAAAGTTTATAACGATGGAAAATTTCTCGAGGATAGAAATACAATGATTACTAACCTACAAACAAAAACTTGTTTTGCATATAATAAGGAAAATAATAAGTTTAATGCTAAAAATAAAAATGAACAGATTGATGATATAATCGATTACCGACAGAAAGATATAAAAGATTTATACCAAGAAATGCAGGATAACAAAAAGATAAAAAGTAATGCAAGAAAACTTATAGAAGATTATATAGAAAAATTCGATAATTTGAAAAACACTGAATCTTATAGAAAAAATAAAGAAGAAATAATTTACATAATTTATAACTGCAAAGAAATTATGCGTAAATTGAAGGATGATTTGGATATTTTAGAAGATAAAAGTATGGAAATTTAAAAATAAATAAATTTTTTATAAAAATGTCTCGCTTTTATAAAAAGTTTCAAAAACCTTCCTCTCTCTCTCGCTACAAAATGTGAACTTCACATGTGAACTTTTTGTGAACTTTTTTAGAAAAATCATATAAGAAAATAAAATCTAATATATTATATATTTGTGAACTATGTCCAATGAGTTTAAATGTAAAATTTGTGATAAACTTTATTCATCTGCGTCATCGCGAAGCAATCACTACAGATTATATCACAAAAGTGATGTTAGCCAAAAGTTAGTTAAAATGGCTAACAATGTTAGCCAAAAGTTAGCCATTTTGGCTAACAATGTTAACAAAGTAGTTATCAGTAATGATTTCAAATGTAATTTTTGTGATAATATTTATAAACACAGATCCTCAAAATCAAAACACGAAAAAACATGTAAAGCTAAGAAAGAAGAAAAATATAAAGAGTTAGAAAATAAAGTATACCAGTTAGAAAAAATTATTAAATCGAAAAAAAATCAAAAAACAAGTACTACTAATACAAACAATGGAACTATTATAAACGGCAATGGAAATGGTATTATTAATAATAATAATATACATATCAATGGTCTTGGATCAGAAAATATAATAGGTAAATTAACGGAAAATGAAAAGATTAATTTACTTACTGGTTTATTATTTAAAGAAGTTCCATACGTCGAATTAATCCGTAAAGTTTATAACGATGGAAAATTTCTAGAGGATAGAAATACAATGATTACTAACCTTCAGGATCTTAAGATCCCGAGCGGGGCTTGCCCCTGCCAAACAAAGACTTGTTTTGCTTATAACAAAGAAAATAATAAGTTTAATGCTAAAAATAAAAATGAACAGATTGATGATATAATCGATTACCGTCAGAAAGATATAAAAGATTTATATCAAGAAATGCAGGACAACAAAAAAATAAAAAGTAATGCAAGAAAACTTATAGAAGATTATATAGAAAAATTTGATAACTTGAAAAACACTGAATCTTATAGAAAAAATAAAGAAGAAATAATTTACATAATTTATAACTGCAAAGAAATTATGCGTAAATTGAAGGATGATTTGGACATTTTAGAAGATAAAAGTGTGGAAATTTAAGTTGTAATTTGATATACATAAAATACAAAAAATAAATCTGCTATGAATCCACCAATAACAAATAAAAATAGAATTTTTTCTTCATCATTTAATTCTGGTTTTCTATAAAAATAATAAATTAACCAACAAAAGAATGGTATAGCAAGTTTATCTCCTATTTTAGGAAGATCTGTTATTTTAGGAAGATCCATTTTATAAATAATTATATATAATAATTTATAAAATATATTAATGTTTGAAATTAAATATCGAAAATATAAACAAAAATATTTACGTTTAAAAAAATTTATAGGTGGAGCCGTTTCTAAATTACCAGATGAAATAACAGTAGAAGAATATAATAATTATTTACCATCTAACTTAAAAAATTATTATACTAGAATGCAATTAGGTAATAATGTCTATTACGTTAAGAGCCCAATTTTAATAAGACAAGAAAAAATTAAAAATGATCCGAATGTAATAATCAATGTAGAAGAATATAATAATTTACCTTATGATAAATATGGTTATACTTGGGTTGCTAATTATGAAGGAAACAGTAGCTTTCCTATTTCATATCATAAACTAGAAAATAATAATCAATTACCACATGATAGAAGAGAGTATAATTATGATATGAATATATCTTCAGAAAATAAATCATTAAAATCAAAAGAAAAATTAAAAAGAATAAATAAAAGATTATTTGATATTATGTATGATCCAACAGTTAAAATTTCAAAAGAAGAATATCTAAAATTACCACCAGGAGGATATGGTTATAAATGGTTATTAGTTAGAGATTACGATAGAAATGTAATTTATTATGTTAAAAGATAATTATAATTTTGAGACAATAGTTACTAAATTTAATAAATTTAATATATAAATATATGGATATTCTGTTTCAAATCTAATTTCAGAATTTAAAAATATTTTTTCAAATTTGTCTTTAATTGTTAAATAATATACACCAATAGTGTTTATTAAAAATTTACCACCCGGGCTTAAATTTTTATTTATGTTAGACAAGAATTCATTTGATAAAACAAAATCTGGTAATTTTATACCATCAAAAATATCACAAATTATGTAATCAAAAGTATTTTTTCTTTGCTCTCTCATAAATTGTTCAGCATCTGTCTTTATTAATTTAAAAGTATTAGGAGGTGAGAATTTTTCAATAATATTAAAATAAATATCAGATATATCTATTCCAATAATAAATACATTATTTAATTTATTAGTTAAATTTATTAAAATCCCTCCCAAATCAACTCCCAATAATAATATATTATATTTTCTTGAAGGATTTTTTTCAACATCTTTAATTATTTCCTCACAAATTTTTTTACAGTACCAAAATTGAACTTCTTTAGTTTTTAAATTAAAACTACTAAAATATATTGAATTATCTAATATAGAAAATATTTCATTACCCTTTTTATATAATTTACCCCCTTTTTGAATATTACCCCCATGTTGTTTAGAATCAACTATTGCTTTTAATCGAGGTAATGTTAATTTCGGAATCCTATCATAAATTTTAGTTATATCTTTAATAAAAATTCTATCTTCGACTAAAATTATATCTTCCTTCATTTCAAATTTAGTACCTTGATCTTCTATATCACTATCATAATGATTATTTTGTTTTGTTAAAATAAAAAATAAATATTTGAATAAATTAAAAGTATTTCCAAGTTGTATTTTCCAACTTTTAATATCACTTGTATAAAATAAATACTCAATTGGGTAGTTATATTTCTTTTTTAATTCTTGTATTTCTAAATTTTGATTAGTACTTATTTTATTTAAAAAATCTATTAAATAAGTGTAAATAGTTTTATATTTTTTTTCTAAAAATAAAGCAACATCTTTGAAATAAGTTCTAATTAATATTGGATATTGATTTTTATCAATTGATCTTTTATTAATTTGATATTTAAAAAAATAAAGATTACAATAGTAATTTACAATAAATAAAAATCCTCCAAAATCTTGTAAAATATCATCAGTTATTTCAACAGGATGTTTTGATTTAAAATCATCTAATAATATTTTTGTTTCAATTTTTGCTTCATTTAATATTTTATATAAATAGGGATATGATTTTGAAATATATAATAAAACTTTATGAATATTTTTAAGTTTAACACCTACAGTCATTTGCGGTACCCATGAAGATTGATCAAAAGTTGAATCTCTTTTCAATAAATAAAACAACTCAACATTATTTTCATTATCTTTGAATCTAGGATCTGTAATATGTTTGTATGTTATTTCATTTTCAAATGAATCTATAGGTTGAGTTAGTAAAAGTTGGGATGTATCCTTATTTTTAATTTCAAAATTAGCTATTTTTTTTGTAAATTGTGTAAAATGGGTAATTAAAAAATCAACACATGTTTTTAAAGTTTCAAATATAATATTTTTTGATTTATTAATTGTTTCAAAAGTAAATTTATATTCTACATGAGAAATTTCAAAAGTATATGTACCAAATCTATTTTTTATTATATTACTTAAATCTTTTATTTCGGTACCATTATTTAAAAAAATATTTGTTGAACCATTAATATTACTATCAATTATATTTAAAACTGAATCTAATGGTCCTTTTATACCTTCGCGTAATGTATCAGAAAACAATTGAGGAGAAATACTTTTATCTTGAAATTTAATTGGATCAAATTGAATAAAATAATTTTGTTTCCCTAATCGAATAAAATCTTTGCCTTCATTTTTTAAAAAAGTAAGTGGGAAGATATCAGATGATTCAAATTCATAGCCTATAGATTCTATATAACTTAAAATATCATTTTCATCAATATCACCACCGTATAATTTTTTTAATTTTTGGTATTTATTTTTATATTTTATATATTTACTTTTCCATAAATCTTCCATTAAATAAAAATATAAAATAAAAAAGTAAATACTATAAAAAATTATATGAAAATGTAATATTAAGTCTTATAAATTGTATCTGGGTATTTTTTAGGCGTGAAATCTTCTGTTTTAATTACATATCCTTCTTCATTATATATAGTTTCTATGGCATTACGATTATCATTTAAATATAAACATTCTTTTTTTAAAACACCATTTGGATGGTAATATTTACATATACCATTTCTTTTTAAATTCTTATAATTTTCTTCAGAATATTTTATTCCTGTATCCCTCCATCTAATTAATAACCCATTTTCAATATATTCTAATAAATACATCTCTGCTCTTGATCTTTCAAAAAACATAACTATTCCATAATCTTTAATGTCATAATTGGTATTAAACATATCATCTATTTCGTAAGTTTCATTTAATTTATATTCGTGATGGGGTTCTTTATCAAAAAAAATTGTTGGTATTAAACTATTTAAATCTTCAATGATTTCACCATTTACATGTTCTATTCTAATTAATTTACATTTATTAACTTTATATTTTGCAAATGTATTATCAAAATTTGGTGAGATTTTTGTATCATCTGGTATTTCAAAAACACCCACTATGCATCTTTCATTTCTATATTTTATTTCTCTGGAAATACATTTTTTGTATCCAATTTTGGTCATTATAAAATAAGAGGTTTTTAATAGTAATAGACGCGTGGTAGAATTTTTTTCTAATAATAAATAATGGATTATAAAGAAAAATATCATAAATATAAACTAAAATATTTAGAATTATTAGGTAATCAAATCGGTTCAGGTAATTCTTTTCAAATAAATTCTTCATTTAGTTTTTTTTCAAATAGAATAAAAGAGCATTCTGCTAAAATTATTCCAAGATTAATTACTTGGTTAGATAAAATAAAAACGGATTTAGATCCAATAAAAAAATTTATTGAAATTATGGATGAAATTAAAAAAGACTCTAATGGATTATCAGTAAACTGGTTTAACTTATCAAAAAATTTAGAAGAAATAAAAAATTTATGGGGATTAAGAGAATGTATTGTAGCTATTTCATTTCAAACAGCTTCGCGAATTGTAGAATTAAATGAAGGAAAAACTATAAAAATTGGAAAAAATAAAAATAGAATTATTAACGTAAAAAATGCATTAATAAATATTTTAGGTTCTAATTCATTATTGAGTGATATTGATATTTCAATTGAATCTATTTATTCATCTACTTGGATATCTATAATAGAAGATTTATGGGAATCAACTAATTGGTTTAATCATTCAAAATGGAGGGTCGATTTATATGGTGATTTTACAATGATTGGTGAATATTATATTGATACTAAATATTTTGATAAAGAAATTTTAAAAAAATTATTAGAATTAGCAGTAGTTTCATTTTTCAGACATTCAAAATCATTACAATTTGATTTGAAATTACTAGATCATTTAGTAAATTGGGCAACTTTAGAACAAGGGTTATTAATTGATAAAAATGAAATAATATCAAAAAGCAAATTAAAGGTACTTGAAATAAAAAAGGAATCAAGAGAAAAATACTATTTTGAATTAAAACAAGCAGAAAATTTTCAAATTGAAATTAAAAAATTTATAGAAAGTAAAACATTAAATAAGTTAGAAATGAATAATCTTTTAGGCAAAGTAATGATTCACTTAGGGGAAGCTAATTTGTATAGAGAAGAAAACTATATTTTACCATCCACTGTAATTCATATTGTTAAAATAGAACAAGGAAAAAATAGTAGTTCTGGAAGTTGTATTCCTTTATTAAGTAAAATAGCTAGATGTTCATTAAATTCATTTATGTATATTTTATCAGCAATTGAACAATTAGGATATTTACAACAAAATTTAACCGATGGGAAAGTAATATGTTCATTACCAGCTAGTAAATATTTTGGTAGATTATTGAAAGCAATACATCAATCATTAAATGAAATAGAAATTTTACATAATATTATTAGTAAAGATAATGAATTAACTAAATTATTACTAATTGCAAATAATTTTGAAAAAGAAAAGAAGGAGAAAGCTAGTCGTGGTAATAGTAATATTTTTTGCGATAATCCACTTGATTTATATAAATTAACCTTGGCTTTGTTTAAAAAATAATTTTTTATTATTCTATAACTTGTGGAAGTTAAAAAGAAAAGATATGGGTATAGATTTAATTGCTGAAAATTATGGTATTTTCTCTGCTGTCCAATGTAAATATAAAAAACCTATTGCTTATAAAAAAACTTGTATTACCTGGAAGGCACTTTCTA
>Ga0214923_10008840_pt1 | contig 10617 bp, 7 predicted proteins | sample LL1510_MetaG_FD_177993 | JGI IMG/M metagenome (GOLD analysis project Ga0214923, IMG submission 177993) | Freshwater microbial communities from Lake Lanier, Atlanta, Georgia, United States - LL-1510 | ecosystem: Environmental > Aquatic > Freshwater > Lake | place: USA: Georgia | collected 2015-10-15
TTGTTATGATTGTTGTTATCCTGATAATAATAAATTAAATATTTCAAGTCCATCATTTTCTGTTAAAAATGGAAGTATAAAGTATTTTGGACAGCCGATGCAAGGAGGTGATAAACAATATACACAGGATAAAATCGATGAAATTATTTCAGAAATACAAAGAGAAATAATGACTAATGGACCTGTTGTATCGTGTTTTGTTGTATTAGATAATTTTGAAACATTTTATTATAATAATGATAGTAAGTCTATATATTCAAATGATACTGTAGTTATGGATATAGATGGGTGTGAATTTAATGACTGTAGTAATATAGGATATACAAATTATGGTCATTCTGTGTGTATAACAGGTTGGGGAATAGATCAAGATACAAAACAAAAATATTGGGAAGTAAGAAATAGTTGGGGAGAAGGATGGGCAGATGGAGGATATTGTAAAATAGCATTTACGACGTATGATACATTAAAATATTATATAGGAATTGATATACCTATTGTAAGTTATACAACAGATAATTATTTTGGAGGAGTTATTTCATTTACATCTAAAGATATAGATAATTTAGATGACTTAATAAGTAATGGAATATTTGAAAAATCAAATACAATTCAATAAATAAATATTAATTAAATAATTTGATTTTGCGAACTTAAATAATTTTTTAATAATTTATTTAATATGTAAATAAAAAATTTCTATTTATAAAAGATAAAATAAAATAATAATGTCATAAAAAAATAATTTTTTTTATTTTTTGTCTTGGTTATATATAAAAATGTATGCTCTTATAAATGGTAAATTTTACAAAGTTAAAACTCGTAAAGATGGAACTCAATACTATTTGAGAAACGGTAAAAGACGCGCCGTAACTTCGAAGACTTCTCTTGTAGCAAGAAAAACTAAAGGTAGTAAATCTCGTAAATCTCGTAAATCTCGTAGATCTGGTAAGTCAGGAAAGTCTAGAAGACGTGTTGGTAGACCTCGTAAATCAGGAAAATCTAGAAGAAGCAAATCTAGAAGAAGCAAGTCTAGAAGATCAGCAAGAAAATCAATGAAGATGTCTAAATCCGTCAAGAAGATGATGGCTAAATTATCAAAGTCTCAAAAGATGTGTGTTAAGAAATGTTTAAGCGGAGGAAAGAAATCTAGAAGATCTGGAAAGTCTAGAAGACGTGTAGGAAGACCTCGCAAGTCAGGTAAGTCTAAAAAGAGTAAGTCTAAAAGCAAGTCTAGAAGACGTAAGTCTAAAAAGAGCAAGTCTAAAAAGAGTAAGTCCAAAAGCAAATCTAGAAGACGTAAGTCTAAAAAGAGCAAATCTAGAGGAAAGTCTAGAAGACGTGTAGGAAGACCTCGCAAGTCAGGAAAATCTAGAAAATCTAGAAGATCAGGAAAATCTAGAAGACGTGTAGGAAGACCTCGCAAGTCAGGAAAATCTAGAAGAAGTAGATCTCGCAAGTCAGGAAAATCTAGAAGACGTAAGTCTAAAATGTAAATAATTTAAAATACAATTTAAAATATAATTTAAAATAAATTATATTTTAATATAAAATGCTAATTTATATAATTTCAGCAGTAGTTAGTTTTTCAATCGGAATTATATTTGAGTATGAATATCCAAAAATGTGTTATGATATGATAATAAAAAAATATAATGGATGGAAGAGATTAAATAATTTAGTTTCTACAAAATATAAATCTCCATGGATGATAAGATGGGTAAGTATGTTAATGGTTTTTGAATCTTTATATTTAAAACTTATTGTATATTTAAATAATTCTGTAAAAAAAATAGATAAAAATAAATACGAAGTGTCTTATGTAATTAATGGAAAAATTTATAAAATGGTAACAACAACTGCAAGAGGTCCTATTCCTGTTATACAAATTTTGAATGAAGATAATATTGATGTTACAGAACATATAGCGCCGTATATGGGACCAAATAATGATTGGCATAATAGAAAATATTTTCCTAATTTTTTTAATTATAAGTTGTTGATATTTGAAATGAGTGATGGTGAAAAAAAAAAGTTTAATGATTCTGAAACTATTATTTTAAGTTAAATTAATATTTTATATAAGTCAATTTTTAAATTTTTTTATTTAAAAATTGTTTTATTTTTGCATGAAAGTAGAATAATATTGTTCTATACAATAACATTTTTCAATACTAAAATATTTTTCAAAGTTGTTAAAACGAATTATATTTTTATAATAATTATTATTTACAATACATTGTTCAATTTTGTTTGAAATAAAAATCATATTTTCAATATCTTCTAAAAAACCATTTGTAAAAATATATTTTAAGTTTTTTATATTATATATATCTTTTGACAATACAATATTGGATTGATGAGATATTAAATAAATATGTTCTAAATTTTCACAATTATGTATACCCGATATATCTATATCATATGTTTGTATTTGAATTTTTTTTAATTTTGGAAACTTATACCAATTTATTTTTAATTTTTTATTATAAGACTGTTTTTGATTTATAATTAATTCTTCAGTATTAGCAATATTATAAGGATCTATTATAGAGTGATAACAATTTAAAAATTCAACTTTTTTAGGCCAATTATAAGATAACCACGATTCTGGTTCTGATACTCCTTTTATAAAAATATAGTTTAAAGAAGAATAATGTTTTGCAAAAACTAAAGAAAAATACCATATATCATCATTTTTATTTTGTAAGAAACGCAAATAATCTATTTTATAGATAGTTTTACAAGTTATAAATAAATTATTAGCTTCTTTATTGTTTAAAAAAGTTTGTAAAATATTACGTAAAATATCTTTTGGTAAAAGAAAAAGCATACTTTGTAAAATTTTATATATTTTTTTTTCAATTTTAAAATTGTATAATTGTAATAATAAAAGTAAATGGATCAAAAAAAAGAAGATGTTATATTACCCGAAGGTGAAAATATATTTAAAAGACAAACCAAAGAAAAGATTAAGAAGGCCGAAAAAAAGCCTAAATTTAAAATTCTTTTAACAGAAGAAGAAGAAAAACAAAAAGAAGCTAAAATAAAAGCTAAAAATCTAAAAAATATGGAAAAAACTATTAAATTTTTTGAAAATAAAGGCACAAAATTTAAAACTAATATCAGTGAGGAAGAACAAAATAAAATAAGAGCGATTGATAATAAGTTAAGAAATTTTTTATATTCTATAACATTTGAATTTAATGGAGTTAAACGTGTGACAAGTGATGCTGAATATATTAATAAAATACAGTTATTTATGAAAAGAGAAAATTCAGAAATTATAACAAAAATATTTACTGATATTTTAAATACCTTAGAAATTAAATATATAAAAATATTAATAAACGATTACTTATATCAAACACAAGTAACATTTCAAGAATTTTATACAAAATTTCTTACGGAATATCTAAAAAATCCAGAAAAATTCAAAAGAGAAATCAATATTAAAGAATTTCTAATCTCACTAAGAGATTATTTAAAATATAAAGATGTTAAAAATTTAAATAATTTATCTTTGATAGATAAACTTCCAATATATGATGAAGATGTATTTTTATTATTAAAAAATTCTGGATTGGATATAATTTTAATAAAACAATTATTAAGAAAATACCTGGAACAATATTTAGATTATAATGCAGATGTTTTAGATTTTTACGACTTTTATAATCAATTTTTAACTTCAGAAGATGTTTATAATTATAATGAAAGAAAAAAATTCGATATAGAATATTTCGAACCATCAAAACAGCCTTTTAAGGAAAAAATAGATCGAAGAATGTATATGCTTATGGAAGATTTTATTTCGAAGAAAGTTTTAGAAATAGGAAAGATGAAATTAAAAGAAGCTTTTTTAAATGTTGATGTAAGATTATCGAATGAATATATTTCAGATGTTATAACATCTGTACAAAATAGTTCTAAAAATATTGGAGAATTTGTAAATAAATTGGGACAGATTGTGATATATTTAACAAAAGAAATTAATTTAATAAGTAATGATATATTTGTAAACAGATTAAGGGATAATTATTATTTACCTGAAGTATTAATAAATTTATCTCCTGAACAAAAGCTTCCTGAAATATTTTTAAATAATTTGATATCGGTTGAAAAGATAAAAGATGTATCTAATATTTTGAATAATGAATTAAATAAATTTACAACAAAATTTTTAAGAGATATACTTTCAGATGAATATGATATATATAAACATGTTCCTATGAGAGCTGTAAAGTATTTTGGGGATATTCCAGTATTTAAAAATAGGAGTAATTGTTCAAATAAAGAAGATATAGTCGGTAAATCTGATAAAGAATTAGTATATTATAATGAGAATGGTAGAACATATTGTTTAATAATAAGAGATATAGCAATACGTTTTAAAGAAAATAATTTTCTTAATCCATACACATCTGTTACATTATCAGATGAATTTATAGAAACATTTAACAAAGTATATCTTCCTGAACAAAATAGAATATTAGAAAAAGAAAAAAGTTATATTCTTCCAACAGAAGCAGATGAAATAATAATTACAGAAAAACGCGATTTGGAAGTCCCCGGATTTATAGAATTTATATTAGGCGATATCAATAGAATGGAAAAATTACAAAAAGAAGAAGATATACAATTAGAATACGATTTAGAAACAAACTTACAAAAAACTGTATACGATGAAGAAAAAATAGTATCTGATGATAGTTATAAAAATATTATTTTACCAGAAATTTTAAAAGAAGAAATTGATATTGATTTATGGAAAAAAGAATCAGAAGAGGAAAATAAGCTTTTAGAAAATCTTAATATTATAAAATTAAATGTAAATAAAATAGAAAATAAAATTATTAATTTTGAAAAAGAAGAAAATAATATAGCTAAACCTTTTTACACATTATTATATTCTATTCTAAAGAACAATAATATGTTAAAAGATTTTTATGATAAAATAATACAGATGTTTATAAGTTTAAAAATAATTAGTACTTCTGAAGATATACCTTATGATAATAATAGTTTATCAGAATCTAATATTGTAAAACATATTAATTTACTTGTTTTATATAAAATAGATTATGTTATAAGAGATATTATATTAAATAGATTAAATAATAATAGAGATGATGAAACATTAAAAAATATTCTTAAAGAGAATAGAAGATTTCGACCTATAATATCAAATTATAATAATAGATTAAAATATAGAAATTATATGTATGATAAAGAACAAGATGAAAAATTAATATCTTCTATAGCAAATATTATTGTAAAAAATGTAACAGTTAATAATTATTCTAATTTTTCAAATATAGAATTAGTAGCTGTTAAAGTTATATTAGAACAACTTGGAATATATTTATATGTTTATATACAACCAAATTATAAAAAATGTATTGATAAAATATATAAAATTAATTCGGAAATTTATAAAGAGCTTGATGAAGAAAAAGAAAGGATATATCCAGATCCTGATTACAAAAGTTATTCACAAAGAATTAAAAATACTTTAGATAATATATATCAAACTAATATATCTTTGAAAAGTTGTATTTCTACATTGAACATAGAAAATAAATATATAAAAAATCAAATTGAAAAAGACATTGATAGAAGCAAATTTCAAATATTTTTTATCAATGATTATTCATATAGATATATAGATTATAAAAAGTATTTTTCATTATTTTCAAAAAATAAAATAAGTTATGATTCTGGAGAAGAATACGATGATTATTATGAATATAATGAAAAAGATGATGATATAGATTATGAAGGTGAAGATTATGAAGGTGAAGATGATGATGGTTATGACGATGAAGAAGATGACGATGATATTGAAGACGATGAAACAACAACTGATGAAGATGATGAAACAACTGATGAAGATGGTGATGGTGGTTGTGAAGATGATGTTATGCTAGACGACATCATATTAGATGATGTTGTAGATGATGTTATAATAGATGATAATATAAATATAGATCAAGATAAAGCTAATAAGATAGATTATTTATTAAAAATTGAAGATAATATAGATTCGGTTGATAATCAAGATGGGACTGATAATCAAGATGGGACTGATAATGAAACAACAACTGATGAAGATGATGAAACAACAACCGACGAAGATGATGAAACAACAACTGATGAAGATGATGAAACAACAACCGATGAAGATGATGAAACAACTGATGAAGATGATGAAACAACAACCGATGAAGATGATGAAACAACTGATGAAGATGATGAAACAACTGATGAAGATGACGAAACAATAACTGACGATGGAGGAGAAGAAAATAAAAATGAAAATAATGTAAAAGAACAAAAGATAATAAAAGTAATAGAAAATATAAAAGTAGTAGAAAATAAAGATGAAAGTAAATGTAAGAAATGTAATAAAAAAATAGAAGATAATATACGTTTAACAAGTTATATATTTAATAATAATTCTATTGAAGAAATAAAATTTTGCTGTATACAGTGTTTTGAAAATTATAATATGCCTAAAATAAAAAAGAATTTAAAAGTATAAAAATAAAGTATATTTTTTATATATCATATTTTTAATATATATAAAAAATTTAAAATATATAATTTTAATTTATTAATATAAAGATGTTAAAATGCAAAAATACATTTTGGATTGAAAATATTACAGATTTGTTTTGCGATTTTAGATTAATACCCTTTAAAAATATGGATCTGGAGTCGCAAATGAATGCATTGACTAGATTAGTATTTTTTATATTTGTAATATTATTATTATTTACAGATGTAAAAAATAGTATAATATTTTTAATAATAACTTTAACAATAATTATTATATTTTATTATATAAAAAAGAAAGATAAAATGGATAAATATCAAGAAATGTTCACAACAAATAATGACTCTAAATCAAAAAAAACAACTTCTAAATCAAAATATTTAATACCATATAAAAGAGCAAATTTAATACCTAATCCTATTACAGGAAATGAAGAATTGATAATCGATAGACCAAGTAATTTTACATATGTTGATGATGAAGTTCCTTTTATATATAATCAAGATTATAAAACTCAAAAAGAGTATACTTCTATAAATCAAAAATTAGCAGGACCTCCGAATCCTAAAACATTAATTCCGCCAGTAATTGTACCACCAATTGCTGATTTAGATTATTGGAAAACAAATAACTTAATTAATCATTCTCGTGTTAACGCAGAATCTCAAATCGATAATTATCAATCTGGATATCAAGTATCAACATGTTGCGGTGCAAATGAAAATAATATGTATTTAGAAGATAATTCTCCGAAGTTAATAAGTAGTTATAATAATACAAAGAAAAATAAAAGTAATTATAAAAAAAGTAATTATAAAAAAAATGTTTCAAATGTGCATGAATATTTAGAAACAAAAGAAAATTTTGAAAAACAAAGACATATTAAAAATAATATGAATGAAGAATCATCTTCTTTGAAAATGCCTTATGAAATAAAACCAAATGAATCCGGACAAGTTAATATTGCATGTGGATATAATCCAGAACAATTATTTGAAGCTGGATTACCTACTAACTTACCAGCTGGTGAATGTGAAAAAAATCCTATATTTAAACAATATAATACAAATGTTTTTACAGAAACAATACAGCCAGGCGTGTATACAAGAACAGAAGTTAATGAACCTATAAATTCAAATATAGGAATATCATTTAATCAACAATTTGAACCTGTTTCAACTAAACTTGATGAAAACGGATTAACATTTATTTCACATGATCCAAGACTTTATACAGAACCAATAGAACCTTATTTAGAAAGTGTTAATGAATCAAATGTTTACGATCCTCGTTTTAGTGGATATGGTACATCTTATAGAGCATATAGCGATGATAAAATAGGACAGACAAGATTTTATTACGATGATATAGATTCCGTAAGAATGCCAAACTATATAACAAGAAGTAATATTGATTTTATGAAAGCAGCAGATACATATGGTCCTATGTTAACTGAAGAAGGAAATCCCTATAATTCGCAAATAAGAAATTTAGCAAATAATCAATTTTTACAATCATCTATGGAGTTTAGAACTGGTATGCAAGAAAGATTAATGAGAAAGAGAAATGCTGAAGGATGGCAACAAAGAGTAATGCCTTTGAATACAAATGTAGCTAGATATTCAGGAGGAACAAGAAATAAATAAATTATTTTAATACAATAATTTGTATTAAAATATATATTTATATATTAAAATTTAAAAAAATGTATTTCCAGTCCATCTTGGTTCATATCTTTGTTCATTATGTTTTCTCATTTTTAAAGCCAGTAAATCCTCTCTACTTTCGTGTGAATCTCTCATCCACGATAATCCGACATCTTTATAATTATTATGTTTAGTGTCTAAAAGATTTGTTTTTATTATAGGCGTTCTATTATATTGTGGTTTCATAGCTCCCATAGGATCTTTAAATATTGTACCTTTAACAAGAGCATTATTTGTAAATAATGGTTCAAATTCTGCATCTTCTATAGATTTATCAATATAATATATTATTTGTCCAGCATTAATATCTGAATATGTATTGTATGTTTGTCCATAATATTTCATATTTGGATCTGTATATATTTCATCTAATCTCATAGCTCCATTTATAGGAGGTCTATCAAGATCTAATTTTTCGCCAAAATGACCTACTGAAACCAATCGAGGATCACTAGACGTATATACTTTACCGTCTTTATTAGCACCAGGATCGCTTATTTCTCTAAAACTTTTATCATAAATTTTACTTATAGTATTAGGATTAATATAATCAAATCCTTTTAAATTTCTAGGTTCATTTTGAGATTTAAATAATTTTTTATCGATACAATCGTAATATTTAGAAAAATCGTTATTTCTAACAGACATATTAGTTGGAAATCCTTTATTGTTAAAAATATAAGTTTTATTAGCACAATCATAACAATTACAAGAAGATTGTGGATAATTATCGATTAATTCTGCCATCTTTATTAATATATATATATAATATTTTTAATTAATAAATATTTATTAATTAAAAATATTATATATTAATAAATATGCCAGATATAAATAATCCATACTCTTGTAGCCAAAAATATATAACTGAATCAAATGATTTTTTTTTATCATGGTCGTTGATAACACAGAAAAATATAAAATATGATAATTTTATAAGTTATTATGATTTTGGTAAAAACCAATATATTATTAAAAGTAACAATACTACATCTAATATACTATTTGAAGCTTCTATAAATCTAGATGAAAAGACATTAAATTCTTCGTTTACTATAGATAAAATCTCTTATGATAATATAATAGATTCGGGAATAAAAACAGGAATGAATTTTAAATATCAAGAAAATAAAAATAACTCTAATATTACATGGTATGAAGTAGAAAATACAAATATAAAATTAATTCCAGATAATGATTGTCCTATTGAAATAAAACCAGAACCAACACCTGATCAAAGTATGAAATGTAACCCAAAATGCTCACAAATTTTAGATACATCTTCTGGTAAAAGATGTGATCCAACATTAATTTCTGATAAGTCAAGTTATCTAGGTACTATAAAATGGTCAATAATATCTAACAATGGAAAACAATATGATGGGTTTACTATAAAATACGAAAAAACCGATGAATCTGGTATTGTTTATTTAGATGTTAATAATGATAAAGATAAAAATTTTAAAATGAGTTTAGGTTGTATTAACTTTTACGGAGTTGTTAGTTTTAAAGTAAATTCTATTAATGATAGTATGAAATTAGGAATAAAAGAAGATTACGCTTTTGAATTTATTGATAAAGATAATTCTTATAGTTATACAAAAGATAATAATATCAAAATAATTCCAACATCGTGTATAAATAACATACCATATCCATATCCATATCAACCACAAACTAGTTTTAACCCGTCATCATCAACTCATTCATCAAAAAATGCTTATTCAATAAAAACTTTATTTTTTATTATTGGAATTTTATTTTTAATTACAGGATTAATATTGTTTTTTTATAAAAAAAAATTTTTTAAGATGAAGTAGATGATTAGGTATTTGCATTTATTATAATCAGAAGTTGTATAATCTTTACAACGAATGTCTTTTAATCTTTAGTCTCCATCTTAATATAAATTTACACAATCTTATTTTTTCTTAAATACAAAAAGTTAAGAAAAAATTTTTTAAATTTTACAAACAGTTGGAAAAATTTTAATATTTGTATCTCTATTACATGTATAATAATTATTTTTTGGATTAAATGTAAATATATCATTATTTTGTATTCCCGTATAGAATTTATCCATAAATATACCATTTACTGTAAAATTTTGGGATGCAAATGTAATTAATGCTGAAAATAAATTATTCGGACCTTGATTATTAACCATAGAATAACTTTGTAATTGTGAATTATAATCAAATTCAAATTTATCTACTTGTTGTATAGAACCATTAAGATAATAAGATATAGACCATATTGTTTTGTTTATATTATCTGGAATTAATGTATTAATACAATTTTTTCCTGTACCATCATCTTGTCCACATTTTTTTATACATACTGTACAATTAT
>Ga0214923_10008841_pt1 | contig 10617 bp, 8 predicted proteins | sample LL1510_MetaG_FD_177993 | JGI IMG/M metagenome (GOLD analysis project Ga0214923, IMG submission 177993) | Freshwater microbial communities from Lake Lanier, Atlanta, Georgia, United States - LL-1510 | ecosystem: Environmental > Aquatic > Freshwater > Lake | place: USA: Georgia | collected 2015-10-15
AAGATCCATATCCTACATTTAAACTCACATTAGATTCCGCAGTTCCAATCGTACTAGACGCAAAACCCAAAGCCACGCTATTATCGTCCCAGATGGCTAACTTTCCGATTTGTCCGCCAATTGCAAAACATAATTCATCAGAAACATGTAAGGTATACTTTAAATTAATCATGGTTGGTGATAAAATCCAAGAGGTTGTAATACCCATAGAAAAATTATCAGTAATGCCATATTGCATTTGAAAGATTAAAAAATAAAACCAATTCATGTAACCTTCGCCTTGTTTTAAAGCAATTGCAGAAGGAGTAAATAAATATCTCGATGGATGGGGGTTGGCGTGAACAATCATGTTCCCAACTAAATTGCTTTGCTTTACCATTTCCATTAATTTGATGGAATATTTCGGCAAAATCAATTTCCCCTTGGTTCTGTCAATGATAACCACTTCGCGGCTATCGTCAGAGATTATTTTCCCAACAAATTCACCACCATCATTGGTTGTAATCATGTACATTGTGTCTTTCCTTGAAATAGGGTCGCTCTGTGCCTGAGAATCAGAAAAAAGGCAAAATAGTATCATCGATACCAGGATTGTTTTTAAGGCTTGTTTGAATTTGTTGTTTTTCATAATTGCAATTAAATTAAATGATTAGTTTTCGAAATTAAGTACTAAAGGCCTCAATGATTTATTAAAAAATAAGAATTCCTTATAATTTTTTAAGGCAAATCCGTAATTTTCTTCATTGGATTTTTCATTGCTACAATATTATCTCTCAAAATTATATAAAATCATGATAATTATCATGCTTGTATAGTTTATTTTAACTGCTTTGTTTCATGGACTTTTCAATTTGTTTTAACCGAAAAAAATGCCGATTTTTGCTGTTTATTTATCTTTATCATATCATTCATGGAAATTAAAATTACCCTTCCCGACGGTGCCCAACGCAATTACCCCAAAGGTGTAACTGCAATGGAAATTGCATTGTCTATTAGCGAAGGACTCGCGAGAAATGTGTTGTCGGCAAAAGTCAATGGCAAAGTGCAAGATGCAAGTATGCCAATTAATGAAGATGCAGAATTCGCTTTATTGACGTGGAAGGATGATGAAGGTAAACAAACTTATTGGCATTCTTCAGCCCATTTATTGGCCGAAGCCATTGAGGCTCTTTATCCCGGAGTGAAATTGGCTATTGGCCCTCCAATTGCAAATGGATTTTACTATGATATCGACTTTTTAGATCACAAATTTACCTCTGACGATTTTGATAAGGTAGAGAAGAAAATGGCAGAGTTGGCGAAAACCAATTCAGAATTTGTGCGTTATGATGTTTCAAAAGCAGATGCAATTGCCTATTTTACCGAGAAAAATGATCCCTACAAATTAGAATTGATTGAGGGACTTGAAGACGGTCAAATTACTTTTTACAAACAAGGTAATTTTACCGATTTATGTCGCGGACCCCATATTCCAAATACCGGTCATATCAAATCAATCAAATTGCTCAATATTGCCGGAGCTTATTGGAGAGGAAATGAAAATAACAAACAATTAACCAGGATTTACGCCATCACTTTCCCTAAAAAAGCGGAATTGGATGAATATTTATTAATGGTTGAGGAAGCAAAAAAACGAGACCATAGAAAATTAGGTAAAGAACTTGAAATATTTACTTTTGATGATGATGTCGGACCAGGTTTGCCATTGTGGTTGCCTAATGGTGCTGCCATGATTGAAGTGCTTGAGGGATATGCAAAGAAAACAGAGCGTTTGGCAGGATATGAAAGAGTAAAAACTCCACATATTGCGCGCGAAAGCATGTATTTAAAAAGCGGACATTTGCCTTATTACAAGGATAGTATGTTTCCGGCAATGGAAATTGATGGTGTGAACTATTACTTAAAGGCGATGAACTGTCCGCATCACCATAAAATATTTGATGCGTTGCCCAGATCATACAAAGATCTTCCAATTCGTTTGGCTGAATACGGTACTTGCTACCGTTATGAGCAAAGCTGAGAATTGTTTGGATTGATGCGCGTGCGAAGCTTGCAAATGAACGATGCCCATATATATTGTATGGAAAAACAGTTTGAACAAGAATTCAGAGCAGTGAATGCTTTGTATCTTGAGTATTTCGAAAAATTTGGAATAGAAAAGTATGTGATGCGTTTTAGCAAGCATGATCCTGCCAAATTGGGTAAGAAGTATATTGATATGCCTGAACTATGGTTGAAAACTGAAGCCATGGTAAAAGGGGTATTGGATAGTATGAATGTGAATTATGTTGAAGTTGCAGACGAAGCTGCTTTCTATGGACCTAAAATTGACATCCAAGTTTGGAGCGCAATTGGTAGGGAATTTACATTGGCCACAAACCAAGTAGATTTTGCACAAGCAGAAAGATTTAACTTGAGTTTCATCAATGAAAAAAACGAAAAGGAACGTCCAATTATCATTCATAGAGCTCCTTTAAGTACCCATGAGAGGTTTATCGGATTTTTGTTGGAACACTACGCTGGAAATTTCCCGGTGTGGTTAGCTCCACGCCAAGTAATTGTATTGCCAATTTCAGATAAATATGCAGATTATGCAGAAGAGGTTGTAAAATTCCTAAAAAAGAACGATATTCGCGCCCTCATAGATCATAGATCTGAAAAAGCGGGTAAGAAAATCCGTGATGCTGAAATTGCCAAAATCCCTTATATGTTAATAGTTGGGGACAAAGAACAGACACAAAATGAGGTGTCGGTGCGTAGGCATGGAGGCGAAGATTTAGGGTCAATGAGCCTTCAGCAATTTGCTGAACAAATAATAAATGAAGCCAGATACTAGACCAAGAAGACCTCATAGGAGGGAAGAATTACACAAAATCAATGAAAAGATTTTGGCAACCGAAGTGCGCGTCGTTGGTGATGGCGTAGAGGTTGATATTTATCCTGTAGCCAAAGCAATTGAAATGGCTTACGAACAGGGGTTAGATCTAGTTGAAATTAGTCCGAATGCAGTTCCTCCAGTTTGTAAAATTGTTGATTACAAAAAATATCTTTACGAACAAAAGAAAAAGCAAAAAGAACTTAAGGCCAATTCTATTAAGCAAGAGGTTAAAGAAATTCGTTTTGGTCCTAATACCGACGAACACGACGTGAACTTCAAATTAAAACATGCACGTACTTTCCTTGAGGACGGAAATAAAGTAAGGGCTTATGTTTTCTTTAGGGGTAGAACAATTATCTATATTGAGCGTGGTGTGAATTTGTTAATGGGCTTTGCCAATGTATTAATTGACGAAGGCGTAGCTCGTTTAGAAGCTGAACCAAAACAAGAAGGAAAAAAGGTTGCCATCATGTTGGCTCCCAAAGGAAAAAAATAATTTAAAAAAATAAAAGTACGTATATGCCTAAAATGAAAACAAACTCCAGCGCTAAAAAAAGATTTAGAGTTACTGGAACTGGTAAAGTAAAAAGATCAAAAGCTTTCAAAAATCACATTTTGACCAAAAAGTCTACAAAACGTAAACGCGCTTTGGGCAATGATGCCATAGTAAATGAACGCGATATGAGTAATGTGAAATTCATGTTACGTATAGGAAAATAAAACAAAAAAAACTTTGGCCGGAGCCATAAAGTGTTTCACAACCGCTCAAGCCACTAAACTAAAATAATATGCCAAGATCCGTCAACAATGTAGCCAGTAGGGCTCGTAGAAAAAAGGTTCTAAAATTAGCGAAAGGTAATTTTGGAAGAAGAAAGAATGTTTGGACCGTTGCTAAGAACACGGTTGAAAAAGGTTTAACATACGCTTACCGCGATCGTAGAGCCAAAAAGCGCGAATTTCGCTCTCTTTGGATTCAACGTATCAACGCTGCTTGCCGTTTGAACGGTGTAAGTTATTCTAAGTTTATGGGTAAACTTAACAGCAGCGCTGTTGAAATTAACCGCAAAGTGTTAGCCGATTTGGCTATGCACGATGAGGCTGGTTTTAAAGCTATCTTTAATCAAATTATGAACGGTTAATTAACTGCATAACAATGAAAAGCCTCGATTTTGATCGGGGCTTTTTTATTTTCAAATTTTGGCAAACCTTTTGCCATAATAAAACGTCTATGAAAAGTATGAAATTGTTTTTTGTGAGTGGTGTAGCATTATTCGTCTGCGCATTTTCTTTTGGTCAGCTTCCAGCAAATAAATTGATTGTATCTACCGATATTCTTGCACACAAAAAAGTTGTATTTCAACGAATCGTGCAGCAATATATTACCAATGAAAATCAATATATACTAGATGCCAAAAGTGATACCACCTATTTGATTTTTAATCGTGATTCAATCGATAAGTTGATGTATCATGCGGCTTATTTTACTGATCCATTGGGTAAAAATAGATTTACAAATACCAATGCTATTGAAAAAAAGTCCCTCAAAATCAAATTCAATAAAAAAGGAAAAATTACCCAATTGTTGAATTGGAAAGAATTTCGTGATGAATTTATGAGTGGCTTTTCTGTGAATGTTAGGGCTAATCAAATGACAAGTGAAGAGTTTGATTTAAACAAAAAACGTGTAAATAATGAGGCAGTGATCAGAAGAATGGCAATGGAAGACATTGGATATATGTTTTCTTTGAATGGCGATACGTTCGTAGAAGATGTTGAATATTTGAGAGTAAAAGCTGTTCGCGATCCATTTAGCTCTGAGGACATGCAACTTTTGGGGAACTTAAAAATGACAAAACCAGTGGGTACCCAAAACACAATCGTATTTAATGCTGTAAATAAAGCGGGTCCTAAAGAAAAGCAATTACTTATGGAAGAATGCCGTGAATATCTCGAGAAAAATAATACAGATAAAACGGCACAAACAGAATTAAAAGGTGTAAGTTTGAATTCAGAACAAGAATTTACTTACAACATTGCGCAAAAAAGGATGTTGAAAGTTACACTTTCTGATATTTTGGTCATAAATTTTCAATCAAGGGGAAATATTCGATATTTTACCCTATTCGATTTCGATTAATTACGATATCTTTTCCCTAATGTTAATTTTGTGTTATATGTGCATGAGATTCACATAATTACAGTGTTTTGTGATTAAATTTGTTAAAATCATTTTTTATATTCAAACAACAAAGATCCTATGGCCATTAATAATATTTTGAGTATTTTCTTACCTAAAGACAAAATTTTTTACAATTTATTTGAACAAACAGCTGAAAACGTAACGTTAATGGGTAAATTGTTAAAGGATTATGTATACGAAGCTGATCCTTCAAAGCGTTTGCAATTGAGTAAAGATATTGAAGATTTAGAACACAAAAATGATGAAGTAACTCACAATATTTTTACAGAATTGGGTAAAAACTTCATCACTCCATTTGATCGCGAAGATATTCATTACTTGGCAACGGCAATGGATGATGTTGCCGACTATATTTATGCTTCATGTAAGAAAATCCAATTTCATGGTGTTGATCCTAACGATCAAGGAATTCAAAATTTGGCTGATATTATCATGCAGGGTGCAATTGAGGTGGGTAAAGCAGTAATGCAATTGCGTGAGTTAAAGCGTCCAGAAAAAATCATGGAAAGTTTGGTAAAAATTAATAGTCTTGAAAATCATGCCGATAACGTATTTGACATGAGTATAAAGAATCTTTTTGATAACGAAAATGATTTCAAAAACTTGATTCGTCGACGTGAAGTATATACAGTGATGGAAGTAGCAACTGACAAGTGTGAAGATGTTGCAAATGTGATTGAAACAATTATTGTTAAATACGCTTAATCATTTACAACGATGACAATGGTTGTAATAATCATCATTTTGGCTTTGTTGTTTGATTACATCAATGGCTTTCATGATGCGGCAAATTCAATTGCCACAGTGGTTAGTACCAAGGTATTAACTCCTTTTCAAGCTGTATTATGGGCAGCAATGTTCAACTTATTGGCATTCTTTATATTTAAAGACCATGCCGTAGCGAATACCATTAGTAAAACTGTTTTCGAAAATTATATCACCCTTGATGTAATTTTAGCTGGCTTGATTGCCGCAATTTTTTGGAATTTATTAACTTGGTGGTATGGAATACCTTCGTCTTCCTCGCATACGCTAATTGGTGGGTTCGCCGGCGCGGCTGTTGTACATGCATACGCTACAAAAGGTTATATGCCAATTAAAGATATTGTAGATTCTGATTCAATTGTTAAAACTATTTGGTTTATCTTTTTGGCACCAGTTATTGGTATGGTGGTTTCAGCCTATATCACTTTAGTTACGATCAAACGCAATATGTGGGCGAGATTGGGCTTAATTGTTCTTTCTAGTTTAGGTATGTTTTTTATGTTTAATTATTTCATGGGTGAAAAGTTAAAAGAGAACCTAAAGAAATTTTACAAAATAGACAAATTCCAAAAAATAGTTGCGAGAGATACTTTAGATAAAAAATCAAAAGAAAAGCTTGAAAAAGCAACCGCATTATACGAGGCCTCTAAGCCTTATTTAAAAGATTACAACAATTTAGGAAAAGACAAAACAGCTCAGTTGATTTTTGATAACGTAGATTTATCTACTGTAGAAGAAACCAAAATGAGAGACTATGTTGCTTTATATTTAAAGCTTGACGCCAAGAAAAACAAAGCGTTTTATGATGAAAAGGCAAGACCATCAGTTGATTCTGCCGAAGCTTTATTGAAACTTTGTATCCCTTATTTTAAGATTTACCATGAAATTGGAAAAGACAGTGCAGGTAAAAAAATTGCAGGTATTTTACACCTTGGAGAAGTTCAAACTAAAAAATTCTTGAATAATTTTGATATTGATGTTAAAAAATCATTATCGAAAGAATTAGACATGGCCGATAATAGGATGTTGAATCTATGTTGCATGTTTGTTTTCGCAATATTTGCTTTTGCCTATATTTATGTTGAAGTTTTGAGAAAACCGACAGCCTTATCAATGCAAAACATGTTCAAACGTCTGCAATTGTTATCGTCTGCTGCATTCAGTTTGGGTCATGGTGGAAGTGATGCTCAAAAAGTAATGGGTATTATTGGGGCCGCGCTCATTGCAAATGGAACAATTATTGACTTTAATGCAATTCCAGATTGGGTTCCATTGGCTTGTTATTGTTCAATTGCATTAGGGACATTAACTGGAGGTTGGAAAATTGTAAAAACTATGGGTACTAAAATAACCAAAGTTACTCCTTTGGAAGGAGTAGGAGCTGAAACAGCTGGTGCAATTACCTTGTTCGTAACGGCCCAAATGGGTATACCTGTATCAACAACACATACCATTACTGGTTCTATCATTGGGGTAGGAGCAACGAAACGTTTAAGCGCAGTACGTTGGGGTATTACAAGAAGCTTATTGTTTGCCTGGATTGTTACGATTCCGGTGAGTGCAATTGTTGCTGGAATATCATATTTTGTTATCTGTTTATTCAAATAATCAATTCGATACAAAAAAATGCCCCCTAAAGTGTCTAACTTTTTGGGGGCAGTCTATATAAGCGCCTTTTTTTTGCAATAAATAAACTTACTTTTTAATAAATATCAACTGATTTCCATCATAATCTATCATAATTTCATCGTTAATTGATAAGTTACCACTTAATATTTGTTTGCTCAACTCATCCATAACCCTTTTTTGAAGCACCCTTTTTAATGGTCGTGCACCAAACTGTGGATCATATCCCAATTGTGCCAACCAATCAACAGCCTCACTTGAAACATCCAACTTAAATCCATTGTCTTGTAATCGCTGTTTCATTTGTGTAATTTGAATTTCAACAATTTCACGAACCTCATCTCTGCCAAGTGGTTCAAACATGATGGTTTCGTCTATCCTATTTAAAAATTCAGGTCTAATTGTACGTTTCAATAAATCGTAAACTTGAACTTTGGTTTTGGCAACAATTTCTTCTTTATTTGAATCTAGGATTTTCTCAAAATTCTCACGAATAATGTCAGAACCCAAGTTAGATGTCATGATAATAATCGTATTTCTGAAATTGGCTATTCTTCCTTTATTATCGGTTAAACGTCCATCATCAAGCACTTGTAACAAAATATTGAAAACATCGGGATGGGCTTTTTCAATTTCATCGAGCAACACAACACTGTATGGCTTGCGTCTAATTGCCTCGGTTAATTGTCCCCCCTCATCGTAACCCACATACCCTGGAGGAGCACCAACCAATCTGCTTACTGTATGTTTTTCTTGGTACTCACTCATATCAATTCTCACCAAAGCTTGGTCAGAGTTAAATAAATAATCGGCTAATGCCTTGGCAAGCTCAGTTTTACCCACACCTGTTGTTCCTAAGAAAATAAAAGAACCAATTGGTTTTTTAGGATCTTGCAATCCCGCTCGACTTCTTCTTATTGCATTTGCAAGGGCTTCAATAGCCTCATGTTGACCAATTACGCGTTTGTGTAATTCGTTTTCTAGCGTGAGAAGCTTCTCTCTCTCACTTTGAAGCATTTTATTCACAGGAATGCCTGTCCAACGAGAAACCACTTCAGCTATGTCCTCGGAGTCCACTTCTTGCTTTACCATGAGTTTGCCTTTTTCTGATTCTCCAAGATTAATTGATAGGGCATACAAATCTTCTTCGTTTTGCTTAATCAAACCATATCTAATTTCAGCAACACGCCCATAATTACCTTCGCGTTCAGCTTGTTCTGCTTCAATTTTCAGACTTTCAATGGTGGCTTTTTTCTGTTGAATTTGCGATAAAATACCTTTTTCATTTTCCCATTGGGCGTTTAGCGAATTTCTTTGCTCGGTGATATTGGCAATATCAATATTGAGTTTTTGCAATTTGACTTGATCATCTTCGCGTTTGATTGCTTCGCGTTCAATCTCCAACTGCATAATTTTGCGGTTCATTTCATCGAGTTCCTGAGGAACAGAATCAATTTCCAACCTCAATTTACTGGCAGCTTCATCTAGTAAATCAATGGCCTTATCTGGCAAGAAACGATCGTTAATATAACGTTGACTCATTTCAACTGCAGCAATTATAGCTTCGTCTTTGATTCGTACTTTATGATGCGATTCATAACGCTCTTTTAATCCCCTTAAAATAGAAATTGCCTCTTGAGAATCCGGTTCTTCTACCAACACTTTCTGAAAACGGCGTTCCAGGGCTTTGTCGGTTTCGATATACTTTTGATATTCGGCAAGGGTAGTGGCTCCAATTGCCCTGAGTTCACCTCTTGCCAATGCGGGTTTCAAAATGTTGGCGGCATCCATTGCACCTTCACTTCTTCCTGCCCCAACAAGTGTGTGAATTTCATCAATAAACAAAACAACATCGCCATCAGATGTCGTAACATCTTTAACCACGGCTTTCAAACGCTCTTCAAATTCACCTTTATATTTGGCTCCGGCAATTAAAGCACCCATATCGAGGCTATAAATTGTTTTTGATTTCAAATTCTCAGGTACATCGCCTCTAATAATTCTATGGGCCAACCCCTCTGCGATTGCTGTTTTACCCACTCCAGGTTCGCCAATTAATATTGGATTATTTTTGGTTCTGCGACTTAATATTTGAAGTACCCTACGAATTTCATCGTCGCGTCCAATTACAGGATCTAATTTACCCATTCTTGCAAGTTCATTTAAATTGAGCGCGTATTTTTTTAAGGCATTAAATTGATTTTCTGATGTTTGGCTATCAACTTTAGCGCCACCTCGCAAAGCTACAATGGCTTTCTTTAGCTCATCGCGTTTAAAACCAGCATCTTTTAATATGGTTGAAGTAGTTCCCTTCGTATCTAATATACCAACTAGTAAATGTTCGTTGGTTACATATTCATCGCCCATTTCATGCATTGCTTTTTCAGCATTGATGAACGATTGGCTAAATTCACTCGAAGCATATACTTTACCGCCTTCTACTTTTGGATACGTATTGATTTGTCCATCAACTGTCTGTTGTAATCGTTGTAAGTTAATACTCAATTTACCCGTAATAAACTGCACCATTTCAGGATCTTCCTTCAAGATAGCCGACAACAAATGTGCATTTTCAATGCTTTGTTGACCATTGGCTAGCACCTGATTCTGAGCATGATTTACAGTTTCTTGTGCTTTAATGGTTAAATTGTCTAGGTTCATACTCCCTTATCGTCAAACAATATTCCAAAATGACTGAAAAGTGAAATTTTGAAAAATCAGAGACAAATAATGTAAAAACAATGACAAAACAACCGATTTTCGACAAGTTTATTACATTTTAATGACAATGCGTCATTATTCGGGAATCAATTCCTCGTTTTCGATGTTTTCAATCCCTACATCTTGAGGGACAATGCGGTCGGCTTTGGGTTTCCCTTTGAATCTGCGAATTGCTCTCGGGCTAAATTGTACGTTGAAAACAGATGTATCGGCATTTGCACTGTCCATGGCCAATAATCTAGATTTAAGCAATTTAAAATGACCAAATCTATCTTTTACATGTCCTGCACTATCAATAGCCCATCCTGCCGATTTCGGAGATGGAATGATACTCGCTAAAAATGCGGCTTCGCCTAAATTGATTTCTGAGGGATGTTTGTCGAAGTAAAAATCGGCGGCCTCGCCAATTCCAAAAATATGTTTTTGA
>Ga0214923_10008842_pt1 | contig 10616 bp, 9 predicted proteins | sample LL1510_MetaG_FD_177993 | JGI IMG/M metagenome (GOLD analysis project Ga0214923, IMG submission 177993) | Freshwater microbial communities from Lake Lanier, Atlanta, Georgia, United States - LL-1510 | ecosystem: Environmental > Aquatic > Freshwater > Lake | place: USA: Georgia | collected 2015-10-15
TTCTTACGACTCGCCCCAAATTTCTCTTACCAACCCAAGGCATTGTGGTGTGCTCTACGCAAATAATTTTTCCTTTAAATCTTATAAGACTCCCAAAAAATTCTGGCAGCTCGCAATTTAGAATCAAAAAGTCACTTTTAGTACATTTAATTACGTTTCTAAACTGCAGGAAATTGCTTATGGTAGAAAATATTCCAGATTTCCAGTGGCGATTAAGGCAAACTGCATTTGTCCCTAGCAAGTTTGCATCGCTTTCATTCAACGCTATCAAATTACAATCAAATCCTTGGCTTAATAAGGACTTATGAAGAGCATACATACTAATCTCTGCCCCACCGCCAGTTAATGCATTTGAAACGATAGTTACTGAGAAATTTAAAGAATTATTCACATCCTTCATTTACAAGATTCTACTCTAGAATTATTCATTAGTGTGGTAATTAAACATTTTTTCTATAGTTTATTTCTCTTACTCAATTTAATTTTTCTTACTTTCAAAGCACTTTAAGATAATTTTCAGATGAATAAACAACATCTAAGATAGGATTAGGGAATGTCCAAGACTTACTTTGTGGTTGGAAGCGCTAAATCACACAATATTGAAAAGCTGCAATACGCCGAGTTAAAGCACTCTCTTAATACTGTCAAACTAATTGAAACAAATATTGAAAATTGTGACTATCTAATTTTTGTTAATCATAATAAAAAATATTTAAAGAAGTATCTAAAATTAAAACGTAACCCGGCAAAGCTGATATTGATTAGACTAGAACCCCCGGCTGTTTTGCCTGTTCAGTACAAAAAGAAAGTTGAAAAAAACTATGATTTAATTATTGATCCGGGGGTAGGCTTAAAATCTTCATCAGCTACTGATTTTATCCCTTGGCCTTACCGCATTAGTAAAGATCCAGCAAACCCTGATGATGAATCAGAAAATCTAGAATCTGTGATTCAAAAATCAGTAAAAAATAATTTGTTCACTCTTGAAAGTTGGAGCTTAAGGAAAAACAAAGTTGTACATATAGCGGCAAATAAAGTAAGTCCGACCTCGAATTCTAATTACCGGATTAGGCGGAACCTTGTCAAAACATTAGGGTCCAAGGAACTAGATGTCTATGGCCATTTTTGGAATTATTCAATTAAAAGACAGGTTGTATATCGGATTAGAGTTCTTTTGTACGCATTCAGAGCTGGATTTATTCCTAATTTAAAGGAGATTTATGGCGGACTCTTTAACTCCTACCCGAATTTTTGTGGTGAACCGGAGGATAAGCACGAAGTCCTGAAGCAGTATAAATTTTCACTAGTTATCGAAAATTACTCTGGATATGCCAGTGAAAAGCTTTTTGACGCAATCATAAATGCATCAATTCCGATTTATATAGGTCCCAAAAGAGAAAATTTGTTTCTGCCTGAAAATTTATTCATATGGAGTGATGGAACTGTGCAGGATATACAAAATATTTTAAACTCTATGACGTTAGATAGGTGTGATGATATGCTGAAATCTATGAAGAACTATCTCTTGTCTGGGGACTTCATAAGCAATTGGCAGAGCGACAATGTTTACGCAAAGATCGCCACAAAGATTTTGAGTCTTAGATGAGGCTAACGATATGTTTGATAACTAAAGGTCGTGAATTATTTTTAAATGATGCTCTTTTAAGTTACGAACCCTTTATTAAAACTGGTGAAGTTAAAGTAATACTAATTGACAATGGCTCTAATGAACAGTCAAGAAGTGTGCTTCTAGAATGGAAGACTCAAAATAGCAAGTTTGTAGAGTACCTACGAGTTGAAGAAAATGCTTCTGTGGGAACTCCTTATTTTTGGGAGCAGATAAAACTGTTTAATCCAGAGTGGATAATTTTTCCTGGCGATGACGATATTTTAGTATTTGATATATTCGATGAATGGAAATTAGCTGTATCAAATAATCCGAATCTTAATGCTTTTGCATGTAGCGCAGTATTGATAAATTCTGACAGTGAACCAATAGGTATAGAACGAACGCCAGCAATTCTAAAATCTATGAGCAAGCCCAGTCAATTGGCCATGGGAATTCACGAATCACCATTTTTATGGCCTGGCCTTATTTTTAAATTCGACTCAGTAATCACACAAGTTCCATTTTCGAGGTATGTATTTGACTGGTGGGTAGGGCTGCAATTGATTTCAGTCGGTGATACCTACAGTACAAATAAAATTGGAGTTCGTTATCGCGTTCATGGTCAACAAGAAAGTTTTCAAACTACTAGTCGGCGCAAATACTTTGAAGGTTACAACATGTTGTCCGATTACATAAACTCGAGTATCTTTATTAAGGCTCTGGAGAATTTCAGTGAACTAGAGTTATTTGAATTTTTTAATAATTGTTTTGAAAATAAACCTGTTTATGGTCAGCCTGAGTATTTTGTCTCGTTGATGAAAGAAATTTGTTTAGCCACGCTTAGAATTCAAAAGTTCAAGCATTTGTACAATGAAGTACTTAATAAGTATTTATTTAGTGCCAATATTCTTAGTAAGCGAGGTGACCTAACGAATACTTATACTGGCTATTCCCATTTTGAGAAAGATACTGAAGGTAATGTTGCAGTTGCTTTCCAAAAGCAAGTTTGTGATCTAGTGATTGGTAGTCAAAAATATTTTAACACGCTATCTGAAAAAAAATATTTAGTAAAATGTCACCATTCACCCAGAAAAAGTGCTGGAATATTTATAGATTGTTATAATCTAAGTAACTTAAGTGAGATTGAGATTGCTGATTTATTATTGCTTGCCATTAATGCGCATTTAGAAACCATCGGAGTTATTAATTTCACATTGACCCCGTTTGAAAGAAAATTGTTGACATACTATCGCAATCTGAAGAGCAGGCTTCCTAGTATCGTCAATAAAAAATTGATCTATTTAAAGCATTTAGGAAATAGATGAAAAATCGAATTTCGAATAGTTCTCTAGTTTATTTTTTTGTTTTTTTATTTTGGGCGATTTCAATACTCCTAAAAATTAGATTTAATGGTTTAGTTTTCGGATTTGACTACGGTTTGTATCATCCGGATGGCGCACTCTATTCTACCCGTGCATTTGATTGGTCAGGTTTTTCAGAATCACAATCAGCAAAAATTGTTTCCGATTGGTACAACACACATGCCTTTAAATTCAATTTCACGATCCCAAATGATTTGTACTATGCAAATCATCCACTCTACCCGGAGTATTCAACCCGAATCCTTTATCCGCTGCTCTCGGTTCCGTTTATTAAATTAATAGGAATGCAGGGGATGTTGGTAGTTCCGGCTTTGTCCTTACTACTTCTCATGTTGATAATTGCTAAAATCGGATTAACTTTGCAAAAACCACTATCAACACTAGTTGTAGTTTTCTTACTCTCAAGCTCTACTACAGTATTAAGGTGGATGCTTGCCAATACTACCGATGCTTTGTTAACAGGAATTTTTGCCCTGGTCGCTTTTATACTATTTAAAAAATTATCAACAGTCGGCTGGTATGTATACATTGGGATTCTAATTGTACTTTCAGGAGTAACTAGAATTAGTTTGTTGTTTTGGTTAGGAATTGGCTTGGTATTGTTTTTAAATAATTCAAAAACAAAAGGGATTTATACAGCGTTATTATCAATTGTGGTTGTACTCCCAACTATTATGAGTCATTCGGGAAACTCTTTTTTAGCAGTTGAGGGCGATAGGCCGTTTTTAGAGAAGTTATTTCTATACCCATTTTATTTAATTAAGGTTACGTTTTATGAATTTGCGCAACTTTTCGTGTTTGATAAAATCCTATTTTTTATGTGTATTTTCAGCGTTTACTTTTCATTGAGGGCTTTTGAAAAAATTTCAAGTAAATATCTGCTGATTATGTTGACTGCCGGTTTGTTAACGGGTGCTCTGAACGGGAATGTTGGAGTTAACTTCCGCTATCAATTGCCGATTTTAGTTTTTATATGTTGGTCCTTGCTTGATAACGCCAGTCCTAGAATTGAAAAATCTATAAAACTAAATAAACCAAACTAGTTTTTCTTGAATCTATAGGCAATTCTGGCCTGATTTAGGTGAGCAACATTTACGCGTTCTAAAATCATGCCTGTGTTCCATAACTGAACTGAGACAATCAAAGCACCAACAGAAGCTATAAGGCTTGGAAATCTTGGAACAAGCCCTGTTTCAAAATACACTTTAACTGGCTCGAAGCCCAATGAAAAGGAGATCAAAATCCAAAAAAAAGCTAATAATGAGTAAGCAATTTTAGGACGGTAAGTCCTGAAGATTTTAAAATTGACCCTCAATATTTTGTATCCATCTCTATATGTTCTTAATTTAGACTCTGACCCGACCGGTCTTCCTTTATATTTAACCTCTATATTTTCAACTGAGGCTTTCATAAAAGCTGCATGTGCATTTAATTCAGCTTCTATTTCAAATTCTGACGCTCCACCTGTAAATGACTCCACAAAATTTCTGGACATAATTCTAAACCCGGAAAGTGAGTCTTCTACTCCTGCTGGATGTAACCATTGGCTAACTTTTGAGAAAACATTGTTTCCCATTACATGCCCAGGTCGAAATACTCTAATTCTATTTTCCATGTTTTGGGTTTCTTTAACTCTAGTACCAACTAACATGTCAATGTTACGAGAGTGTACTAACTCAAGCGCTTGCGTTAAGTGTTCTAAGGAGTAGGTGTCGTCTGCATCAACTAAAAAAACAATTTCGCAATCTGAATTCAACGACAAGAAACCTCTTTTTACAGCAAAACCTTTTCCTTTTTTTACTTCTCTAACTACATTTACCCCTAAACTCATTGCGATTGCATAAGTATCGTCTGTGCTGCCGTTATCAACCACCATAATTTTCAACTGGTCACTGATTGATCTAATTTGGCCAACCATAGATCCTATAGTCGCACTCTCGTTCAAACACGGAAGGATTACTGTAACCATCCTTAAATCCATGTAAACTCCCATATAGGTCTTATTCTAAATAAATCAGTTCAAGTTTAGGATACCATAAATGCGTGCTGTTGAAATATTTAGTAAATGCTCTTAAAAGCCATATCTATTTAAAACTTATTTCACTTAGCCTAGCCCTACAACTTGTTTCTCTTTTTCGTAACTATCCTACTAACCACCCATGCGGACGAGTGCTGGAAGTAGTAGGGCCGATCAATGTATTAATTAATTGTGATTCTGCTGTTTATATGAAAGACGCTCAAGATCCGAAACGCCTTTTTAATGGCGAGAGTGTTTATCAAGAGCGACCACTGCCTACTCTTATTGTTTCAGCTCTGTCAAAATTTTGGCAATTTCTAAATCTACCAAACTTTTCAAGAGAGATTATTGGAAACTCAGGAAATGTTACAAACTATTCCTTTATTACCTACTTTTTCTTCATTTTATTGAGCACAGTAATTCTTAGCCTAACTTGTTTTATCGGTATCAAAACATTGCGAGAATTGACTAAACGATTTAACGCTTCAGAAGATTTATTCGTAATTGTTGCAACAATCTTCGTTGTCTTGATATCAATGAATGAATTAACTAAAACTTTTTTCTGGACGCCAGGCAGCCAAATGTTTAACCTTCTTCTTCCAGTATATTTGTTTGCCTTAATTCAGAAATTGCAGTCCAAGGTAAGTAATAAGGAATTTTTTACAAACATTATTTTCTTTGCGCTGTTGATATTTAGCTATGCCTTCTTTATTTTACTCATAATACCCTTGGTGTTTCTTAATTGGAAAAATATTAAGTACAGATTATTTTGGATTGCACCAATTCCAGTGCTTTACTTTTTGTATCCTTTATTAATCGAACTGTTTGGTGGCACTTATTATAGCTTCCATTTTGGATATCGTAGATTGTATCTTTGGGTAATAGATTCATACTTTGCGGGAGATTTGACTGAGCGCCTTAGTGAATTCTTTCTCTATTTTATCGGTACTTTCCCTCTAATTCCCTCACTCTTTATATTTATAACTATAGTTTATTTGAGTAAGAATTTTCTTATAGATTCGAAATCAATTGTTGTATTTCGACTAGAATTAATTATCACATTTGTTTATATCATTTTGCTAGCATTTTATGGTTACTACTCTCGCAGGCTTACTTACCCGGTGTATCTTTTCATTTACCTTGTGTTACTGAGAAACACTGTAACAAGTTTACGTAGCTATCAAGGTTCGGGAGTTTCCATTATTGCAAGTGTGATTGGAATTGTGTCGTTTTTTTCTTGGCTATTTACACTTGGCCCACTTGTTTAAAGCCAACCTTCGTATAACTTTCCAATTCTTGTTATATATTCTGTGCCTAACCTACATAGATCTGGAAGTATGACTTAATATGAAAGTAATCATAATTGCGGGTGGCTTAGGAACGAGAATTTCTGAGGAAACTGAAGACAAACCTAAACCAATGGTTTTAATCAATGGTCAACCTATTTTGTGGCATTTAATGAACATTTTCAGTTTGCAAGGATTCAATGATTTTATTATCTCGACCGGATACAAAAGTGATGTCATTGAAAAGTGGGTTAGTAAAAATAAAATTTTGGATTCAAATTTTGAAAAAATGAATATTAGAACTTTAAACACGGGATTACACACTCAGACTGGTGGAAGAATTTCAGAAGTTATGAAAGTACTTCCTAAGGAAAGGGTAATCGCAACTTACGGAGATGGTTTAGCCAATGTATCAATAAAAAAACTATTGGACTTTCATGCTTGCCACGGAAAATTAGCAACTGTCACGGCTGTTCGTCCACCTGCCCGATTTGGGTATATGAAGATTGAAGGCAATACGGTCACGCATTTTGGTGAAAAAAACCAGGCAGACGAGGGCTGGATTAATGGTGGATTTTTCGTACTTGAACCAGAGGTTTCAGATTATGTTAAATCTCTAGACGAACCATTTGAATCTGGAGCACTGGTTCGACTAGTGGATGACTCAAACCTTATGGCCTATCACCATGAGGGTTTTTGGCAACCTATGGATACTCTCCGAGAGAAAAGAGAGTTAGAGAAAGCTGCAGTTGCAAAAAATCCTCCATGGTTATCACTATAAATTTCCAAAGCGTAAATTTTTAGCTGTCTTTATGACTTGCGATTCAATAGAAAGTGAATCTTGATTTAAAAATTCTTTTATAAGTGACTCAAATTGGTCAGATTGTGAATGATACTTGTCTGGGGTCAAGTAACTATTGATTGGTTTACAAATAATCGATGAATTTGAGTTTAGAGTTTTTTTAACGATACCAGCCAGATCACGTAATTCAATAAGTTGCCCTCCAGAATCAAAACTGATATCTATGCCTTGAAATGATAGCTCCAATAGTAAGTCAAGTAATTGACCAATATCACAGTATCTTCTAAAAACATGAAAATTTGAGTTGATAATAATTTCCTCGTTTCTAATAGCTTTTTCTACAAATTCTTGAAAAGCATAAACTTTGGCTTTATTTATTCCCTCGCCTGACAAATTAAATATTCTGACAATAATTAATTTCGAACCTGATTGTTTGCATGAATCAGAAATTTGTTTCTCTTGAAAAGTTTTTAACTCTGAATACAGTTGGTAATTTTTCGTGTGTGCAAACTTTGAAGAATCATATACAGCCCCTGAGCTAGCTAGAACAACGGTTTTGGGTCCAAGTTTCTTTACTATTTCTGCAGACTGATTTATCAAACTTAAGTTAGTCTCTATGTATTGTTTGGATCCTAGTGAGTCAATCTTTTCTCTAGTTAAAAATGCATAATCAAAGAAATGGTCGATACTTTTACCATAATTGACGCTTGTCGGCGCTATAGTCTGAAAATGCTTATTTTGAATATAAAGATTCGTAGGGGTTGAATTCATTAAGGTTAAATGGAGATTTTCTCCGAATCTGTAAACTAATTTATTTGCAGTTTGTTGGCCTAGCCAACCGGTCGCACCTGTTATCAAAACCTTTAGATCACTCACTTCCGAAAGTATATAGCGCAAATTTCATTTTAGTTTAGGGTATTGTTCATACGTGGCGAAATATAGTGATGTCTTTATGGATTGGCTTGTAGAAGCAGGGTATACCCATTGTTTTTACGTATCTGGTGGAAATGTAATGCATCTGCTTGAATCCGCAAGCTACAGGTTTACATGCATACCATTTATACATGAAGTGGGCGCTACTATTGCTGCAGATTATTTCAATGAAATTTCGCGTCCAGGACAAAAGTCTTTTGTGATTGTCACGGCAGGCCCGGGTTTAACTAATGCTATTACAGGAATTGTTGGGGCTTGGACAGATAGTCGTGAGTTGTTGATTATCGGGGGTCAGGCAAAGAGTTCTGAATTGTCAAAAGGTAAGTACAGACAAATAGGTTTTCAAGAAATTGATGGTGTGACACTTTGTAGCTCAGTAACAAAAGCGGCAGTTAGGGTTGATTCGCAAATTTCCAAAAAAGAATTGTTTGATTTGGTAAATTTATCTAAAACCCCGAGAAAAGGTCCTGTATTTATTGAAGTTTGTTTAGATATCTCTACGCAGGATCGCAATGATTTAGAAGACATGGGGATTAGTTATAAATTTGATAATCGGGGTAACGAGTTGTTTGAGCTGAATAAAATTGATCTTATTGCACAAGAGATTTCTAGTTTGATTGCTCAATCTGCACGGCCCTTAATATTAATTGGGGGGGGCATTTCAAGAGATACTGACCTAACACCCCTCTTTAAACTTCAGATACCAATTGCCACTACATTTAATGGAGCCGATAGAGTCGGAATAGATTATGAATTTTACTGTGGTAAACCCAATTGGTACGGGTCAAGATGGTCAAACATTATTATTCAGCAGTCAGACTTGGTGGTTGCCTTAGGCACGCGCCTAGGAATTATGCAGGTTGGTTACAACTGGGAAGCATTTGCCCCTAAAGCGAGAATTGTTCAGGTAGAGGTTGATGCGGCCGAAACCAATAAGGGTTTTCCTAAAGTGGATGCAGTATTTTTGGCAGACTGTAATTTGATCGTTGAACGAATTCCTTTACTACTTGAGCCGAGTACGAAAAATAAGTTTTTAGAATGGAAAAATTTCATAAGCATGGTTAGATCTGACTTAAATCTTCCTGATAAATCTAATAAAGCCAGTCCAAATTATATAGAGAGTTCTACATTTATTTTTGAATTAATGAAAATTACTTCAGGCGACGAGATAATTATTCCGTGTAGTTCTGGAGCGGCTGCGTATGAAAGTGCCATGAGAGTAATCTCAAATAAGGGTCGTCAAATAATGGTTACGAGTCATGCTTTGGCAAGTATGGGATATGGGTTGTCCGGAGCTATTGGTGCCTCGCTTGCGTATGGTGATAAAAAAACAATCATGTTTGAAGGAGATGGTGGTTTCGCTCAAAATATGCAAGAAATCGGGACTGCGGCTATTAATAATTTAAATATTAAAGTTTTTGTGATGGATAACCGTGGTTATCAATCAATACGCGGGAATCAGAAAAATTCATTTGCAGGTCATTACTTAGGTTGTGATGCGTCCACAGGCTTAGGTTTACCTGATTGGGAGCAAATTGGCATTGCATTTGGCGCTAAAACTTATAATGTTACGGCAGATAATGCATTTACCGAAGAGTTTTTGAACATGTTTAATTGCCAAGGATTTGTAATATTCATAGTGAACATTGATCCAGAGCAAACTTACTGGCCACGTCTTATGAGTACAGTAGATTCTGATGGAAATGTAGTTTCAAGCCCATTGCACCAAATGAATCCTCCACTTAGTGAAGATGAGAGTCGGAAATATATAAAGTATATTTGAAAAGTCGAAAACTTATTTTAGCTAATTAAAACTTTGTGACTACCTAGAATAAACTCAATTTGATTAACTCCTATAAGTGATAAATCATTGTTACTTGCTGTCCACTTAATTTTAGTTTTTCCAAGAAGATTCTTAGGTTCGGTCCCGATCCACTCAACAGTTTTCTGTGGATCACCTGTTAAAAAAATCTTTGATAAAGCGGCTACTGGTGAATGCGATTTAGATGGGTGTGTGCCGGATACCCATTCAATAAAGAATGGAAGGGTAGGGTCTTCTAAAGTCGCAAGCACTCCAATTTGTTTCCAAACTAATTCTGAGCCATCTGGTAATCTTCGAATACCAACTATAGAAGATCTATTGATTCTCTTTTCACTCAGCGCAATATCATCAGTTGCTATGACCCAACTTAACCAACCTCCGCCATCTTCAGCTTTATTTTTTACCGCTTTGCCAAATGGGGTTGCATCTGTTGCTGGATGATCAAGCGGGCACACAATTTCAATATATTGTCCATTTAGTAATGGCGCTGTGAAATTTCTTGTGCCAAATTTTGGATGAATTCCGCCATCGACGAATGCGGTTCCGATCTGCGAGCCTATTCGATTAACAACATCAGAGATCTGATCGTGGGAAGCAACATAGGAAACATGGTCAAGACGCATGAGAGTATTTTGCCCTACCTTTCAGGGTGCTAATTACCATTTTCTTAACGTAATTCACACATCAATGCTTCAATAAGTAATAAAGGTGCTGCATTTTGGGCTAAATTTCGTCGGGATTTTAAGATGGCTTCAATTTTGCCAA
>Ga0214923_10008843_pt1 | contig 10614 bp, 2 predicted proteins | sample LL1510_MetaG_FD_177993 | JGI IMG/M metagenome (GOLD analysis project Ga0214923, IMG submission 177993) | Freshwater microbial communities from Lake Lanier, Atlanta, Georgia, United States - LL-1510 | ecosystem: Environmental > Aquatic > Freshwater > Lake | place: USA: Georgia | collected 2015-10-15
AAGTAGCTCTATCCGGATCGAATAGCTACACGGGGGCCACCACCGTGGAGCAGGGGACGCTGGCGTTGGGCGGCAGTGGAACCTCGCCCACCACGATCAAAACCGGAGCGGTCCTCGAGGTTTCCCTGACCAATCCTGCCTCTGTTCTGGGGGCCGGACTCACGCTGGAGCTGGGATCCCAGGTGAGAATCATTGGTTCGCCCAGCAACGGATTGACCTACACCTTGGTGACCGCCTCGGCTCTGACCAACAACGCGACGCTTGAGACGCCGATCTCCGGCTATCAAATGGTCGCGACGAACAACTCCCTTGTTTTACAACCCACGGCAGTCACCGCTCCGTCCATCACCAGCAGCCTGACGGCCGCAGGCACGGTCAACAGCGCTTTCAGCTACCAGATTACCGCTTCCGGAAGTCCAACTTCGTACGGAGCCACGGGTTTGCCGGCGGGTTTAAGCATTAACACTGGAACGGGAGCCATCACCGGGACGCCTTCTGTCGCGGGTACCAGTAATGTGACGATCTCCGCGACCAACGCAGGGGGAGCAGGAAGTGCCACGTTGGTTCTTACGGTCAACCCGGCCATTCCGGTCATTTCCAGCTCTCTGTCGGCGTCGGGAGTGGTGGGGGCATCCTTCAGCTACCAGATTGTGGCCTCCAACAACCCGACCTCGTACGGAGCCAGTAATTTGCCCGCCGGGTTGGGGGTGAACACCAACAATGGGCTGATTTCCGGCACGCCCACCTCCGCCACCAATGCCAATGTCACCATCTCTGCTTCGAACGTCAGCGGAACCGGGAGTGCCACCCTGGTTCTCTCCGTCGCCAATTCCAGTGCTCCGACCATCACCAGCACGAACGTAGCCAGCGGCATGGTAGGAAGTGCTTTCACCTACCAGATCACGGCCTCCAACAATCCGACCTCGTTTGGCGCCAGCAATCTGCCGTCCGGGCTGACGGTCAACACCTCCAACGGGTTGATCTCCGGCACCCCTGCGGCGGCGGGGACCAACACGGTCACGTTGCTTGCCTCCAATACCGGGGGAACGGGTAGCAAGAGCCTGACCCTGACGATCACCGCCGACTACTTTACGATCGTGCGGACCCGGTGGTCCAACACCCTCGTTTCGAACGGACTGGCCGTCTCGAGCGTTTCCAGCATCGGCAGCAAAGCCTATGGATTTTGGAAAACCAACACAGCGGCTCTGAACACCAACGCCACCAGCAGCAGTCCCGGGTTGTGGAGTGATCTCCCCATGACCAGCGGGGATGCCACGGCCTCGGGCAACATGGTCACCACTTTCTCGCGGCTGGAAAAAATGGCGCAGGCTTGGGCCACGCCGGGATGTTCTGCCACGGTGGTTACTGTTACCGGAACCACGACCAACACCAATACCGTCACGCTTACGGGAAATGCCGAACTGGTCACCGCAGTCGTCAATGCCCTCGACTGGATGGTGGCCAACAAGTACACCGCCACCGCGACCCAGTATGGGAACTGGTTCGATTGGGAGGTGCAGGGGGCACAGAACTTTGTCGATACCCAGACCCTGATCTATTCCCAACTCACGTCCACGCAGATCGCCAACTATGCGGCGGCGGTGGACAACTACGGACCGAACAGTGCCAACAACCGGGACTACTTCTCCTGGGGACCGTTGACGGGGGCGAATACCACCAGCGTGGCATTGGTGGCCGCCATTCGCGGAGCCTTGGCCCGGGAAGCGGACAAGATTGCCGAAATCAACGGGCCCAGCGCGGTGCCGGATGTGTTCCCTCTGGTCACGGACGGTGACGGCTTCTATGCGGACGGTTCCTATATCTTCCATGGAAACGTCGCTTACAACGGGCATTACGGCTACGTCATGCTGGAGGGCGTCGTCACTCTTTCCGCCCTGCTCGATGCCACCCCGTGGACGATCGTCGATAGTAACTATCCCAATGTGTACGACTGGGTCACCAACGGGTTCATGCCGTTCTTCTACCGCGGGGCGTTCATGGACTGCGTCCGGGGTCGCTCGGTGGGCACCTCCGGAGAGACCGGGCCGGATGTGGGGGCGGAAATCAAGGGTTACATCCAGAAAGTGGCCGGCTTTACCACGACTCCGAGCAACCAAGCCGCCGCCTTCAACGCCTTCGCGGCCAACCCGCATCCGGCCACCGGGCAGTACCACTTCCACAACATGGATCGGGTGATTGCCCATCGGGACAACTACTCCTTCGCGTTGAGCATGTCCTCCACCCGGGTGAACAACTATGAGGACCTTTTCGGGGATGCGAACACCAAGGGGTATTTCCAGGGCGACGGGATGACCTATCTGTATGTCGGCAGCACCGACACTCAGTTCGTCAACGGTTACTGGCCCTCGGTCGACATTTATCATCTCACCGGAACGACCACGGAGCAGGGGACGGTTTCCACGCCTTCGGCCCCGGATCAGAGCTTTGTCGGTGGGGCGGATGTGCAAGATGGCAGGGGGTATCCCGCCTACGGATCGGCGGCCTTCTCCCTGCATCCCGTTCTCAAGACCGGAACCTCCTCGCTCTATGGGAAAAAGTCCTACTTCATGTTCAAGGATGAGGTGGTTTGTCTGGGGGCGGGCATCACCGCCGGAAGCGCCAATGAAATTCACACCACGGTGGAGAACCGGGCGATGGGAACCGCATCCAATACCGCCACCCTGTGGGTCAATGGGACTTCCACCTCCCGGACCCTTGGGTCCAGCACCACGCTGACCAACCCGACCAACTGCGCGATCGATGGGGTGGGTGGCTACCACTTCTTCAACAACCCGGGCAATCTCCGGGCCGTCTTTGAGACGAATTCCGGCACTTGGGGGGCGATCCATCCGGGCGATTCCGACACCGCGATTTACACGAACAACTACCTGAAACTTTATTTTAATCACGGAGTCCGGCCGACGAACGCCACTTATGCCTATGCCCTCTTGCCCACCATGTCGCCGGCCGCGGTGGCGGGTTATGGGCGGAATCCCCAGACCACCATCATTACAAACACCACCAGCGTGCAGGCGGCCAAGAATGCCGTGCTGGGAGCCGTCGGGGCCAATTTCTGGTCTTCCAATGGTGGAACGGCGGATCTGATTACGGCGAACAAGGCCTGCTCGGTGATGACCTATGAAAGCACCGACCGCATCTCGGTTGGTATATCGGATCCGTCGCAAACCCTCAGCGGACCCAACGGAACCATCACCGTGACCCTGGATCGCGCGGCCACCGGCACCATCGACACGGATCCGGGGGTGACCGTGGTTCGAACCACCCCGACCATTCAGTTACAGGCCAATGTTGCGGGTCAGTACGGGGCAACCCTGCATGCCACCTTCTCCCTGGCCGCCGCCCCGGTGGTCACGGGAAACATGAACCTGATGGCGCAGACCGGGACCGCTGTGAGCTACCAGATCACGTCGGACACCAGCGGAGCCACGTTGGGAGCCACCGGGCTGCCTCCGGGGCTGAGTTTGTATAGTTCGGGCCTGATTTACGGAACTCCGACGGCCAGCGGCACCTACTCTGTCACCCTTTCAGCGACCAACTCTGCCGGCCGGACGGGCTATGCAACTTTGACGATCCAAATGGCCGATAATTTGTCCTCGATTGCCACCACCTACGGCAGCACCACGACCTGGATCTGCCCGGCCAATGTCACCGCGCTGCAGGTGGAGGCTTGGGGGGCAGGTGGGGCGGGGGGAAGTGCTTCCCGCACCGGCGGTTCCGGAACCGTCCAATATGGCGGTGGAGGAGCGGGGGGATCGTACGCCAAGACCACCAATCTTCCCGTGGTTCCCGGTAACACCTATTACATCAATGTCGGAACCTGCGCCTCCAACTCCAGTGCGGTGACCTCCAACTCGGTGGCCGGGGGAGACTCCTGGTTCAGTCCCTCCAACGCACCCTCCAACCTGATTTTGGCGAAGGGTGGTGCGGGAGGAAACAGCGCGGTGGGAAATACCACGGCCACGGCGTATGCCACGGCCGGCGCGGGTACCACCAACGGAAGCATCGGAAATGTGATCTATGCTGGCGGGAGCGGGGCGAACGGGATCAGTGGTTTTGCGGGTGGTGGCGGTAGTGGTGCGGCCAGCACGGCCAACGGTGTGGCTGCCACCAATAACACAGGAGCGGTAAGTCCGGCGGGTGGTGGAACTGGAGGTACCGGGGTCACCTCGGGCTCACTGCCGGGCGGAAACGGAGCGGCCCCGGGAGGTGGCGGTGCTGGAGCCCGAAACTCCTCGGGAACTGTCAGTTTGGGCGGGGCGGGCGGGGCAGGGAAGGTGGTGATCACCATCAAGTCTCTGAGCGCTCCGGTGGTGCCCGTGACGGGACCGACCTTCTCGAGTCTCTTCGGGGGGGGTGTCAATCCGACCAATGTGGGATCGGATGGCCTGGCTTATCTCGCGAAGTACGCCATGGGCGGGACCAACACCAATGATACGGTCACGTTGCCGACGGTCTCCCAAAGCGGAACTTCGCTGACCATGAGTGCGATTGTTCGAACCAACGACACAAATCTGACGATTGTGGGGCAATCGGTTTCGGATCTCGCGGCCACATGGGGCAATCTCTCTTCCAACCCTTATGGCGTGGCCTCCACCAACACCAACAACGTGCCGTCAGGTTGCCAGCGCAGGGAGTTCACGGTGAACGTGGGGACGAACAGCCGTGCGTTCCTGAGGTTAAAGGCGACGCAGCAGTAGGCGGTATTTGGGATATGGAATATAGCAGATGGGATTTAGGAGATTGAAGACAGGAAGTTGGTAGAGACGGTTTTTGGATTAAGATTAGGTAGGGCCCGACGTCCCGGCGGGCCGATTCCCATATCCCATATCCGATCTTCTATCTTTTATATTCTTCTCCTCGGGCACGTGGTCCCTTCGTTCCAGACGCTTTCGAGGGTGATGGTTTTGGGGTTTTCGGGGCAACCGCGGCGGTTCTGATTGATCTGTTCGGCCAGCAGTTCCACGGCAGCGGCTCCCACTTCCTCGGGCTGCTGGTTGAGGCCGGTGATCTCGCCCTTTTCCGGGATCCAGTTGAGATGGAGAAAGGACACATCATCCGGCACCCTCCATCCGTTGGTCCGGAGCCAGGTGAGCACGGGGCCGTGATTGGCCAGGACCACGTCCGGCTTCTCTTTTTTCATCCAAGCGACCACGCTGGCCTCATCGAACTCATCGCTGATATGGGGCGTGATTTTGGGCAGGTCGGGGTGGGTGGCTTGCCAGGAGAGAAGGCCGGCGAGCCAGAGGTGATCCACCTTGGCGTCAACAAACTTGGGCATGGTGACCCCCATCCGGCGGTGGCCGCGGAGGCGGGCCTCTTCGAGCCCCCGGATGATGGTGTGGAACTGGTTGTTGCTCACGTGGTCCACCGGGACCTCGTTGAAAGTGTGGCCAAGGGCGACGAGGGAGAACTTGCCCCACTCGAGCCCCAGTTTCATGCCGAAGGTGGGCAGGGGGCAGAGGATCAGACCCCGAATGCCACGGTTTTCCAGGATCTGGGAGATTTTCTGACCGGAGCGTTCGAAATCCCCCAGCCAATGGAGTTCCACCCCGTAGCCCAGTTCGGAGGCGCGGCGGGTGATTCCCTTCCAGTAACGGAGGAAGGATATATTCTCCTTCCATCCGTCCCGGGTGGGGAAGGCGGTGACAAAGGCGAGGTTGCAGACGAACTTGGTTTTGCGGGCGGCCCGGAGGTTGGCCATGAGGGCGCTGACCATGGGGTTGGGGGTGTAGCCCAGTTCCCGGGCAATCTGGTGCACCCGTTGGCGCATGGAGGCAGAGATGCGGGGGTTATCCCGGAGGGCGAGGGAGACCGTGACTTTGGAGACGTGGCAACGTTTGGCGATTGTCTCGAGGGTAGGCCTCATGGCTTCACCCTATTAAATCGGACGGGGGATGCAAGTTAACATGTTAACTAAACAATAAATTTCAAATATATATTGCAAGTATTTCATAGATAGGATTTTAGACATTTTTACGCTTTCCATAAGTTATTACGTATCATAATTATTGGACAAGCAAACAAATCCAATGCTATATTCTCCATGTTTAGCAATGATTTATAAAAGCAGCCTAGAGAAGGAGTTTTGAACGTAACCCGTTGTCATCAGTCTTATATTATATGGGAGAAAAATTCATGAATCGCCATCCATCCATGAAAAAAGTCTTTGCCCAAAAAATGGGCCGTCTGCTTTTGCCAGCAATTTTCTCGCTGGGATTTTTCTCCCCCAGTGTTTTGCTGGGGCAAACTAACGCGTATTGGGATGTGAATGGGACTACAAATGGACAAGGGGGCAATGGAACTTGGTCTGCTTCTACCTCCTTTTGGACAACTAACAGCGTTAATGCGGATGCCAATAGCGGTGGACCAAATGGGGGTGGACTGTTTGCTGTGGCTAATGGCGCGGGAGGTTCTGTAATAACTAACTCAGGAAATTTTATTTTTAATTTTGGCGGAACAGCTGGGACTATTACTCAAGGTGGAGCTTTTCAAGCGTATGGGTTGAATTTCTTGGTGCCCAATTATATCTGGATGATTGATGGAACTGGCACCAATGGTCGGACAATGACCACTTCCAACGGTGTGAGCCTTGGTGCTAACTCGCTTACTCTTCTGAATGGTCCTCGGGGACTTAATTCGTTCACCTTTGCGGGCCCAACGACGGCATCAGCTGTAGGCCTTACGGGTTCGGTTGGAGCTAGTCTGACCTTGAGGAATCTCGTTCAAGACTCTACCACCAATTCCTTTGGCGTTTATTTGAGCGGTGGCAGTATTGCCTCCACTATTCCTATAAATATCGACATTGGAACAGGCAGTAAAATATCCCTTGGATCTCAAAGTAGCGGCGGTGCAACAATCAATTCAGCGATCACCCTCAACACGAATGCTAGCGGCGTGGCCTTAAACATTACCAATAGCTCTTCGGGAACCGTAACTTTTAATGGTGTTATTAGTGGGTTGAATGGTTTAGTGCTGGATAATACAAGCTCAGGCAAAATTACGTTCAACGGGATCAATACATACTCGGGTGGAACAATTGTCAATGGGACGGGTACTGGTCAGATCAATCTCGGTAATAGTGCAGCCTTGGGGACCGGAACAATATCCATCTCGGGGACGTCGACCTCCTATCTGCGTGGTGCGGCCAATGCATTGGATGTGACGAACAATATTAATATTGCTAGCGGGGCCACTCTTCAGCTTGCTGCAACCAACTCGGGTTGGAAGTCTACCTGGTCTGGCGTAATTAGTGGAGCAGGTGGAATCAACTACAGTTACAGTGACAGCGGGCTTTACTTGACGGGAGTCAACAATTCTTTTGGTGGCGGGGTAAACGTGGGGAGCACAGGAGTTTTGTATGTCAACAAACTTGGCGTGGCGGGGGGGAATAGCTCTATCGGCGCGAATGGAACGATCACCATCAGCACGACGTCGGCAAACGCATCTACCATCCGCTGGACTGGAACAGATAATGAAGTCTCCGATAAGACTATAGTACTTACCTCAACCGCCGGTTTGGTTCTCTATGCCAACGGGGCAACAAATTCCAGTCTAACAATCGGCGGAAATATTACTACCAGCGGTTCTGGAGCCAGAACACTTGCTTTTGCTGGGTACAACACGAATACCTTAATCCTAAATGGTGAGATCAATGAGAACGGTGGTGCTAATAGTGTCGTCATAGGTTCCACCAGTTCTGGTATCGTTGTTCTTGGTAACACTAACAACAGCTTTACTGGTTCGGTCACCATTACTAATGCAACTGCAGGGCAGTATACGTGGCTAGAGACATCAGCCATCGGAAATAGTGGAAGTGTCAGTCCTCTTGGCAAAAACGGGACGATTAACATTGGGAGCTCAAGTTCCAGTGCTTATACTACCATAAGATACAAGGGAGCGGGGGAGACTAGTGACAAGGTGATCAACTTGGCAGGCACCACAGGAGGAGCTATCTTAGATCAGTCTGGCACAGGATCGCTAAAATTTACCAGCGCTATGACCGCTACGGGTGTTGGGGCAAAGACAATTACCCTTTCCGGGTCTACTGCAGGCACTGGAGAGCTCGCAGGAAATTTATCTGATTTAGGGGGAAACATAATCTCGGTAACTAAATCGGGCACGGGCATGTGGACTCTCTCTGGCAACAATTCCTACACGGGGCCAACGATAGTCGGGTCTGCTGGGGCCTCAGCTAATGGGGTACTTCGAATCGCTGGCCCTTCCGCACTATCTCCTAACACATCTTTTTCTGGATCAACTAGTGTTACCAACATTTCGACCGTTGATCTCGCAACAGCTGGTAGTTACGTGGGAAACAGTTATGGTACTTATGCCAATCTGGGAAATAACCTAAATTTTACTGCTAGCAGTGGCGGTTCGACGACTCTCACATTTACCAATGCGACTAATATAATGACCTCAGGAACAGCACAGGGCAGGTACCTTTACAATAATAGCTCCAATTTGCTTTTGGAGTTGCAGGGAGCACTCGATATTACATCCAGCTCTAGCAATGATATAACGATAGGTGGATCTGGAAATATCAACATAAGAGGTAGTATCATAAATACAAATACGTCTGGCGTGCGTAGCATAACTAAAGTCGGTTCAGGCGCCTTGCGCCTCTTTGGAACTAACACCTATAACGGTACCAATAAAGTTTCCGGAGGTTCTCTCGTCATGGGAGATTCGAAGTCGCTGCCAGCAAATACACCTACGGTCCTCGATGGGGGGACTTTGATCGTTGGCTATACTTCAGGAGTTAGCGATGTTCTTGGCAACCTCTCCTTAACCGCCAGCTCTTCCATCGATCTGGGGACGGGAACTTCAGGTTCGAGTATCAAGTTCGCCTCTGGCACAAACTGGTCCAACAAGATCCTTACCGTGGCCAACTCATCCACGGGTGCCAAATTATACATCACCAACACCGCCAATGTGGCCACGAATCAGATCAAGTCGGCGGAAGATACCAATGCGGTGGCCAGCCTGGCGGCAGACGGGTTGTTGACGTTCTCGGCAGGTGTGGTGGCTCCCAGTGGATTGTCCTACACTCCATCCTCAATCACCGGAACGGTGGGCACGGCGATTTCCAGCTTGTCGCCCAGCGTCACGGGAACGCCTACGAGCTACTCGGTTAGTCCGGCACTTCCTGACGGGTTATCGCTTAGCACCAGCACCGGGGTAATCAGCGGCACACCTACGGTGGTGGCGGCTTTGGCCACCTATACGGTGACGGCCTCCAATTCCGGCGGTAGCACCACCGCCACCGTCACCATCGCGGTGAATGCCGTGGCTCCTTCCGGTCTCTCCTACACACCTTCCTCGGTCACGGGGACGGTGGGCACGGCGATTTCCAGTCTGACGCCCAGCGTCACGGGAACGCCTACGAGCTACTCGGTTAGTCCGGCACTTCCCGCCGGGCTATCGCTCAATACCAGCAGCGGTGTGATCAGCGGCACACCTTCGGCGGTGACGGCTTCCGCCACCTATACGGTGACGGCCTCAAATTCCGGCGGCAGCACGACGGCCACCGTCACCATCGTGGTGAACGCTGCCGGAACGTCTTTTGACAGCGCCTACCCAGGCAAGAATTTGTCCGATCTCGCACCCAACGGGCTGACCTACCTGGTCAACTACGCCTTCGGCGGTAGCGATACTACTGTGCCCAGATTGCCAGCGCAGGATACCAGCGATCCGACCAAGTTAACCTTGGTGGCCTATGTGAGAACCGGCGACGCCACGTTGTCAGTAGGTGGGCAGGCTGCCGCCTCGTTGGATTTTGGTTCGCCCAGCACTGCTCCATATGTCCTTATCACTCCCTCCGATGCTCCAGCCGGTATGGAGAAACGTAGCTACTCTGTCGGGGTGAGTGGAGACCGTCAGTTCCTACGCTTGATTGTAACCAAGCAATAAAGAGCCTATTTTTACAACAACGGCTAGGGGTGATGAGCCTCCAGCCCGTTTTGTTTTGTGTGAATTGACCTCACGCAAAGGTCGCCACGTGGGCAAAGGTTGGTTGGAAGAGATAAAGGGATGTGGATTAGGTAGGGACGCCTATCCCTAGGCGTCCATGCATGGGGTTCAATGTTTGATGATCTTCAATCAACATAGACGGGTAAGGGCACCCGTCCCTACTAGGATTGCTGATATCTGGGTATTCGATAGAGTTCTTGAATGATCAAAATCGTAGTCTTGGTCACAGTTACGGGGCTTTGGGGAATGCGATTTGTCCAAGCCCAGACCAGTTCCACGGAAACCAATACTCCTACGGCCACCAAGGACACCAATGAGGTGACGCCGTTGACTTTGCCCGGAGCTGAAACTTTTGTTTTCAAGAAGGTGGGGGAAACCGACGTTCTCTTGCACGTGGTAAAGCCCAAAGGTTGGGCCGCCAGCGATACCCGGCCGTGCCTGGTGGCCTTCTTTGGGGGTGGGTGGAGCAGCGGAACCCCGGCCAAAAGCATCTCGTACGCCAAATGGGCGGCCAAATACGGCCTCGTGGGTGTGGCGCCCGATTACCGGACCCGCAAACGGTTTGATGCCAAGCCGGAGGACTGCGTGGCGGATGGTCGGGCTGCCGTACGCTGGATTCAA
>Ga0214923_10008844_pt1 | contig 10613 bp, 13 predicted proteins | sample LL1510_MetaG_FD_177993 | JGI IMG/M metagenome (GOLD analysis project Ga0214923, IMG submission 177993) | Freshwater microbial communities from Lake Lanier, Atlanta, Georgia, United States - LL-1510 | ecosystem: Environmental > Aquatic > Freshwater > Lake | place: USA: Georgia | collected...
TGTTGATTTATACTATTTTTTAGTAAAAGGTGGTAATCCTAATAGAGGTCTTTTATCATATAAATTGGAATCTGCAAACTGTCCATTTACATGGTTATAATGCAAGAAAACTTGAGCACAAATATTGCCTGTAAACTCGTCTCTCCAATGTTCTAATTCACAACCAGAATATACTAACATATCACCTGGTTCTAGATCCACTCTAATACCTTTTGGTGCATCTGGTTTCATTATATTCTTATATTCATCTATTACATTATTACTTCCTGTTGGATCAATAAATATTGGCCATGGATCTCCACCTAGATTTAATGTTGTAGATATCTCACAAGAAGGTCTATCCTTATGTCTTTTTAAGATAGAACCTTTCTCGTATACGCGCGCGTACGAGTATGTAGGTATTAGATTAAGATTAGTTTGTTGTTTCATTATAGGCATTACTTTCATAAGTAATGTTTCCATAACAAAATCTGCATAATGAGAATATACATTTGGAACTTGTTGATCTTTCCACGTTCCTAGCATACCGTTTTCCGCTACTAGATTATTTGCATATAGATAATTAACAGCGTCTCTTTTAAGTAGGAAATAGTTAAATATAAAATTAGCAAGATCGTATGGTATTGCTTTTTTAATTACTTGGTATTTATTCTGGGCGAAGCTCATGTGATCATACAACGTTGCATGAAATTAAAACTCACTGAAATTCTAATATCATTAGATTGATTTGGATCTACACAGTGATTCAGCCAGCTTGGAAACATAATAAGTCTTCCTGCAACTGGTTCAAAGTGAACTTCTCTCCATAAATAAGATTCTAATGGTCCATCTTTTCTTCTAGGCATAGACATTAAAGATACAGATTTAGGATCTTCTACTTTTAAATGTCCACAATTTTGTGGAGTCTTAACATAATAAACTCCAGACCATAATGAATTAGGATGCATGTGTGGTCTATTATATCCACCTGGTGGATTAATGTTTGCCCACATATTACCTAAAAATGGTTCTGAATCTAAATTTTGATCTTTGTAAATATGAAATTGTGCTTGAAATAATAAATCAACTAATTCTTTATATTCAGGTTTTGTATGCATATCATCTGTTGAATGCCAACCATTCATATTAGTTCTTGTCAAACCTTTATCTTGATTTGACCAGTTAATAATATTCTGTTCTAATTTAGAGTTGAATTCTTGTGATCCAACGTCTTTAACGTAAATTGGTGTTGCAAAATATAATTCTCGGTTCATTTAAATGGAGTACCGCCGAACCACATAACAAGTGATTTTCTTGTACCTTTAGTTATTGGTATTACACGATGTCTAATAAATGATGCAAAGAATATAGCTTGTCCTTGTTTAGGTCTTGCAATCTTTCCATCTGACATAAGCTCTAATCCTCCACCTTCAAATTCATTATCAGGAGATAATAAACAAGTCATAGATATTTTTCTAACCGGTGGTTCATTTGCACAATTAACATCCGAATCTATATGCCAATCATAAAATCCACCTTCTGGATATTCTGTATATTGTGCTGGTTCTGTAATTTGCATTCCTTCAAATCCAAAATGATTACCATTAGTTTGTTTCATAACACGTTCTAATGTTGCATACATTTCAGGCATCTTATTAAATGGAATCCAACTAATGTGAGATGTTCTAGTTTTAGTATCTATAGTTCCTTTTGCTCCACCACCAACTTGACCCATCTCTTGTGGTTCAGCTCTACCTGCATTTATAATTAATTGGCATTGTTCTGGTGTAAATAATGGAGTTGTTGTTTCAACTATTAAAGATTTCCAGCGTGGCTCCGTTATAATCATTGTGCTCCTCTATTCTGTATTGGGTTATATAATACATCGCAATTAGCTGCTAATGTTCTTCTAGTGTCATTTGTTCCATTGAATGGATACACACAATGTCTCATATCATATGGAAATATATAGAAGTCTCTTAATTTCATTGGTGGTTCATAATCAACTTTAGCAAATTGACCATTAGCTGCACCTAGTATTTGTAATTTACCATTTTGTGGTGCCTCACTCGCTGAATATTCTACACCATAAGTATTAGGTAATTTTAAAATCATAACTGAAGATAGACCTGTGAACAAATTTCCCTGATGAACGTGCACAGGATTATATTCATGAGCTTTCATTTCATTTACCCAAATTGAATTTAAATGAGTTTGATAATTTCTAATATGATTAAATTCTAAATAATGATGAAACATTTGCATAAACCAATCAAGTACATTTCTTGGTAATTCATTATGTCTTTTCATTTTAGATTCATCTTCTCCATCATAAAATAAAGAATGTTCATCTTTAATCTTGCCTACTAATTGTTTATTTGCAGGATTTAACTGTTGAAACTTTTGTTCATACGTTTGATTAACTGCATGAAATATATCTAAAGGAGTTTCATATCGTAGGATAGATTGTCCTAAAAATGTGAAGTTAAAGTTCATAGTCCCATCTCTTTTCTAATTTTAGTAGCAGATATTTCTTGTATTTCTTTTGGTAATACAATCTCTTCAATCTTATAACCAACATCTCTACCATAACATATATTGGTAATGTTAGGCACTTTTACAACATCAAATTGACCTGTGTAATCTTTAAGTTTTTCTTCAATTCTTTTCTTAATATTTTCAAATTCAAATGGATTATTATTTGTTTGTGGCATTGTTCTAACCATTATACAAACTTGACCAGTCTTCTTTAATATCTCTTTAAATAAAGCTAAATGTCCATCATGGAATGGTTGCCAACGTCCAAGCATCTGTGCTGTTGGTTTAGAGTAGTCTATCATGTATCTCCTTTATTATGTTATCGTAATTAAAATCTTTTATCTCAAAGTCTACTTTTTTAGGTTTTTCAAATACTTTATTTGTATCTTCAAATCTTCCTTTATTAATAGTGTTCATCCAAATCTTCATGTCATAAAAAGATCTATAAGATTCAAATGGACAAACAAAGTCTACAACAACATGATTTACTGCAAGATCACACATTGTCATCATTCTATTTGCTTGTCGTCTTCTACCCAAATCTGTAAAATCCCAATCTTCAAATAGCTTTCTAATATCATCTGCATTAAAGTGAGGTATCTTTTTATTCTCAACTAATTTTTTAGCAAATGTAGTTTTGCCAGATCCTGGTAATCCAAATATTAATATCTTCATCTTATTTCTGCTTTCCCTTCTATCATTGTTAATTTACCAATACAACAAATATTCCATTTTTGTATTCCACCTTCAAAAGTGCATTCATCAAATACAGGAACTTTTATATTTAAATGTCTCGCTAAAGTTTCTTTACCATTCTCAAAAATTCTCCAAACTAAATCACTTTCACCATGTTTAGTGTTGTATCTAATATGATACTTGTTCATAATACAATATGTCCATACGCACGTATGATACTTTCAGGTATCATTGCACGGTAAGGATTTGCTTCCTTTCTAATCTCTTCTCTAATAGTATGCATTCTATTTCCAACAACTTTATCGTCATAAGACATACCATTAACTTTAAATTGATTCAAGCTTTTTAAATTGTGATTAAATCTAGGTATTTCTAAAAAGTCATATATTTTATTTATTTGGTTTGTCGTATCATTTACTAATTCATCATATTTAAGAAAATGACACATATGTTTATTTTCTGGTTTTAATGCATTTTCAATTGCAATTAAATCTTTTGCAATTGCACCATCAATATTCATTAACATCCAAAGTTTTTCTTCTATGGTTTTCTTTCCATATTTATTAGGAAAGGCAGAAGGTTCTGTTTCAAACCATTTAACGTATGAGGCAAGAACATCTAATAGATCTCTCCAAATAACAATACATTTAATAGGTTGACCTAGATGTTGTTTCATTAACATTAGATTTCCTGGTGTCATTACAGGACCTCTATCAATGATATACTTATAATTCCAATCTTTATAATAAGAATTGTAAACAGTTGATAAAACGTTATCTAGTGATTTATGATCTGGATAGTTTTGAAATACGTCAGTTTCTTTAAGAAGAAAAATATCTTTCATTATTTCTAATGTAATAGAATTAGCAGTGACTGCTATATCTGGATTCTGGTTCATAATAGAACCGAATAATGTATTACCGGATCTTGGTAGCGCTAATAAAAAGAATATCTTTTTATGAGTTTGGCTTTCCAAATGGTAATTGTTCTTTCTTATCATTTCCAAGTTGTTTCTCTTTCTTAATTCTGTCTATTGTATCTACTTGTGAAAGTACATTGAATACTTCAGCTTGTGAAGATCCTGGTGTAATTGAATTCTTTTTATGTTCCATAATTTGAGCTAAAGATTCAAATTGATGAGTATTAACATTTTTAGTATCAAATGAACCATCATCATATTCAGCTTTAAATTTAGACCATAGTTTAATCTCTCTTAATCTATCTTTTGCAACAAGTTCCATATTTGCTTTACCATAAATTTTCTCATCTAAATCTATTTGATAAAGTTCTCTTTTATATTCATCTGTTTCTGTTTCTAATTTCTTTTGTAAATATTTAATTTTTGCTTCATTACGTCTGTAATCAAATGATAATGACATTAAATTTTCTAAAAATACGTTCTGTTCTCTAACACATTGCCAGTATTTAGAAGCTCGTGTTGGATAACGACCATCATCTAAAACAGCAACTTTCATTTCTGTTTCAGTTCTGAATATTTGTTTTTTATTCCAAGTATCACGAAGTTCTTCAACCATTCCTTTGAATGCTTTTAGATCTTCTACTTCTAGTAGATTATTTAAATGAACTTCTTCTTGCTGTATTAAGCTCTTAATATTTCTCTTCTCTGTCATTAGAGATGATATAAGCTTTTATTATGATGTTGTCAAGGTTTTGGAACCAGCTGTTGCTGTTTCGTTTGTCCATACACTAGTAGTTGCTACAGTTGTAGGACCATTTTGCCCACCAAAACTTATTGCAGAAGTTTGTGATCCTGCTCCTTTATTATTTCTTACAGCTGAAGCTAAAGAAGGATTATTTGTCCAGACAGACCCATTCCATGATTCTGTTGATGTTGTTCCTGGAAGTGAACCTGGAGATGGTCTACCCCCAAAAGCTAATGCTGCTGTTTGAGTCCCAGTTGAACCTAGTACATATCTAGCAGTATTCATTGAATTAACTGTAGTCCATGCAGATCCATTCCATGATTCTGTATTTGCCGATTGAGAAGCTCCATCATAACCACCAAAAGCTAATGCTGCAGTTTGAGTTCCAGCATTACCCAATCCTTGTCTTGCTGTATTAAGCCCTGTTGGATTATTTGTCCAACTTGTTCCGTTAAATAATTCAGTTGCACCTACAGTAGTTGGTGTTGCTCCCCCAAAAGCTAAAGTTGCTGTTTGAAGTCCTACGCCACCTAAAGATTGTCTTGTTGTATTTAAACTTCCAGTAGATGTCCACGTTGAACCATTAAATTTTTCTGTTGCTCCTGTAAGAGCACCTGTAGGGCCTGTTCCACCAAAACCCAATGCTGCTGTTTGAGTTCCTGATCCTGCTACTAAATATCTTCCAGTATTCATATTACCTGTCGGTGACCAAGAAGTACCATTGTAAAGATAACTTAATGTTGAATAATAAGTTGTTGGATTAACATATCCTCCAAAACCTAAACCTGCAGTTGCAGTTCCGGCTGATCCCATGTCTGTAGTAGCTACTGGTAAATTCCCGCCGCTCGCCCAGGCAGCCGCGCTGTAAGAATAGACACCGAAGTTCCATTCTTCTGCTGCTGCTACACCTCCTCCAAAAGCAACTGCCGCTGTTTGAGAACCTGCTCCTTCTAATGGAGCTCTAGCTGATGCAAGTCCTGTTGGATTAGATGACCATGTTGTTCCATTATATAATTCTGTTGCTGATGTAGTTGGCCCTGGAGTATATCCACCAGCATATAATGCTAATGTTTGTGTTCCTGCTGGAGCACCTCCTGCTCTTGCAGTATTTAAAGAATTGACTACCGTCCACGATGTTCCATTATAAGATTCTGTTGATGTTGTATAAGGAGATCCTCCAAAAGCTAATGCTGCTGTATTTGTTCCAGTAACTCCAGGTCTATTTCTAGCTGTACCTAAATTTCCTCCTGATGTCCAAGTAGATCCATTAAAAGATTCTGTAGATGCTAAATTTACAGTTGGATTATTTCCACCAACTGCTAATGCTGCTGTTTGAGTACCAGTTCCATAAACACCTGCTCTTGCTGTATTTAATCCAGTTGGATTGGAAGTCCAAGCTGTTCCATTCCATTTTTCTGTTGCTATTCCAACAGTTGGAAAAGTAGGTAATGTAGAATATCCGCCAAAAATTACAGCAGAAGTTTGTGTACCTGCTCCACCTAAAGAATATCTAGCTGTATTTGCATTAGCTAAATTTGTCCATGCTATTCCATTATAAGCTTCTGTTGCTGCAGTAACTGTAAATACAGGTGTTGATACATCTCCAGCCGCACCTAATGCAGCTGTTTGTGTTCCAAATCCTGCAACAGTATTTCTAGTAGTATTCATACTTCCACCAGAAATAAATGCTCCTGTAGGAAGCCATGCCTTTAATGTAGCTGTGGTTGAATTATACCAAACTTGTCCGTTGGTATTTGTATCAACGTATGTTGGATCTGTTGATAGGAAATTGACTCGTCTTCCTGCCAGCTGATTATAAGTAGTCATCTAAAGTGAACTCCTTATGGTAATGTTATAGCAGTAGGTCTTTGTCTATTTAAATTTGTTTTTTGTTCTTCTGGTAATGCATCATAAGCGGCTTGAGCTTTTGCAACTTCAGCGTCAACAATTGCTTGTGCTTCGGCTTTAGTTTTTTCAACTCCTCTTTCAGCTAGCCATAGAGCTCCTTTTTCTGTTGCGCCAATTACCCAAACATCGCCTGGATAACCTCGCAGATAAAAGTTTTGTCTATCTTGCGCTGTAAAGAAATCTTTACCGTAATTAGATGCTACACCGTATATAAAAAGTGCCATATTTTGCTCCTTGGTTAGTTGTTATAAGCTAATTTGACCATAATGTAAACTAGCTAGTTGTTAATGTTTTATAGTTTAAAGTCGTTGATGGACCTGTCCATTCTTCTGTTGCGGCTGTTATAGGATTTCCACCAAACGCTAAACCTGCACTTTGAGTACCAGCTCCACCTAATCTAGCTCTTGCTGTTGTCATACTATTAGATTGAGTAGTCCATGAAGTTCCATTATATTGTTCTGTTGCTCCTGTTGCTCCTGTTGTAAAACCTCCAAAAGCAACTGCTGCAGTTTGTAAACCTGCTCCTGCTAAACCTGCTCTTGCTGTATTTAAACTATTTACTGTTGTCCAAGTAGAACCATTAAATGATTCTGCTGCAGTAGTATTAGGTGGTCCTCCACCAAATGCTAAACCTGCTGTTTGAGTTCCACAACCAGCTAAAGCTCTTCTTGTTGTATTTAAACTTCCAGTACTTGTCCAAGATGTACCATTATATTTTTCTGTGGCTGCCGTATCAGATCCACCTCCTGTTGTATCACCTCCAAATGCTAAACCTGCTGTTTGAGTTCCACAACCAGCTAATCTTGATCTGATTGTATTTAAATTTCCACCTGCTGTCCAAGTAGATCCATTAAAAGATTCTGTATTTGCAACAGCTACTGATGTAAAACCACCAATTGCTAAAGCTGCAGTATCGAGTCCTGCTCCTGCTAAATCATATCTTGCTGTAGCTAAATTTCCACTAGATGTCCAAGCCGAACCATTATATTTTTCTGTGGCGTTAAGAGCTCCTCCATTATAACCACCAAATCCCAAACCTGCAGTTTGAGTACCCGCCCCTGCTAAAAAACCTCTCGCAGTATTTAAACTCCCACCACTGCTCCAGGATCCAGCAACGGGGACGGTGACACTACGAGTCCATGCTTCTGTAGCACTTGTTGCAGCTGGATATGATCCACCAATTGCTAAAGCAGCTGTTTGAGTACCTGATCCACTTAAAGCAGATCTTGCTGTTGCAAGTCCAGTTGGATTACTTGCCCAACTTGTACCATTCCAAGTTTCTGTAGCTGTTAATGGAGTAGCTGCTGGTATATCAGAACTTCCACCAAAAGCTACGGCTGCAGTATTTGTACCTGCTCCTGATAAATATAATCTTACAGTATTTAAATTATTTAAACTTGTCCAAGTTGTTCCATTCCAAGATTCTGTAGTTCCAACTACAACTGTAGTAAGTCCTCCAAATCCTAATGCTGCTGTTTGAGTTCCACAACCAGCTAAATCACTTCTTGCAGTATTCATAGCAGTAGTGGCTGTCCATGAAGTTCCATTCCAAGATTCTGTATTTGCTCTTACAGTTGGAGCTGCATTTGTTCCTCCACCAAAAGCTAAAACTGCTGTATTTGTAGATCCTGCACTTCCCATAGATTGTCTTGCAGTATTCATAACATTACCTGCTGTCCAACTTGTTCCGTTATAAGATTCTGTATTATCACCTTGAGACCCTGGTGGTATATTACCACCAAAACCTAATGCGGCTGTTTGTGTTCCTGCTCCACCTAAATTTCTTCTAACAGTTCCCATAGTAGCTGGAGAAGTTGTCCAACTTGTTCCATTATAAGATTCTGTTGCACCTGTTCTAACTGTTGTATTTCCACCAAAAGTAAGAGTAGCTGTTTGTATACCTGCAGATCCTGAAAGACCTCTTGCCGTATTTAAATTACCACCACTTGCCCAAAAACCATAAGAACCTAACGCAGTCCTAAAAGTACCTGTCGTTGTATTATACCAGATTTGTCCTTCGGCGTCCGTGGATGTTGGGTCTGATGACAAGTTCTGTACGTATTTACCAAAGAGTTCTTTATATGTTGTCATTATGATACCGTTATTGTTCTAGTTGCAAATGAGGGATCTGTCCATTCTTCTGTACTTGCTAAAGTTGCTGGAGCTGGTGATAAACCTCCAACTGCTAATGCAGATGTTTGTGATCCATTACCATTTCCTGGTCCATTTCTTGCTGTAGCTAAACTTGCTACATTAGTCCAACTTGTTCCATTCCATGATTCTGTGTTTGTTTTTGGAGCTGGGGAACCACCATAAAATAATGCAGCAGTTTGAGTTCCTGCTCCTCCAGCATTACCTCTAGCAGTATTTAAACTATTAACTGAAGTCCAAGAAGATCCATTCCAAGATTCTGTATTAGCATTAGGTCCTGAAGTTCCTCCCATAGCTAAAGCTGCTGTTGAAGGAGAACCTGTTGCAAAACCAATTCCATATCTACCTGTATTTAAAGAACCTAAACTTGTCCAACTTGTACCATTAAAAGATTCTGTAGCTATTCTGGTAGGAGGAGCATATCCACCACCACCTATTAAACCTGCTGTTTGAGATCCACAACCACTCATATATTTTCTTGCTGTATTTAAACTACCTGTAGCTGTCCAACTTGTACCATTATATTTTTCTGTTGTTGATTCAGAAGATCCACCAATAGAACCTCCAGCTAATAAAGCTGAAGTTTGTGTTCCTATTCCAGCTCCTGAATATCTTCCAGTATTTAAAGTTGCTGGAGACGTTGTCCAACTTGTTCCATTATATGATTGAGTTATTGTACTAGGAGATTGTGATCCTCCAAATTGTAAAGCAGCATTTTGAGTTCCAACTGACATTGTATAAGCAGCAGCTGTATTTAAATTTCCACCGCTTGCCCATGCTCCACCAACAGATACATATCCTTTAAGAGTTCCACTAGAACTATTATACCAAATCTGACCTTCTTCTGGATTAGATGGATCGGAAGACAACGCTAGGATGTCAGTTCCTCGTATTTCTTTAAAGGTTGTCATTTCAAACCTCCTTAATTATTCTGTAATAGCCAACCTTGTGTTGCATCAACGTATACAAGTGTAAATCCTGCTCTTTCTGTTGCCACCGTTAAATCTGTTGCCGAACCTTGGATTGGGTTACCATTTCTAGCTACTGTGAAATTGTTAGTGTCAAACGTTGCATTGTAATCTATGAAAGAAATAAAATCACCTAACGTTGGTGATGCTGGTAATGTACAAGTAATAGCATTTCCAGATGTGTTTACAAAATAACCTTGTTTAACTGTTGCAGAAAAACTTGTTGATTGAACTGTTTGCCAAGCTGCTCCGCCTGATACAGTTGCAAAAGATAAATTACCAGATCCATCGGTTTGAATAACTTGATTAGCTGTTCCTGTAGCTGTTGGTAAGTTTAATGTATAAGATGCTGAAACAGTAGTTGAAGATCTTAAACCTACATATTCACCACCTGCTGCATCTTGAAATCTTAATTCAGATCTTGTTAGTAAGTTAGCTGTACTAGACATTACTAAATTTACAGTCGTAGCATTAGTTACTGTTAAATTAGTAGCTGTTACTAATCCAGAAACTGTTACGTTGGAAGCAAATACAGTTGAACCTGTAATATTTCCAGAAGCAGTTACGTTGGAAGCAAATACAGTTGAACCTGTAATATTTCCAGAAGCAGTTACGTTAGCTGCAAATACAGTTGAACCTGTAATATTACCAGATACAGTTACGTTAGTTCCAACAAAATTAGCAGCTGTAGCTGTTCCAGATACAGTTA
>Ga0214923_10008845_pt1 | contig 10611 bp, 13 predicted proteins | sample LL1510_MetaG_FD_177993 | JGI IMG/M metagenome (GOLD analysis project Ga0214923, IMG submission 177993) | Freshwater microbial communities from Lake Lanier, Atlanta, Georgia, United States - LL-1510 | ecosystem: Environmental > Aquatic > Freshwater > Lake | place: USA: Georgia | collected...
ACCGGTGTTGCTAGTGCACCAACCAAAGCGATAATGAAGATAGCAGGTCGCCAGCCCTTCAAAATGGTCTTACCCGACATCGTTCCAATTACATTTAGCAGAACCAGAATTACCGGCAAAACAAACGCCAAACCAAAAATCGTAAGCACTCTCACCGTGAAGAGCACATACTCTGCTGCATTGATTACGTTTGCGCTACCAGCTGGGGTGAAGGACAGCAAACTTCTGACAAAGCCTGGAAAGAGCCACCAGCCGAAGTAAGCTCCACCTAGAAAAAGTGGTGTGCTGGTGAGAATGAAAGCAACGCTGTAGCGCTTTTCTCTCCTCTTCAGCGCTGGTGAAACAAAAGCCCAGATCTGATAGAGCCAGATGGGGCTGGCGAGAAAAAGACCAATGAAGAAAGAGATTTGTAGATGTAGATCAAATGCCGAGACTACCGAACCAAAGTTTATGGTTGCGTTGATGCCTTCTTCTTTGGCCATCTCAACTATTGGGGCTTGCAAAGCCGCAAAGACCCAATCAAAAAGGTACCAACCGGCAACGGTTCCTGCTGTTATGGAAATAGCCGATCTGAATAGGCGTTTTCTAAACTCTCGAAGGTGCCCCGACAGTCGCATTTTCTTTTCGGGGTTACGGCGCTTAGCCATTATTCTTCTTTGGTTTTGTCTTTCTCAGCTGCAGGCTTCTTCTTATCCTCTGCTCTCTCATCACCCATTTGCTTCATTTCCTTCCGGAAAATACGCATGGACTGACCCAGGCTCTTGGCAAAACCAGGAAGCTTAGGAGCGCCCCAGATAATGAGAACAATCAGAAGCAGGAATATGAATTCCCAACCTTGAAGATTTCTGAACATTGAATACCTACTTTTTGGCTAGATTACTTATCTTGCTTAAGCCTACGCTGTCTGTCATACCTTGATCGCCGCAGCGCGCTTACTTCTAGCCTAAGCCCCTTTATCTTTTGGTCAATCGGGTCAATAGATCTTGAAATTCGTTGGCTCGACTTTCTCAGGCGATAGAACATGATGCCGAAGGCGATCAAAGAGCCTATGCCGAGAAACAGCCAAACAATTGTCCAAAAACTGGTCATTATTCGGCATCCTTTGGTGTTCGTTTGGGCTTTCCAGAAATAGCCTCAAGTGCAAATTCATGAACGGCCTTTTTTGCTTCGGGTGGGGATATAACCCTGGCAGCTCCCCCGAATCGGGCAATTATCCGACCGAGCGTTCTCACATCACCAATCTTTACCGTGAAACGCTTTACATATTTAGAAACTTGCTCAGGCGACTCAGCAGGTTTGAAATCATGAATTAGGCCGTAGGCCTCAGGTTCGACCTCAAGAACAACATCTAGGTCATTTTCCGATGGAGTATAGATTTCATCGTTGAGTTCTGCGGAGCGAGCTTGTTCACCTATTGGACGGTCTTCGAGAACCTGCACCTGTCTCATCCGATCCAGGCGGAATGATCTAACCGACTGCTTCTCTGGGCAGAATGCTCTCACGTAGACCACCTCAGCAGTTGGTTCAAGTCGAAGAGGTTCAATTATGCGACCAATAGTTGTTTCACCTCGGTTATTTAGGTAATCACAGCGAAGCGATAGACCTCGCGATAAGGCATCACGAACAATTACGAGGTCGGCATCTATAGACCCTGGAACTATGTCTATCTCGAGGGTTGACTCTTCTCGATTGATTCCACTGGCCAGAATGTTTTGCAGCTCTTCGATCTCCCCCACCTCGGCAAGACCCGGCAATGATCTCAAATACACTAAGCCGGCAACGATTGCTGAGGTCTGTCTGGGCGAAAGTCTTGGGACTTCAGTCAAATCTGCGGAGTGACTGAAAGAGATGCTTACGAATCCTTGATTAAGTTCATCAAAGTCAACTTGATATGGCCCTCGTGGATAGATCTCAATCAGTTCGGTAAAGCCAATCAGCCGCACAGCTTCCCTAATCTCTTCCTCGGGAGCATTGAAATGTGTGACAAGTTCCTCGATGCGGTATTCACCACCATCGACTAAGAAAGCTGTCAATGCCAGCATCAGATTGAATCTGTCGGAGTCTTTGAAATTCGAATTAGGCATGGTGCTCTGCAACCTTCTCGAATCCGGACTTGACTAGTTGCGCAAGCGTATCTGGTTTGAGAACTTGAACTTGATGTGAGTACTCGCGCAACTGTTCGGCTAGCACATAAGGGTCGTAATAGTGAAGCTCAACCTTCCCGTCGGTTCCGGGTCCAGCAAGATCTAGCTGGTATCTGAACCAAGCTTCCGTATTAGGTTTCACCTTGATGATGGCAACCTGCTTGGCCGCTAGCTCTTCCAGGTCTTGAACTGCTGCATCAACCTTTTTGGGGTCAACCGGGTCGAAAGGTTGGGATCCGCGAACAATGGTTACTCCACTGAGCATCCTTCGCAGCATGAAATTTCTTGGTGCTTCACGCATCTGGTCATAACCGAGAACAAGCCATTGTCCAGCTACTCTTCTGAGTAACCAAGGTTCTAGTTTTCTAGTTAGGATTTCGCCAGTTTTTGGGTTTCGGTAATCGAACTGGATTACCCGTCGATCAGAAATAGAATTGTTGATTTCCCTGAAGTTTGGCTCATAGGAACTCAATCTAGGTGCGATACCTAAGATGCCGTCATCCTCCGAGAGCATTCCAAGCGAACGTAGTTTATTGATGCCTTTGGTGGCTGCTCCGGAGAGTGAACCCCCAGCCCACGCTTCAGCCGCAAGATTCAGTAACGCCAACTGTCTTGGGGTAAGTTTTAGTTCTTTTGGCCAGTAGAAGGTCTCTGGTTTGATGATGTATCGCGAAACCTGATTGTTCTCGTCTTCGTATTTTGGGATAACAGCTTCAACCATGATGCCGTTGTGCCGCAGAGTGTCTTTGTCTCTCTCAAACTTGCGCTCAAGGCTTGAGTTATCTCCGCCTTCAACGTAGTCCTCGGCGTAGGCTGGAATGGCACGAAGTATTTCATTTTTAGTCAGACCTTCTTGATAGTGCAGCAGAAGACAGGTGAGATTGAATAGCCTTTCTGGCTTGCCTATCTTGTACTCATTCGGGTCTAAATCATCCATAGTAGATTTTTACACCTACTTGTTGATTCCCAGCACATCAATCACAAAAAGAAGCGTGGTGTCTGCAGGAATTCTGCCGTTACCACTTTCTCCATACGCTAGATCTGGTGGCATCACGGCGATGACCTGAGAACCAACTTTTACTCCATCTAGGGCTTTAGCAAATCCTGCGATGGTTTGGTTCAAACTAAAAGTCGCTGGCTGCGAATCCCAGGAAGATTCAAATGTTCCACCTAGCTTGTCTAACCACATCCAACCTGAGTAATGAACTGTGACGGTGTCGCCCGCGGTAACTTCTTCACCCTTACCTTCGATAACCACTGCGCGCTTGAATTCTGTTGGCTTGGCAAAGCTAGGGGCTACCAGTCCAGGTCGACCAGTCTTAGGGTCGCGAACAACCTGAGGCAATCCACTAACTGGCGCCATAACAGCACCGTTAGCTCTAGGTAGGAAAACCTTTTTCACTTCGAAAATGTAAAGTGAGCCCTCAGGATCTTCTTCGTTAGCTGGAGTTGCAAGAACTACGAGAGAACCTTCTCTAACACCCGAGATTGCTTGGCAGTAAATTTTGCTGCTTGAAGAATCGAAAACCTGGGTAGCAGCGTCAGTGCCATCAAACTTGCTTGCTCCTCTGAGAAGACCTGTGGTAGAACTGTAGACCGCATACTCAAGTGTGACTAACTGGTCACCGGTAAATAGCGGCCCAGAACCTTCGCGTATAACTTTGGTTTGAGTGTTCTTGATTTTCGCAAGATTGGATTCAATGTTGTTGGCAGGATCTGAAAGCACGAACGAAGCAGTCGGTACCTTGCCTTCAGGAGCATCTACTTTTACTGAGTCAATTTCAGCTCCACCGACATACTTCTCACAAGTTGGCTTGATCCCTTCGAAAGCGGCCAGCTTAGGGTCAGCTGCCATTGAGCAACTGGATAGTAATGCGGTGGCAATTAGAGCCACAATTAGGCTTTGGATTTTCTTCAATTTCCAGTCTTTCTGCTCAAGTCTCTGTTTAGTCTACTTCTCGGACTCTGGGTTTATTCCTAGCCTTGAATCGGCAGATTTTTGGGCTGCTCTTAGTGATTTTCTAACCTTTTTCGCGCTAGCTACTCGTTCCACGCTCTCCTGATTCCAGACCGCGATATCCTCGGCATCAAACTCCGGTTTAGCCCGCTTAACGAAGGTTGGCAAGGTGGTGCCAGGTGCGAGACGACGGGAAGTGAGGATAAACCCCGTGTGCCCCGACATCCTATGCTCGGGTCTAACGGCTAAGCCCTGCAGGTGCCAACCGCGGAAAAGAGTCTCAAACGGTTCTGGGTCAGTAAAGAAACCAGTAGCTCTAATCTCTTCGGCAGTTCTGGAAAGTTGGGTGACCGTTGCAACGTAGCAGGTCAACACTCCGCCTGGGCTAAGCACTCGGCTCACAGCATCGATGCACTCCCATGGGGCTAGCATGTCAAGAATTATTCGGTCGACGGTGTGTTCGTCAAATTTCTTAGTAAGTTCGTCTTGGAGATCGCCGATAACTACTTCCCAGTTGCTTGGTTCAAAACCCAAAGCAGCAGCCACGTTCGCCTTAGCAATTTCAGCAAAATCGGATCTTCTCTCAAAAGAAACTAGTTTGCCGGTTGGCCCAATTGCCCTAAGCAAATACATACTCAATGCTCCAGAGCCAACTCCCGCCTCAACAACGGTTGCTCCTGGGAAAATATCTCCCATGGTGACGATGCTCGCAGCATCTTTGGGATAAACAATTGCCGCTCCGCGAGGCATAGATAGGACGAAGTCAGTCAATAGCGGTCGCAAGACTAGGTATTCAACACCGGCTTCATTTTGAATCACACTTCCATCCGGTTGTCCAATGATGTCGTCATGCCGGATATTGCCCCGATGGGTCCCAAATACACCACCAGTCTGAAGTGTGATGGTGTTGAGCCTGCCTTTGGGTCCAGTTAGTTGAACTCGCTCCCCTGATCTAAATGGTCCTCTAAGTTTGTTTTCGGTCATCTAATCAGCTCTCGAAGTTGTTGGTAGGTAACGCCAGCTAGGCTGGGCCAGATAATTCTTCCTGGCTTTTCTGGAATTGGAACGATGTGTGGGATTCCGATTGCAATCGTACCCGCTGCTTCAGCGGAAGCTAAACCACTATTCGAGTCTTCAAAAGCAATACAAAGTCCAGGTTCGAATCCAAGTTGCTCGGCTGCCAAAAGATATGGTTCCGGATGTGGTTTTCCATTGCTGACGTGGTCTCCAGCGACAATGACGTCGAAAGCCGGAAAATCTATTGCATCGGCAACTTGTTTTGCCATTCGGTGCATCGACATGGTAACCAGTGCAGTTTTAACACCCTGTGACTTCAAATCCTGTAATAGTTCCCTAGCTCCTGGTCGCCACGGAATTTCTCTGGCCAGTTGTTCTTGCACTTCCCTAGTCAGCCGATCCACTATTTCTGCTGGTTCTAGCGGGATGTTGGCTCGTTCTTTTAGAAGTCTCGATGACTTATCAAGGCTCATACCAACAACATCAAGACCATCTTCGTGAGTCCATTTGCCGTTGTGTTCTGCTGCAAGAGCCTGTTCACTTGCCATCCAATAGGGTTCAGAGTCGATTAGGGTGCCATCCATGTCAAATAAAACGGCAAAAGGCTGATCTCCGAACATTATGCCCAAAGTCTAATCTTTAGAATTGCCTTAGGCTTGTTTCAAGAAGCTTTTATAGTGAAATGGTTGACTTTTGAACGAATCCCCAAATATCTTCACCGGTAGGGTCCTAATTGTTGCTTTAGACGGTTGGACTGACGCAGGTGCCGGAGCAACTGGAGCAGCTAACTACCTGAGAGAGAAGTTGGGTTGCGAAAGATTACTGAACATCGATGATCCAGAGTACTTTGACTACCTAAGACAGCGTCCGGTAATCGTCCTTGATGAGCATGGCGATAGAGACTTCTTGTGGCCGAGCATTGAGCTTTGGGGTCCAGCCAAGGATTCAATACGAACTTCGGAAGTTTCTCCTTATTTCCTCATCGGACAGGAACCTGCTCTGCAGTGGCCATATCTTCGCGATGAGATTCGAGAAATCGTTGAAGACCGGGAGATAACCTCAGTGATTATGGTTGGCTCACTTGCTTCAGAAGCTCCGCATAATCGTCCAATCAAGATTTATAAGAACAGCCAGTCTGCCCTGGTTAGAAACGCCTACGGCTTAGAAAGAAGCAACTATGACGGACGAGCTGGCTTTTTATCGGTTTTAGGCCACGCATTTGAAAAAGCGGGACTTCCAACCCTGTCGGTTTGGGCCCAAGTTCCTCACTATGTTGCTTCTATGCCAAGTCCTAAGGCCGCCCTCGCTTTAGTAAATGACCTAGAGATTTTTCTAAACATTTCAGTAGATCACAAAGACCTGCTCACCGCAGCCTTTGAATGGGAACGCTCGGTCGATGATTTTGTTGAAGGTGATGAAGACCTAACCAACTACATCCAAAGTCTCGAGAAGGCCAGAGATGAATCAGAGGCAGAAGAGATGTCTACCGATGCACTGGCTCTAGAGTTTGAAAAGTTTTTGCAGGAGAACGAGAAAAAAGAATCTGGCGATAAAGATTCCTAAGGCGCAACAATTCCGAAGCCAAGAAGTGCTAGCAGGATTACTCCAACTGAAACTCGCCAAATAACAAACGGTAAAAATGAACCGCGGTTTAGGTACTTCAACAGTCCAGCAATAACCAGATAGCCGACAACAAACGAAGTGATTGTTGCAACTATGGTTCCGTTTAGTTCATCCGGGTTCAAGTTTTGGTAGCTGGCTTGAAACTGCAGGAGCCCACTTGCTAGAACTGCTGGAATTCCAATTAGAAACGCGAATCTTGCGGCATCTACTCTTTTGAATCCAGCAAAAAGTCCAAAAGAAATACTCGCACCAGATCTTGAAACACCAGGTATAACCGAAAGCATTTGACCAAAGCCATAAACCAGAGCATTGCCCCAGTTGAGATCCTTGATTTCCTTGGTTCGCTTACCCATCTTGTCTGCGAAATAAAGAACTATTCCGAAAATAATCATGGTGAAGGCGATAACCCAGAGAGTTCTAACTGTCTCCTCAATGAAATGTCTGAAGGCTAAACCTGCAACACCAACTGGGATGGAGGCGACAATAATCATCCAAGCTAGTTGGTAATCACGATTCTTTCTGGCTGCCTTGCTAAACAATCCCTTAAACCACGCGGACATCAGCCGCATGATGTCGCGAGCGAAATAAATCAAAACTGCAAGTTCGGTGCCGAGCTGAATTGTGGCAATAAATGCCGTAGTTGAAGAGTTCTCATCAGCAAGTCCTGGAACCTGCATTAGTTCTGAAGCAATTTGGACGTGTGCGCTTGATGAAACAGGTAAAAACTCAGTTAGACCTTGAACTATCCCAAGGATTATTGCTTGGAATAAATTCATGTCCAGTCGTCTTCGTCCTCAGCTAATTCCATAGGAAGAAACTCTCCGAATTGATCCGAAAGAGACTCTTCATAGTCCAGAAAAGCACTCTTTAGGTGTTCATAGGACTGGACAACTGCCGGATCGTCGCTTCCTCGGCCAGTAGAGACAGCTTCGAAGTGTCTTTCAAGTGCCGATATGAACTGGTTGAGTGATTGTCTTGCTTCCTGCGCCATAAGGTAAAACTACTCCTGGTTTAGCCAAATATGGGGAAATTTGTCTGCACTGGTTTAGTAGTAAAATCAAACCTGCAACACTGCATTAGTCCGGGTGGCGGAATGGTAGACGCGCTAGCTTGAGGTGCTAGTCCTCATTACGAGGGTAGGGGTTCAAGTCCCCTTTCGGACACAGCTTTTTCACATATTATCTACCTGTCACTTTCGACTGCTATTGGACATAATCTAATTAGGGCTAAGAAGGAGGTTTCTGGATGCGTAAAGTCATTTCAACTTTTACTGCTCTGCTCATCCTTTTAGGTTTTCCGGCCAGCCAGATTACTAACGCAGCCACACCCTCTCCCACCAATCGATACGTTGCGTTTCTTGCTCAACAAACTGGCGGATACACCACCTACGAATGGGCTTTTCAAAGAACGCCTTCGGTAATCGTTTATAGTGATGGACTCACCATCTCCGAAGTACCCTACCGAACCGCTGTTTACCCGGGTGCAATAGTCAGCGCTTTCCTGCAGAAAATCGAACCTGGTGCGGTAAATCGAGTTTTAGCCGGAGCTATAAAGGTGAAACTCACTGACCCGAAGTTTGACTGGGGTCAGCCCATGATTACTGATCTAACCGATACCAATGTGATTGCTCAGCAATCCCCAAGAGCTGCTCGCACTTCACTTTCAATTTATGCTCTTGGTTTCGATTCTGATTTGGACCCTGCTAAGTCATCAGCGCGTAAACTAGCCAGCAGATTTATTGAAAAGGTAGAGAACTTCAGTTCAGAGCTTTACTGGACAAAATCAAAACCAGTACTGTGGAAACCAACACGGTGGGTATACATGGCGAACCTTGCAAACAAAGATGAGTTCTCAGTGGTTAGACCTTGGTTTGGTAGCAAACCACTGAACACCAATCGAATTTGTCAAGAAATGAGCACTCTGGAGAACTCTAGATTTAATGCTCTGCTACCTAAACTCAACCAAGCATCTCGTTTCACGAGTGGTGGTCAAACCTGGCGACTTTCCGTTCGACCACTATTCCCTCACGAAAGCGGTTGTGCCGGCATCATTCGTTAGGCCAAGTAATAAACTTCTTGATGATGCCCAACCTTGAAAATCCCCAACTAACTGATGCAGCGAACTACTCCATAGAGGTAGCTCGAGAGCGTCTGGCTGGAAAGAAGCTCTTTGTCCTTACTGGAGCCGGTTTGAGCACTGATTCAGGTATCCCCGACTATCGTGGCGAAGGAAGAGTCGCAAGGCACCCTATGACCTACGACACCTTCATGGGATCATTTGAAGCCAGACAAAGGTATTGGGCTAGAAGCTACGTGGGCTGGTCAAGAATCGCGATGGCAAAACCAAATGCCGGTCACTTTGCAATTGCAGAGGCAGAGTCAGCAGGGACAGTCGAAAGGATTGTCACTCAAAACGTTGATGGGCTGCATCAGGAGGCCGGAGCAAAGAGCGTAATTGACCTGCATGGTCGCCTCGATCGAGTTATTTGCTTAGCTTGCAAGGAAATTATCTCTCGTGTGCAGATGGACGAGCTACTCAAAGAATTAAACCCATCGATTGTCAAAGATCCAGCGGTTGAGTTCACGCCAGATGGTGATGCTGATGTGGAAGGAACCAAAGACTTTGTAGTTCCTCCCTGTCAAAAATGTGGGGGTATCTATAAGCCAGATGTAGTTTTCTTTGGAGAATCGGTGCCAGTTTCGAGAGTAGAACAGGCCATGAAGAGCCTAGAAAATGCCGACGCTGTTCTTGTCGCAGGTTCCTCACTAACTGTGAATTCCGGGTATCGTTTTGCGAGGTTGGCTGCTCAAGCTGTCAAACCGATAGTTATTGTGAACATAGGTTCAACTAGGGCGGACTCTTTAGCCTCAGTAAAGATTGAGGCAAATACCTCAATAGCACTCGAAAGGTTACTGATTGACTGAGACGATTTTAGGTTTGGTTAGGCACGGGCAAACTGATTGGAACGCTCAGTTGCGATTGCAAGGTGTAAGTGACATACCTTTGAATGAAACTGGAATCCTTCAAGCTCAATTAGCGGCCAGTCAGGTAAACGCAGCAGACTGGGATGTTATTCTCGCCTCTCCCCTTTCTAGAGCAAAGGACACCGCAAAGGCTTTTGCGGTTAAGTTCGGATTGGAAATCGAGATAGTTCCAGATTTGATCGAGCGATCTTTTGGTGAAGCCGAGGGTTTATCACACAGCGAATGGCGCAGAGTATTTGAAAGCCATGAGCCAATTCCAGGCTTGGAATCTATGGAGGATCTAGAGGCTCGCTCAATTAGGTTGCTAGAAACTATCGCGACTACGTATCAAGGCAAGCGAGTGCTTGCGATTTCCCACGGTTCACTGATCCGAAAAGTGCTTCGAATAGTTTCTAACCTTGAGCTGCCTCTTCCGCAGGATCGCATGGAGAACCTCAGCTTGAGCACTCTGATTCATTCCGACGGTCAATGGAGTGTTAGCACCTATTCCTCAAAATCTTTAGCTGAGATTGTTCAGTAAGCTGGCCAGTTTTCTTGCAGAATCACTCCAGCTAAATCGCCTAGCCCTATCAATCGCTTTAGCCGAAACAGATAGCCAGCGACTCTTATCCGATAGTTGAGCTAGTTGATCGGCTAACTGTTTAGGGTTGGATGAATCGAAATAAAGCCCAACATCGCCAGCGATTTCCTTGAATACCTCGAGATCAGTGATTACTACTGGAGTGCCCTGAGCCATTGCCTCGATAACTGGAATTCCGAAACCCTCATCCTTGCTTGCAGTTAGTAAAGCAAAAGCGTTTTTCAATAGTTTTTGGTAAGTCTCGTCATCCACCCCCCGATGAAAGACGAGCTTCGTTCCTAATCTCTGCGCCAGGTTTAGAAGTTC
>Ga0214923_10008846_pt1 | contig 10610 bp, 13 predicted proteins | sample LL1510_MetaG_FD_177993 | JGI IMG/M metagenome (GOLD analysis project Ga0214923, IMG submission 177993) | Freshwater microbial communities from Lake Lanier, Atlanta, Georgia, United States - LL-1510 | ecosystem: Environmental > Aquatic > Freshwater > Lake | place: USA: Georgia | collected...
ACGGGTTCCGCAACCGTATGAGCACTCGAGCCGGCCGGGCCGTGCTTAAATCCCGTCGGGCTAAGGGCCGTTACCGGCTCTCTGCTTGATCAGTCGCATCCAGACGCGACAGATCTTTCAGCGACTTCAAACAGAGGGAACATATGTTCGCTCCGGAACCTTGTGGTGCAGCATGATTATCGACCAAACCCTTACCCAGCCTGCAGTTGCTTATGCCTTGGGTCGGCAACTAGGCGGTGCAGTTCAACGCAACCTATTGCGCCGACGCCTTCGAGAACTGCTAAAGGCCAGAACCCATAAGGTTTTGCCGGGGTTTTACCTGATCGGTGCGGCTTCAGGGGCGACCAAACTATCGTTTGTCGAGCTAGGCAACCAGGTTGATTCGTTGCTTGAGCGATGCGTTCATAAAGCTGCGAAAAAGGCTTAAAAATAGGGAAATTTATGAAAAATCTGTTGCTTCGCCTGATCGATTGGTATCAAAAAGTGTTCTCTTATCGGCTTTCACCATGTCGGTTTTACCCGAGTTGCTCTGTTTATGCCCAAGAGGCCATCGAAACCTACGGCGCTTGGAAGGGCGGCGTTTTGACTTTGCGCCGTCTCGGTCGTTGCCGACCATTTGGCCCTAGCGGTTACGACCCAGTTCCTGAACCCCACGATTGCCACGAGCATTCGAGATTAACGAAAGCGACTCACGAACATGTTTGAAATCGCCGCCAAAATAATCGCGTTTTTCTACGGCCTAGTACCTGACTATTCGTTTGCACTGGCAATGGTCGCAGTGGTCGTGATGTTGCTGATTACTCCCCTGACACTCAAGAGCACCAAAGGCATGCTCGAGATGCAACGGTTGCAGCCCGAAATGAAAAAGATGCAACAACAATTTAAAGGTGATCGCCAAAAGTTAAACGAAGCGATGATGAAGCTCTATCAAGAACACAAAGTCAACCCACTTGCTTCGTGTTTGCCGCTTTTGGCACAGATGCCCGTGTTCATGATTATGTTTCGCGCGATTCGTGGCTTGACAAGTCGAAATGATGGCGGCGCATTTGAGCCAAAATATCTCGACAAATCATCTGACATATATCAATCTCTGGTCGGCAAAAGCGAAATGCTTTCTTTCGGTGTCGATTTGGCTAAGACACCGTTGCGCGCAATGCAAGACAACTTTGTTTCTGGTCTTGTTTATGCATTGCTCGTGTTGTTGTTGGCCGGCCTTTATTTGGTGCAGCAACGGATGATTGCATCGCGCACAGTTAGTCCAACTATGTCGGCAAATCAAGCCAAATTGATGCAATACATGCCAGTCGCTTTTGCCGTCTTTCAAATTTGGCTACCTACAGCATTGGTTGTTTATTACATGATGCAAGCGGTTATTCGCATCGCTCAACAGCAGTACATCACGCAGCGTTTTTACAAAAAAGATGACAGTCTCGGCCGACAAGCACAAGCAGCGAGTGCTGTTGCGCGCGAAATGAAAGATTTGCCTAAACCTGACAAGAAAGAAAAAAAAGAAAAAGGCGAATCAACAAATAACGACACGAAGTTTGTCAGCAAGAGAGTGACACCACCAAAAAATAATTCGTTGCCGACTTCTTCTCGTCGACCAAAACCGCCTGGTAAGAACCGCAGCGCTCAAGTCAAAAAGAAAAACAAACCGAACTAGGAAAAGTTAAAGATTTAGTAAACAAACGAAAGGAAATTGAATCATGGAATGGGTAGAGATAACCGCAGCAACAATTGATGACGCCAAAGCAATCGCACTTGATCGTTTAGGAGTAGATGATGTTGACGCCGAATTTGAAGTAATTGAAGAACCAAAGGCTGGTTTGTTCGGCCGAACTCGAGGCGAAGCCCGAGTGCGCGCTCGAATCAAACCCAACTCTGTACGTGCAAAAGCAGACCGTCGTGATCGTCGGGGCAAGCCAGCAGGCGAGCGAAGCCAAAGTTCTCGCCAAGATTCAGGCGAGCGCACAGAGCGTGCCGAGCGAGGCCCGCGTAGTGACCGGGCAAGCCGAGGTCCAAGCCGTTCACGGAATGACCGCAATAGTCGTGGTGATCGCAGTGAGCGCGCCCCACGTACCGATCGAACGCCCCGAGCCGAGCGAACTCCACGCGAAGACTTGCCTCCAGTAGACCCAACCACTGTGAGTGCTGTCGCGACTACATTTTTGGAAGGGTTGGTTAAATCTGCCGGACTCAATGGTTCGGTTTCAGCAAAGGTTGAAGGCGAGCATATTGACATCGATGTTTTGGGTGAAGACTTGGGCTTTCTGGTTGGCACTAAGGGTGCAACTTTGCTCGCATTGCAAGATTTGACTCGTGTTGTGAGCCAACGCCGATTGGGTGACCACGAAACACGACTTCGAGTTGATGTTGCCGGGTATCGCGAAAAGCGCCGCGAAGCGCTTACTCGATTTGCCTTGAAGGTGGCGGGAGACGTCAAATCATCGGGTCAGGCTCGAGCACTTGAACCAATGAATTCGTCTGATCGCAAAATCGTGCATGACGCGCTTACCGAAGTTGAGGGCATTTCAACCCGCTCAGAGGGCAGTGAGCCATTCCGCCGCGTTGTTGTTGCTTTGGCTTCAATAAGTGAAGACTCAGCAATTGACGAATCCGACACATCTGACGAAGAGTGAGGTTTTGGCTAGTTTTTAGTCATGTCTGATCAATCTGACATGACTGAAAATGCCTTGCCGGTTGACCCCGCAAAGTTTGCAGCCCTCGAGCCAGTTTTAAGCGCCGCCCAGAAAATCGGCGCGCTTTCGGGTGCACCAATTGAGCAGATAATCAGCCATGCTTTATGGTTTGCAAGGGCCATACCCGGTTCGGCTAGACGAGTCATTGACCTAGGTTCCGGCGCTGGGGTACCCGGTTTGATAGTTGCTTTTGACCGCCCCGAACTAGAACTTGTGCTTGTAGATCGAAGATCTGGTCGAACCGACGCACTTACGAGATCAGTATTGGCACTCAATCTTGGCAGTCGAGTTAGCGTTAAGTGCTCTGAGATCGACGCTTTAGTTCGAGATGGCAATTTCTATAAACAGTTTGACGCGGCAATTAGTCGGGGTTTAGGACCACCACTTGAGACGCTTAGGTTTTCGCGAGACTTGGTCAAACCTGGGGGAGTTATCATAATCAGCGAGCCACCACCAACGACTCAATCACGGTGGAATCTTGACGATATTTTAGCTCTCGGCCTTGAGGGCCCAATTCGGCTTGGCGCCGTGGCTATGTTTCACGTGAAACAAACGGACTAGCTCACGATTCTGAGAATTGATGTTTCACGTGAAACATCAGCTTCAAGCAACCTATCCGTTCTGGTGCCACACCCACTAACTAGTCTGAATATATGGAAGCTTTGCCCCCCTTGCCTCGAGTCATTGCTTTCGCCAACCAAAAGGGTGGTGTTGGTAAGACAACTACTGCAATAACACTTGCTGCAAGTTTGGCTGAGCTTGAGTATCGCGTATTAGTGGTTGATCTAGACCCTCAAGGTAACGCCTCAACTGGGCTTGGTATCAATGCCCGCGACCTTGACGCGACGATTTATGACGTTTTATTGCGGGGCGAAAAACTTGAAAACTGCATTGAACCAACTGCGATCAAGAACCTTTTTGTTGCGCCAGCCAACCTTGATTTGGCGGGCGCTGACATCGAACTTGTGCCCGAAATGGGTCGAGAGCAACGCCTGAAAAAAGCAATTGACACCGTGATTGATCAATACGACTATGTGATTCTTGATTGCCCGCCGAGCTTGGGGCTTTTGACGGTCAACGGTTTAACCGCCGCGACCGAGGTTTTTGTTCCAATTCAGTGTGAGTATTTCGCCCTTGAAGGTCTAGGGCAGTTATTACGAAGCGTCGACCGTGTAAGCCAAGTGTTGAACCCAACCCTTGAAGTACGAAACATTGCATGTGTTATGTACACCCACACAACCCTGGCCGATGACGTTGTGCGTGAAGTGCGTGAACATTTTGGCGACAAAGTATGTAAGACAGTTGTTCCCCGGTCGGTGCGAGTCGCCGAAGCGCCTTCGCACGGTAAGCCAGTCACCTCTTTTGATCCATTTTCGTCAGCAGCAAAGGCATATCGAGAAATAGCAAAGGAGATCAGCGGTGGCCCGTCCAACAGGTCTAGGTAAAGGATTAGACGCTCTAATACCGGGTCGCGATTCGCGCAAATTTGGTCGCGAGGGTGGCGATAGCGGTGGTGGCACATCCAATAACGGCTCTGGCCTTCGCAATATCGATGTTGAGCAAATCGAGCCTAACCCAAATCAACCTCGTGTTCACTTCGACGAAGACGCACTTAAAGAATTGGCCGACTCAATTCGTGTAATCGGTGTCTTGCAACCAATACTTGTGCGACCAACACCAGAAAAATCCAAGGCATTTGAAATAATTGCAGGCGAGCGTCGATGGCGAGCGTCAAAGATTGCCAATCTCAAGTTGATTCCGGCGATTGTTCGTGAGACCGATGACTTATTGTCAGTCGAACAGGCGCTCGTTGAAAACCTTCATCGGCAAGATTTAACACCATTAGAAGAAGCGGCTGCATATAAGCAATTGCTTGATGATTTTTCGATGACACACGAGCAAGTTGCCGAAAAAGTCGGAAAGAGCCGTTCGGTAATTACCAATTCGTTGCGGTTGTTGGCTTTGGCGCCATCAATTTTGCAACTTCTTGCCGATGGTCGACTTTCAGGCGGCCATGCCAGGGCGCTACTTGCGTTAACTGATCGACCAACTCAAGAAAAACTCGCCCGTCAATGCGTCGAAGAAAGTTGGACAGTTCGAAATATTGAGCAAGCAGTGCGTCAAAGTTTGGGTCGTGATCTGCGGTCAACCAAATCTGACAAAAAATCTGTTGGCGCCAGCGATAAAAATTCAAATAACAAAATTCGAACAGCTGCGCTTCCACCACCAGGCATGGTTGAACTCGAAAAATTGTTGGGCGAACATTTAGCAACAAATGTTTCAGTTACTGCAACAAATGGGCGAGGCAAAGTTGTGATTGAGTTTGCTGATTTGAATGATCTCGAACGCATCTATCGAGCGATGACTGAAGGCCCCGCTGTCTAAATTTGCGAATCGTGTTACAAAGACTAAGACTCACCATTAAGTTGACGCTAAACCATCAGTTAAGGTTTCTCACAATCTGTGGATAACTCTGTGGACTAACTACGGGGTTATCCCAATTATTTTGAATCTAATTTCACTGATGTGGTTTTAACCCATACAGATAAAGCATTTGCAAGGTCGTCGGCAAGCACCACGCTGTGTGGAGTCACTCGCGTAATGGGCCCAAATCCACAGACCACAGCGGGCATCGATGTTTCACGCAAAACCTGCAACCGCATGCCGCTAACAACTGGCTTGAACCATGGCGCCGACCTTTCGATTGACTCGGCAGCAAGAGTCGCATAAACATGCGCCGCAACCGAGTGAAAACCTTCGGTTTGGTAAAAGGCGATTTCACATATTTGTTGATCTCTTGCTTCAATGCCGATGTAAATGTTCGCAGCGAAGTCGTTGGCAAGTTGAGCATGTCGATGTTGGTCAAGATCATTGATCACGGCAACGTTCGAATGTTGGGCACGCAGTCTGTCGGCAAGTTCGTTTGTAAGACGATCAAGTTTTGTGAATTGGCCGATGACAATTCGCAAGTTTTTTAAATCTTGCGGATATTTTGCCGATGTGTGACGCTCACGCACGATGCCCACGCCCGGGCCCGCACCAGAGTTGCGACTCGCGCGGTGTAAAGCCTGCAATGTTTGCGGACCACAGATGCCATCTGGCACGAGTCCGTAGTTCTGTTGAAACTCGGTGATTGTCTTTGCGGTGATTTTGCCGAGAAAGCCATCAACACGACCACAGTCAAAACCTATTCGTGATAACAATAATTGCAATTGCGCAACATCATCGCCACGCAAAAGAGGAGAAGTTAGGTAGAGGAGTCGATCACCTAATTCAAATGAAGACTCGACGAGAGTTAGCCACGTTGTGCGGTCACAAACGCCCGAAACGTGAAGCGATCGGAGTTCTTGAAATTTGGTAACCGCAATTCGAGTCGCATCACAGAACTCGTTGATTGAAATACGAGACAAATCGAGCAAACCAGCACCACTGAGTCGTCGCTGAAGATCGCCGACAGCTTCGTGGCAATCGCCGAGGGCTAATTCTTTTTCGGGATAAATTCTGCGATCTCCGCAAGCAATTGAGTTTTACCTTTTGCGCCAACCATTTTCTTTTTCACTTCACCATTGTTGAAAACCAACAGTGTCGGAATACTCATAACACCAAATCGCTGAGCAATGTCACCGTGATCATCGACGTTGAGTTTGGCGATAGCTACGACACCGACCTGCTCTTTGGCGATTTCTGTAAGCACCGGTGCAATTGCCTTGCACGGCCCGCACCACTCGGCCCAAAAGTCAACAACTATTGGTGTTGTTGCAGATTTAACTGTTTCGTCAAAGTTCGCACTTGTCAGAGTGATGATGCCGTCAGCCATTACAAAACCTTTCGTTAAGTCGCGCTATCGCGCGAGACTTCTCAGGTTACTAGTAATGAGTTATTTAGTGCTGTGACTCAAGCCAACGTTCGCAGTCGATTGCCGCCATGCATCCCGAACCAGCCGCAGTAATCGCTTGTCGATATGTGTGGTCTTGTACGTCGCCGCACGCGAAAATCCCGGGGATGTTCGTATATGAAGAACCGGGCTTGGTTTTTAAGTATCCGTTGTCTTCCATGTCAAGAATGCCTTTGAATAAATCGGTGTTCGGACGATGTCCGATTGCCACAAAAAGACCAGTCACGTCAAGTTTTGACTTTTCACCGGTCACCGTGTCGATAAGTCCGACACCAGAGAGTTTCTCTTGACCAAACAATTCGGTGACTTGCGAATTCCATCGGATTTCAATTTTTGGATTATTCATGGCCCGTTGTTGCATGATTTTTGAGGCTCGTAAGACATCTCGTCGCACAATCAAAGTAACTTTCGTGGCAAATTTGGTCAAAAAATTCGCTTCTTCTATCGCCGAGTCGCCACCGCCGACCACGATTATTTCTTGACCCTTGAAAAAGAAACCGTCACAAGTCGCACACGATGAAAGCCCGTGGCCATAAAAGCGTTTTTCGTTTTCAAGACCCAGCATCAATGACTGTGCACCAGTGCTGACGATCACCGATTTGGCTTGGTGCACTTCGTCGCGCACCCAAACTTTGAATGGTCTGGCTGAGAAATCAACTTTCGTAACTTTTTCGGTGATGAAAGTCGTATTAAAACGCGCAGCTTGCTCGCGAAACTTGAGCATTAACTCTGGGCCCATTACACCTTCGGGAAAACCAGGAAAGTTTTCAACCTCGGTGGTCAACATCAGCTGGCCACCGGGTTGGTCAGATGTGCTCGACGGTTCGCCTTCGATCACAAGTGGCGCCAAGTTTGCTCGTGCCGTATAAATAGCCGCCGTTAGACCAGCTGGGCCCGACCCGATGATGATTACTTCGTGAATATTTGTAGAAGCCATTATTTAACCTCGTGTTTTAGTTTTGCTTGCTCGGATAGCGCTTGCGCATTAACCATGCACCGATCGCCACGAAAACAAACGACAGTATGAAATATGAAACCCATACTGCGTTTTGACGAGTTAGCCAAATGTCAAGCAGTTCGTTTAGCGCACGTGAAATTCCGATTAGGGCCAGAACGATTATGGTGACTGTGGCGACCACCGCAATTACGCCAAAAACAACAAGCCTGACCAAATTGGCGATTGGTCGAGTCGTCTTGTCGCTGATGAAATCAACCCAACGATCGATTGCCGCGACCGTTTTTTTCGCCCACTTTGGATCGGTGAAGGGATTAGAAATCACACTTTCAGACTAACGCTAAAAATTTATTGACTATGCGGCGTTAAATGAAATGTCTTGGATTACTCCTTGATAAGGGTTTTTATCACTGCACTGCACACTCTTACCAACCTCGCGCAATACCAACAATATAAATTGAGCATCACTTGGCACTACGAATTGAGCGATGCCGCGACGAGTGTTGTAGTCGGCGCCAGCGCGAGGGCCCCATTGTTCAAGTCGGCTTGGAGCAGCACCGTTTGCGGTGTAAATCTCAAGTGACCAGGGTCCATTTTTCATACCAACTTGCAGCACACCCGTTGAGGCTCGTGACAATTCGATCAGCACACCGACATATTCTTTCGTGCCGAAGAATTGGTTGGCATAGCAATCGGTCGTCCATGCAGTTTTTGAATTGCTGTCACGAAGAGCCCAAATTTGCGCCTCGTTTTCTTGTGCATCGTCACCGTTCGGGTCAAAGCTAACCATTCTTGAAATTGTCACCGGCGTTTGATCAACGACAACACTGTCTGCGACTGTCGTTTCAAGTTGTTGCGGCGAACTAGATCGAGTTGCAAAACCAACAACGGCAACACTCATTGCCAAAGCAATTAGCCCCAAGATTTTTGTGCTGCGCGGAAGTGAAAAAAACCATCCACCCGCTCCATTCGCACGAGCAACTCTTAAATTTTTCGGTGGCGTAGCGTTAACCGCGGTTTCAAGAATTGGTTGGCCCGGTATTGGAGCAACCGATGACTCATCACTAGTCATTGCGCGCCTGAGGGGTTTGGGTGGCGTTGCCCCACTTGGTGGCGTCATCGATGTTGTGAAATCGTTTTGTGCACTAAGCGCTTGCATCAATGCAATGCGAGTTTCTTCGCCTGTTGCGTATCGATGATCGGGATTTCGTGCCAGCAATTTATGAATTACGCGCACCAGTTGCGGCGCAAGTGATGGCCGCAAGTGAGCCAGATCTGTTGGTTCACGTTGCAGTCGAGCCAATGCGGTGTCGGCGTCTGTCTCACCCAAGAATGGCACTCGACCTGCAAGACATTCGTATAACACGAGCCCCAAACCATAAAGATCGGCGCGACCATCAAGTTGTTTGCCACGAACTTGTTCGGGCGAAAGATATTTTGCGGTGCCCATCATGATGTTGTCATGTGTCAGGTCTTCACCAGATGCGACTAAAGCCTTGGCGATTCCAAAATCAGCGAGCAAAAATTTGCCATCGGGTGTCAACAAAATATTTCCGGGTTTTACGTCGCGATGCACGAGTCCTGCACGGTGGGCAACATCGAGTGCCGCCGACATCGCGGCGCCCATGTGAATGGTCAGCAATGGTCCAAGGCGTTTGCGACGATCCAAAAGTTCACGCAGAGATTTTCCTTGCACATATTGCATGACAACTGCTTGTTTGCCATCGTCTTCGACAGTGTCGTACACGGCGACAATATTTGGGTGACTTAAACCGGCGCAAACAATTGCTTCACGTCGAAATCTCTCGGCGACAACAGCGTCGCTAACCAATTGCGGTTTCAAAAGTTTGACGGCAACCTGTCGGTTCAAAAATGTGTCAAAACCCAGCCAAACCTCGGCCATTCCACCGCGCGCAATTTGCCGATCGAGCCTGTATCGACCGCCTAAAAGGCGCTTCGGATCATCAAGTGGTTGGGCTTGTTCAAGGCTCATCTGTGAACTTTGACGCTAGTTCTGCGCGCCCATTGAAATGGGGAATGTCAGCGTGCCAAAATTTTTTCGACTGTGACTAGCTAGTTATTTGACGTGAAATGTCACGCCCATAGTGCCGATGCCAGTATGAGAACCGATTACCGAGCCAACTTCGCCGACAATGATTTCACCCGAGTAAATGCTCTTAAGTTGTTCAAGAAACACGTCGAGGTCACTGCACTGAGCATGCAAGACAGCCAAATTAGTGATGGGGCCAGCCGTTTTAACCTTCTCAAGCAGTAAAGCCAGGGCTTTGCTACGGGTGCGCTCTTTGCCGCCCTCCATAATTTTTCCTTCGCGCACCTCAATTATTGGTTTGATCGCCAGCGCCGATGCGAAAAACGCCTTCGCACCACTGACGCGACCGCCTTTTTTGAGGTTCTCGAGCGTGTCAAGCGCACCAAAAACGCGTGTCCGACTGACCCACTCGTTGGTTTTTCGAGCCAGTTCGTCGAGGGTGATTTGAGGATTATCAATCAGCATCTGCGCAGCCACAAGCACATTGATGCCTTCACCCATGCTGGCTGAACGACTATCAACAAACTGAATCGGAATATTCACGCCTGATTCTTTCGCTCCAGTTTCTGCCGACTGAATCGTGGCCGAAAGTTCACGTGACAGACCGATCATCAAAATGCCTGTAGCGCCATCGGCTGCGAGTTTCTTGAATGCCTCGGCAAATTTGCCGGGCGCGGGCGCAGCAGTCTGGGGCAGAACTGGCGATTCTGCGCAACGATTCCAGAATTCGGTGGTTGTCAAACTTATTCGGTCGGTGAATTCTTGGTCGCCGAGACTAAATGTAAGGGGGACGATCGTAATGTTGTGTTTTTTTGCCAACGATTCTGGGAGGTCGCAGGCTGAGTCGGTGACAATTCGAATGGTCATGGTTTTGAGCGTAGTACAGGATGGTTCTTGCTGATTTTCTTGCGATATTTTCGGCGAATGTGAGCAACCCACCAAGTGGCTAGAAGCAGCAATCCAACACCAGTTACAACCTGACCAAGACCTGCGAGCGCATTTACTCGTGCC
>Ga0214923_10008848_pt1 | contig 10610 bp, 15 predicted proteins | sample LL1510_MetaG_FD_177993 | JGI IMG/M metagenome (GOLD analysis project Ga0214923, IMG submission 177993) | Freshwater microbial communities from Lake Lanier, Atlanta, Georgia, United States - LL-1510 | ecosystem: Environmental > Aquatic > Freshwater > Lake | place: USA: Georgia | collected...
TAATAAAGAAAAAGAAAAAAAACAAAATATGACAAAAGAACAAAAAGAAAAAATTAAGAAAGATCAAGAAAAATTAGACGAACCCTATAAATTCTGTATTATAGATGGAGTCCAACAACAAGTTGGAAATTTTAAGATTGAACCACCTGGAATATTCTTAGGTCGTGGATCTCATCCTAAGATAGGAAGAATTAAAAAAAGGATTGAACCAGAAGACATTATTATTAATTTATCCAAAGACTCACCTGTTCCAGTTATTAAAGATCATAAATGGCAGAAAGTTATTCATGATCAATCAGTTATATGGTTAGCATCATGGAAAGAAGAAATTACGGGAAAAAATAAATATATATTTACAAGTTTAGATTCATTTTTTAAATCTAAATCTGATGAATCTAAATTTGATTTAGCAAGACAATTAAAAAAGAAAGCTAATTCTGTTCGCGAAAATTATGAAAAACAATTATATGATGAAAATATTAAAAATAGACAATTAGCAACTGCTTTATATTTTATTGATAATTTATCATTAAGAGTTGGTGGAAATAAAGATACAAAAGAAGAAGCGGATACAGTTGGTGTGACATCTTTAAGAGTAGAACATTTAAATTTAATGGAAGATAATATGGTTAAATTAGATTTTTTGGGGAAAGATTCTGTTAGATTTTGTAAAAAAATAAGAGTTCATGAGAAAGTGTATAAGAATTTACAAGAATTTATACTTAATAAAAATAAGAAAGATGAATTATTTGATTTAATAACATCTACAATATTAAATGAATATTTAAGTTCAATTATGAAAGGATTAACAGCAAAAGTATGGAGAACATATAATGCAAGTCTATTATTTCAAAAAGAAATAGATAAAATCAAAGAAGAAAAAATATCTAATATAGATGCAAATGAGAGATTAAATTATTTAATTGCGATGTTTAATCAAGCAAATACACAAGTCGCATTATTATGTAATCATCAGAAAAATACTAATACATCATTAGATTCATCATTAGATAAAATAAATACTCAAATTAAAGAATTACTAAAAAAGAAGAAGAAATATCAAGAGAAGAAAACAAATGATAAAGCAAATAAAGTAGCAGTTAAAATAAGAACATTAAAATTAAAAAAAGAAACAAAAGTCAAAATGAAAAATGTTTCTTTAGGGACATCAAAGAATAATTATATAGACCCAAGAATTATATTTGCTTTTATTAAAAGGTTTGATATTCCTGCTGAAAAGTTATTTACAAAACCATTAATAAAAAGATTTGATTGGGCTTCAAAAGTTGATAAAGATTTTAGATTTTAAATTATATTTAAAATATAAAAATAAATATATAAACTTAAAAGGTGGTGCAATTAAATGCCCAAGGGAAAAGTAACGGTTTTATCAACATGCATGGAGTGTGGTTCAGATTCTTTATCAATGATATTATTTTTCGGTCTTATTGGAGAAATAATTTATAAATTAAACCTTTCATGGGTTTTCATTATTTCTAAATACATTAGTATTAAAATATAAATATAATAATACACCAATTATTAAGAAAAATACTAGAATACTGCTAATTATTATAATAGATTTAATTGTTGAAGAGCCAATATCATCATCTGTTGATTCTTTATTATCCTCATTATCATTTTCTTCCTCGTCATATTCTTCATCATTAGTCAGTATTGTTGTTGTTTGATTTACAGTTGAAGAAGAATTTGGTGTTGAAGAAGAATTTGGTGTTGAAGAAGTATTTGGTGTTGAAGAAGTATTTGGTGTTGAAGAAGTATTTGGTGTTGATGAATAACTGGGTGTTGATGAATAACTGGGTGTTGATGAATAACTTGGTGTTGATGAATAACTGGGTGTTGATGAATAACTGGGTGTTGATGAATAACTGGGTGTTGTAGTATTAGCTGCAGATGTTGAAGGTTCTGGTGTTGTAGTATTAGCTGCAGATGTTGAAGGTTCTGGTGTTGAAGAAGAATCAGGTGTTGTGGTGTTTGCTGCAGTTGAAGTTGCAGCTGCACTTGTTGCATCCACAGTTTCTGTGAAGTTTTCTGTTACTTTTACAATACGAGATATATAATCACCATTTGCGCGATATGACATTATATATTAATAGAAATATATATTTTATATTTTAATTTATATTTTCAGAAAATACATTATATTTTATATTTTTTAAATTAATTCTAATAACATTTAATTTTATCTATCATAAATTAAATATTGTTGTTTGTGTTAATCCTGATTGAATAATATTATCAGGTGAAATTAAGAAACGATAATACAATATTAATTAATGATATAACAAATACTATTGAAAAGGAAGTCAAAGAAATTACAAATTCAAATAATAATTCTGATAGTGATTCTGATAGTGATTATAATAGTGATTTATTTTATTTAGAAAGAAGGATAAATAATTTAAAGATTTGATGACATTTATTAAATAAGATGACAAAATTAGAAGATTATTTAGATAAAATTAATAATAAAGAAATTGATGATTCAATTTTCAATAAATATAAAGAATTTGATTATGAAGATGAAGATGAAGATATTTTCCAGATTGATTTAGAATTCTTATTAAATAATATTTATGATAAAAATAAAATATATAATTAAAAAAATATTATCATTAATTATATATGTCAGAAGAGAAGAAAGAAGGATACTATTGTTATTTATGTGATTATACCACAAAGAAAAATTCAGATTGGTTAAAACATCAAAATACACAAAGACATATTAGGAATGGGAAACCTAAAACCACATCATGTAGTATATGTAATTTTGTAACATCAACACATTGGAATTTAAAATTACATATATTATCTCATCATAGTTCAAAAGAAGAAAGGCAGAAATATAAATATTATTGTGAGACGTGCGACCTTGTATTTTTTTGCAGCACATATATGAATAAACATATTGCAGGTAAAATTCATAAAAATCGTGAATTATGTTTAAAAATTCAAGAAGAATTAGACAATAAACAAAAATTAGAGAGTTTCTAATTTTAAAATATTAAGTGCCAAAAAATATTCTATAAACATGATTATAATTAGGTACATTATATATTTTTTCAAATCTACAAAGAGAACCCATAATATCTATTAAATAAATTTTTTTATTTTTCTTTATATTTTTAATTGCATCTTTCACATAGTCATGAAAATCATTAGGAATTAATTTTAATTCTTCTAATGATAATCTTGTTTTACAATAAAAATTATGTAATTCTTCAAATAATTCTTTATAGGTATATGATTTAGTTTTTAATTCTAAATACCTATAATATTCTGATGCTCTTTGACATTCTAAAATTATTAATTTATTACTTATGGTTTCATTTAATACTATTGAATTTAATTTTTTATTAGTTATTTTCTTTCCATGATAAAAAGCATTTTCTGATTTTTCATATAAATTCCACATTACATTATTACTATAAAAACTTAATACTTCTTTTAATTCTGTATTAAGTTGGTTAGATGTATTATCAATCATTTTTAATTTACCCCCACCTGATTTTTCTGATTTATTATTTTTAAATTTTTCTACAATACCATTACAGTTTTTGATTGCTTCTTCAATCATATCACTTGATATCTTATAATAATCTTTATTTTTTTTAAACCTAAAATTATAAAAATGTGTCTGTAAGCATTTTTCAAATTGCTTAATATTTACTGTTTCAATTTTATATAATATTCTCTTTTTATGAACTGATGATGAATTATGATTATTCATTCTTTTTTTAACATTGTCGCTCAATCCAATTCTTATATATTCCTCATTCATTTGATCTATTTCTTCAAAAATATATACATGACCGCCTTTTGGAAAATCATCTTTTTTCAAATCATTTTCTAAAACTTTAATTTTAGTGTTTAGATTATTAATAATAACATCTTTATATTCATCGATCATTTTTTCAAGAGATAAATAATATTGCCTAACTTTATTTGCTTTTTTTGTCTTGGAACGCATACATAACATTTTGAAAGTATCTGATGTAAGTAATATGGTTTCTTTATTGTGTTTTGGCTGGTCCTGGTAACCCAGGAGCAAAGATTTTATCACAATAAAATCAATATCTTTTATATATGAAATAGTTAATGTATTTTTAAGATTATATTTAACAGCATCTAACCAAAAAGCGACATCGTCTAAATCAATTGTAAATGGTTTATATTCTTTATATTGGTCTGTTTTTTGAAACCCAAAAAAATCTTTAATAAATTTTTTATTTATTTTACTATTAGAAATTAAAAAATTTTCAAGATCCATTTATATATAATAGTATTGAGATAAAAATTCTAAACTAAAAATAATGATTTTATATTATTTATAAAAATATAATATTAATAATTTAATTTTATATTTTTATAAATTATTTAACTTTAATTAAAGTTAAATAATTTAAAGGTTTGTTGTCATTTATTAAATAAGATGACAAAATTAGAAGATTATTTAGATAAAATTAATAATAAAGAAATAGATGATTCAATTTTCAATAAATATAAAGATTTTGATTATGATGATGAAGATATTTTCCAGATTGATTTAGAATTCTTATTAAATAACATTTATGATATTAAATTAGTTGAAAACAAACTAAAACGAACAGGGCAACATGAATTTCGACAGGAAGTTTTAAAATTTTATGGTGGGAAATGTATTGTTTCTGGAAATGAATGTGAAATTGAATTAGAAGCAGCGCATATAGTTCCTTTTTCTGTCCGTGTAGATTATAGTGTAAATAATTCATTATTATTAGAACGAACCGTTCATTCAACTTTTGATAAATATTTATGGTCAATAAATCCAGATACCTTTAAAATTGAGGTGAAAGATAATTGTGGTAGTATTAAAAAATATGAAGGGAGGAAATTAAATTTAAGTGATGATTTGGAATTTAATTTACGAGAACATTATAAGACATATTTAGCGAATTAATATTTAATCTAATTTATTTATTCTAAATTAATAATTACAGCATAATATTATTTCACACTTTTCATTTGTTTAATTATATGTTTAACACGTTTAGCATTTTTACTTGATGTTAAAGGTGATAGACACATCCATAATTTTTTATCTTTAATGATAGAAGCAAAATTAAAATCTTGATCCCAATAAGTTTCAATTTCACCATATTTTATATAAGATAATGGTTTATATAATGTTTCTTTTGTTTTTGCAAGATCACTAAATTTTAATTCAACACCATATTTATTTTTAATGAATTTCCAACAATCATCATGTATAAATATTCCTTTATTTTTATCTGATTTATAATCTAAACTTGCTATATATTTATTTTTATTAGGTGCAACAAAATCAATATTACAACTCACTTCACGACAATTATGAATTATTTCATTATTCACAGTTAATATGGTACACCTATATAACCAATCTGTAAAATTTTTAAAGAGTCTAAATTCTTTTTCATTAAGATTAAGATAGTTATTATCATTATATATTAATGAATGACATGGATTACCACACAAAAGACAATAAATATCCCAACAACCCATTTATAAGTTTTAGATAAATATTATAACTTTATTTTTAAATATAAATCTGAGAGTTAAGATTTTATTTTCTGATAATTCAGGAAATAAAAAATCTATATTATTTTAATAAAAAGTATTATAAATACTCATCTAACCTGTTATAAAAAAAATTATCAAATAATTTTATTAATATTATATAAAAAATATTATAATATATTTAATTTAGATATACCTGTTCTATTTCTAATATATTTAATTTAGATATACCTGTTCTATTTCTAATATATTTAATACATTTTTCATCTAATCCTGTATTAAATATATTATACTTTTTTGATAATAAACTAAATACAGATTGGTCGTGTCTATGTTCAATAAATGATTCTAATTCTTTATGAATAGATAATGAATCATCAATCATATGATAATCACAACATATTTCATACCATATATTGTTATGGGACATTCTCATGGAATTTACTATGCATGTGAATTTGCAAAACAATATAAAAAAGAAATTAAATATATTATATCATTAGATGGTTCAATTTAATTTTTTAAAAAAAAATTTAAATAGTATTGGCAAAATAAAAAATCTTTGATTTTTTATTTTACCTATTCGTGGATTACCAATGAATTAAATAAACAACGATTATTAACATGGAAAAATAAAGGTAAAATAATTCCAAAAATAAATAATCAAAAAACATTAGATAATATTATAGATAAAATTAAGAATGAAAAAGATAATTCAAAATATATAAGTATGATTTTTGATTATGTTAGAGGAACACACACTAAATTTTGCATTAAACAAAAATATGAAAATATTAATATACCATTTATAACATTTAGAGATTTTAATTCAGATGTTAAAGATGATATAATTATGAAACAATATAATAATATGGTATTGCAAGAAAATAATATATTAAGTAAATATAATAATCATATTATTTATATGTTATTAGATGCAACACATGAAATATGGTTAAATGATAATTATAAAAATACAATTATTCAAACTTTAAAATTATTATAAATTTTTTTAATTTGTTCATTTGGAAAAATATTATTTTTTTTATTATTATCGATAATTAATCGCATGAAATTAATATATATATCAGCAATTTCCATTAAAACTGATAATTTATTTGGTTTTTTAATTTTTTCATTATTAAATATAAAATTATAATTTAATAAAATAATATTCTCAACAACTGTATAATTTATATTTTTTGTAAATATAATATTTAATTTATCTTCATAAAACTGTTTATTTTTAGTATCACTAACAATATCTACTAAATACCAAATAATAACTAAAGATAATAATCCATAATCATAATATTTATTTTTATTATAAAATATTAATTCTTTTTTAGATAAATTAAAATCTTTATCTAATACTAAACCATAATCTGTTAAATATATTGTATTATTTGAATCTACAACAAAATTTCCATTATGAGTATCAAAATGAATTATATTTTTTAAATTTAAAAAATTTATTATATTTAACGATTGTTTGTAAAAAGAATGTATATTATTTTTATTTTCTAACAACCAATTTTGTAAAACTTTTGGAAAATATTCTATAAATAATAATATTTTATACTTTGATTTACTTTTGGCATCAATATAATTTTTTATATTATTATTAGAATTCCAATATTTAAAATCAGATAAATTAAAATTTATTTTTGTTGACTTTGTTTCTATTATTCTATAATGATATAATAATGGAAAATTTTCACATTCACCATTTAGAACATAATTTGTTGTTTTAATATGCATTAATACTTCACGCCAACAATTAATTCCATAACTACCTATACCATAATTATAATATAATGGTAAATTAAATAAATTCGATGTATTATATTTATTTTTATATTCTAATTCTGTTAATATAATTGATTTTACAAAAATTTTTATTTTATCTATTTCAATAGTAGTATTTGCACCAAATCCAGATTTTTTTGTTTTACCTATTATTTTTATTATTTCATCATCTGAAATATAATTTAATTGAACATTCAGTTTATTATAATTATTTATTCTATTCATTATAATATATTATAATATTATTTTTATTTATATATAATTATTTTTATATTATCAATTATATCATTCACAACACCATCATAAAAATATAAAAAATGGGTTTTACCAACATAATAAATACTTTTAATATTTATATTATTTTCAAACTGTTTGTTATAATCAAATTTAGACATTGATGTTTTATTCACATATTCAATATCTTTAATTATAAATATTATTTAATATAATTATTTTTATATTATCATAATTATATTTGTATTCAAAATCTTGTTTATAAATTATATATTTTACAAATCGCGAAATAATATCAACTGATTTTTTATCACTTTCTTTTATTATTTTAACAATTCTGGAAAATATAAATAAGGGGGTATAGGACAATATATTTTTTTATCATTAAATTTAACTCCGTCTGTAGTTTTTGGATTAAATTCTTCTTTATCTGGATCATTTTTATTATATATACAAGCATTAATAAATACATACCGTTTTTTTGGATTATCAAGTACTTGTCCTTTAATTAATATTAAATCAATTGTACTTATTGAATCTGCTATTTTATGATCAAAAAATATCGGAATTAAATTATCAATATTGACATATGAAATATAAAATGAATATAATTTTTTAATTTTATCCATTATATTTTTATCAATAATATCTTTATATGGATTAATTATATTATTTGTATAAATTATTACATTTATTTGTGTTTTTAATTCTAATAATTTTAATTTATCATATGCAATTTTTGATAAATATGGTATAATATAATGAACATTTAATACTTTATTTTGAATAGGATGATATATTGTTTTTTTCATTAAATCATCAGTCATAAAACTATTTTTATTAGTATGCATTAATTCTGTTGCCGCATCATATATTACATTTTCTACAACTTGACTACCACTATACGAACAATCATCCATTAATAAAAAATTGTCAATTTTTAATGAAGATTCATTATAATATATTCTTATAGCATCTTTCAAATTGAGCATTATATCAAATGGTTTTATTTTTAATAAATGATAAACAAGAAGAAATGTCCAAAAATTTGATTTATATATATTAAAATTTACATTAGAAGAACCACCATCATTACTAACGCCAATACAAAATATATATTTTTTAATATTATGTTGTTCTAAATAATTATTAAATTTTTCAATTTGATTAAATAAACTTTTTTTAAATTCATCAAATGATATATATTGTGTTACTTCTAGTATTTTTCTAATTAATGGTATATTTTCTTTTTTATGCATATTTATATATATTTCCATTTTTTTTTTATTTATAATTGTTTTTTCTTTTGGTTTCAAATGATTTTTTAATTTTTTATAAATTTTATTAAAATCATTAATTCGTTTTTTTCTATATTCAATATTAACATGTGTATAATATAAAGATTTATTTATAAAGCAATTTTCTTCAAATTTATTATTAATCCCTCCTGTTTGATTATTTATATTTTTTAGTTCTAAATATTTTGTTTTATATTTTATATACTTATCTTCCATATATAATTTAATTTAGAAATAAATTATAAATATTATTAAACATCAGATTTAAATAATATAACTTCATTAATAATATCTTGTTTATCCTCCCACCCACTAATTAAATACTTAATTTTTAATAATTTTTTATTATTATCTTTTAACATTGCGTCATATTTAACTCTTTCAAAATTCCACATCATAGATTGTTGCATTGCATCATTTTCACTAAATATCTGTTTCATTGATGCTATATCTGTACGATCATAATTCTGTTCAACTATTGATTTAACATCTAAATCTAATCTTGTATATAAAATTGTCGGAACTTTAAATTTAGTTGGTATCTTGTTATACTGTTTTTGCATATTAAAATCAATAACATACCATAGTGCTTGAATTCCTGAATCTGAATTATCATTAATTAAAGTTTGTAATCGTTCATTATTAATATTAATCATATAATTGTCAACATCATATTTTTTAATTATTTTAGCATAACCACCATTTTCTTTTAATTTCCATAATCTTCTTTCATAAGATCCTTTTGAATAATATCTAAATGGATAACATATTATCGTCTGACATGTTTTAGGATAATGATATGAATAATACAGACCAAATGGACAAGCATGTTCTAAAGCAATTATTAAAAAAGATTTTAATTTTTTAAATGTATTGTGAATATCTAGTGCAACATTTTCAAATAATAAATCATCTAATTCAAAATTATCTTTTGAAAAATTAAACCAATAATTATGTATCTTGCCAAATTTAGATAATTTTTTTATAAATGATTTCATATCTTGTTGAAGTTTAGCAGTTTTTGTTATTGGATGATGTAATATAACAATATTTAAAAATTTTGAACTATCACCACCTGTTTGTATTATATTATTATTTTTTAATTCTAAATATTTAGTTTTATATTTAATATACTTGTTATTCATATATAATTAGTTTAGAAATTATTTTAAAATATGTTCAGTTTTATCTAAAGATATGTTTATCCTCCCAACCACTAATTAAATACTTAATTTTTAATAATTTTTTATTATTAAAAATGAGTTTTACCAACATAATAAATACTCTTAATATTTATATTATTTTCAAACTGTTTATTATAATCAAATTTAGACATTGATGTTTTATTTACATATTCAATATCTTTAATTGTTATTTCTTCATCATTATAAATATTATTTAATATAATCATTTTTATATTATTATAATTACAAGGGTAGAATTAAATTATACCCTTATATAAATCATTTTTATGAAAATTTAGAGAAAAATACTATAAAATTTGAAAATAATGATATAAATGTAATTATATATGACAGTGATATTGCATGGTTTAATGCTAATGAAATTGCAATATCTTTAGGATATAAATATCCTAAAGATGCAATTATAAATAATGTTGAAAAAGAAGATAAAATAAAACAAATGATTAATTTATACTGCAGTCATTAAATATACAAATATTTTTTTCATTCTAAATTTTTTATTAAA
>Ga0214923_10008849_pt1 | contig 10607 bp, 13 predicted proteins | sample LL1510_MetaG_FD_177993 | JGI IMG/M metagenome (GOLD analysis project Ga0214923, IMG submission 177993) | Freshwater microbial communities from Lake Lanier, Atlanta, Georgia, United States - LL-1510 | ecosystem: Environmental > Aquatic > Freshwater > Lake | place: USA: Georgia | collected...
TCAAGATGGCTGTCGGTGGTATGCTCGCTGCCGCCTCTCGCAAGTTGGCTAGCCGCTACTACTACGGTCCTCAGAGCGAGGAGAAGAACGGTGCTCAACTGTTCCGCCTGAATGGAACCCCGACGAATCAGGCAACGCTGGCCGCGATGACGATCATCCCCGAGTTCCGCAAGAAGAACAATCTGCAAATCGTCCACGCGGTCTTCCTGACCGATGGCGAGGCAGGTGACCGATTCTCTGGTCCTAACGAGAACAACTTCTACAGCAACAACGAGATCTACGGTTACACTCTCCGAGATTCCGTGACCGGCAACATGGAGAAGTGTGAGGGTTCCTACTGCACGACGAGTCAGAACCGTGCGCTGAATCACCTGCTCGCCAAGCGTGGCTTCAATGTGATCGGCATCTCCCTCTGCCCGACCCGCGAGTTCCGATCCAAGATGCAGGATGGTCAGGCCAAGCGTAAGGGCAACAACTACGATAACGAGATGGAAGCCGCCAAGACCAAGGGCTTCTGCGAGGCTGAGGACTGCTACGGTTACACGAAGTGGTTTGGAATGAACGCTCCCCACCTTGACGAGAATGACTACTTCATGGGCATCACCGACGATGCACCGAAGGCAGTACTGACCAAGGCATTCGCCAAGACGATCAAGCAGGGCACGATGAACCGTCTGCTCCTGAGCCGCTTCGTGGATATGATCGCTAGCCACGCGAAGAAGATCTGAATTTTCAAAAAGGAGAAAGACTCATGTACCGAATCACCGTAAACACCGAGCCACAGAACGCTAGCCACGAACGCCTACCGCCTATTCCTGTTGAGAAGGCTTGGCTCTATCGGGCCGACACCAACGCATGGCTACTGCATCTAGAGGGACGGTTCGGTGGAGTTCAAGTAACCTCTGCCCGTGCTGCCGCAGGAGTTTACCTCTACGATCCCTACGGTCACTTCCGACCTGTGGAGATTCAAATCACCTGCACCGATAAGGATGAGTTTTTGAAACTTCGTGGATCGCACAAGGTTTCTCAAGTCATCATGGCTGAACCCGATGACTACATGCATGGGGTGGATTGCATCAGCGTGGCTATGACCAACATGGACGGGAAGTGGGATGATGTAGCCAAGTGGAGCCGCGACTGAACTAACGAGCGTTTGAGGGTCTGACCCCTGTAGGTGTAAAAGCCTACGGGGGTTTTTGTTTTAACGCCAAATTCAAATTTCAAACTTGAATTCGAAAAGGGAGCGTAGTCGCGCCGGAAAAACGACCCCCCTGTTTTAGTTTTGCGAGCGGCGGGTTCCCATGCAAGCAAGGGCCGAGTGCCGAGAAAATTATGGAGTCCGCAGGTTCGCCCAAATAAAGACCCCCCCCTTTAATCTACCTCGTTGATTTCAGTTGCCCCGAAATGCCTTTTACCCCCGAGGTAAAACCCTTTCAAAAACAGGTCGAATCCTAAATATCATCATGGGGAAGCAAACACAAATAACAAGTGAGATTGCATCTATAATTAAACCTTATGTACCGGGAAAACCTAAACCTCCCACTTTTCCTATGGGCATGGAAGATGATTACAGCGACAATATGGACGAGTGTCAGAGATTTTTGGCAGACAAACACCAACACCCATGTTGGCAAATATGCACCAGTTATAGACCGCCACCGCTTGATCGTAATGGGTGGAATGACTATGATAATGCTGAAGACTGTCCATCTTGTGCCGGAAATTGCTCTTGCTATAACCGAAGTCCCTGCCCGGATAAGTTTGCAGATAGGAATGGTTATGTTCCCACACCATGTAAAATGCAATGCTGTTTTAAGAAATGTGTGGCGTGGCGAAGCCGTGGCGGCCCGACGCAGGGAGAATAGTAACTCATGCCAAAGCAGACTCAAAGAACAACAGGATCATCCTTCGTAACTCCTTTGAATCGTTTACAGCAATGCGAAAGGGAACTTGCAGAACTAGAACTGAGTCTAAGGTTACAGATGGATCAAATGCAAAAGTACATTGATGCCTTCGATGATATACAGAAGGCTTGGTGGGATGAAGCGACCGCAAGAAATGACAAAGATTTTCAAGAAATGATAAACTGTTGGACTGGATGTGATGGGGGTGTGATTGATAGTACAACACAAATCCGCCTCTGTGAGAAGTACAGACAAGAATGGTCTTTTTATACCCCCGACCCAACTCCCCCAATTAGTTGGGAGTTATATTGGCGACCTCTTTTGTTTAAGGCTTCACCAATTTATATTATTGGATGTAGTATATTCAGCACATGTAGATGCTGCTTGCAATGTTGGGAGACACTAATGGGAAAGACTGTAAACAGTATAGCATATAGTACTGGGTATAATCCTGAGTTCGAAGAATGGCGACAAGAATTGACACAGAAAATAAGAGACCTTGCTGCAAGAATACAACGGCAGATAGAACTGATAAAGAGGAAAGAAGCAGAGTGTATCACTATCCTTCAAGAGAATACGAGAGGGAGTCGTAATACGAACCCACCAACAAGAGGGACTCAAGGATAAACAAGTATCATGCCAAAGCAAACACAAATCAACATATCAATGGCTCAAAGAGATGATGGGTGGTATAACCATTGCCATGAAATGTGCTTCAATGATATTCATATGTTCGATGGATTCTTCAAAAACGATCCACCATGTACAACCCATGAATGTTGTAACAGTAGATGTCGAAGATCTCCCGCCCCTGAAATGAGTGATGTTGTTGTTTCAAATCTAACCAAGACCTTTCCTACTGACCAGTCTCAAGTGAACTCTCTAGAAGATTGCTGTAAGAGTACCGACTGCTGTGGTAGATTGGGAGGTATGGTTTACGGTAAGCCCTGCTTCGATAGATGCATGAAGGGATTGAACTGCGGATTTGAATGCGATAGATTCCGAGCAACTCCTGTGGGTGGAGGACCATCACCCCAACCTGTTCTTTGAGTTGTAATGCCAAAGCAATCCCAAATCAATACTGGTGTTGTTAGGCAACCATCCTCACCATCAGTTGGGTTACCTAATGACCTGAGTGGGTTCATCTCTTCTAACTGTGCCCTGAGCGTTGGTGGGTCTTGCTCTCAATGCAGCAACTACTTGTCCTGTATGCTCCCAAAGGTCAAAGATTACATCAACAGTTTTCCTGTTAGTTCTAATGGTCAATCCATTTTAGGAATAGCAACTTTGAAAACCTTTGTCATCGCTCATTGTAGAGACTGCTATGACATATGCCGATCCTATCCCTGCTCCTCTATTCCCACCACGAACACATCAACCCTGACCGATGTTCCTAGTGTTTCCAACAACCCAAACTCTGGCTATGTCTTGGATTCAACACGGCTAATGTACGGATTGGTTTCTAGATATAAAAAGTCGGAAACCTAAATATTCAATCATGAAGTCCTTTCGCCAACACATCTCTGAAATGTTCGTGACATGGGAGGAACTAGGCCGCCTTGAGCGAGTCCTTGATTCCATGTTCGCTCAGGTTGGATTGGACATCGGATTCACCAAGCACTTTTGGGAACGCATCAACGGTAGTAGAATGTATGGCGGAACGGTCAGCATCATGGACATCAAAGACGCATTTCAAAAAACCTTTCAACGCTATGCCAAGCAAATAGCAGCAAAGCCAGTTGATTGGAAGGCAGTTATCAACGATGTAACCAAAGGTCTCAACATGCCTTTCACTCTCTCATGGGACAGAGTAGGCAAGCGTATGGTGATGTTGACTGCCATGAAGAAGCATGACTTCAAGACTCCAGACCCAAAGTTGAAGGTTTGAAAAAAAGCGTAAAGCCAAATGAAAACCTACCGTGAACTATCCGAGGCTCTTCGTGAATCAACTCTTGCCGACAACGGCAGAGTACAGGTTCACTACGATTCAACCAACGGCAAGGGGCAACCAATAACGGTGATAGCAACCGTTCCCCCTGTGCAAGAGCCAGAGATAAATAACAAGTATGATATGATTCGCTATGTAGAAAAGTACATCAAGTCCATGAAGTCCAAAGGCATCATCAAGGGCAACTACGAGGTAGTCTTCCCTGACAGTCCGAAATGGTATAAATGGGGAGGCCAAAAATGAAGAACTATTTTGAATTCATGCAGCAACTCAACGAGGTCGCTAAGGGCGGAACAGTCCCTTGGGCAGGCAAGACACGCGGTCCTTATGATAAGGCTAAGAGTGGTAGAGATATGTTGGCAGGCATCGAAGCCGACGCTAGACTCTATGCTCAACGCATGAAGGAGATGCAACCCATCTTCGCTGCACTTGATGACTACAAGGCAGGCAAGCCAATTGAACCAAACATGATGAAGCAGATTGAACCCTACATCAAGCAGTTGGGTATCAAGCGTGGCACTCCAGTAACCGGTCCTGCTGCAAAGCCCGTAGTTGCTAGCCGTCCTCCGTTCAACTGGAACAGAGGTGGAGCAGGTTGGTGGCATCCAACCAAGCAATGGTTCCGCTTCTCACATGAGGGTAACAACTACCATGTGACACAGGTCTACAAGACTCCCGAGAAGTTCGGCATCACACACAACGAGGTTAGAGCAGTCATCAAAGAGTATCTACAGAAGAACTATGACGGTGCATACACCAACGCTATAAAACTCAAGACAATGACTTTGGATGATGCTGTGATTAAAGTAGGAGAGGAAATCCGCAGAGGTTCTAGAGACATCTTCAAACCACTTCAGAAGTATGTCTACAATCGTGGATGGCTCAAGATCTATGGCGGCTATGACTGCTACATGGAAGGAACTATGGAGTCCTCATACAAGGCAGCGATGCGTGAGATCATCAAGGTTTACGGTGAGAAAACGGACTATAATGTTGAGGTCGCTCACCACACACCCCACGATGATTATCCAAAAAGCAAGTTCTACAACAGGCAGTCTTCCCGCGAGCAGTTCGCTTCATAATGATACATGGTACGGTTCAAGTCATTCATTGCTGAGTCCAAAGGTATTCAGCCTAGTCGTGTTGCGGCAGGGGAGATTATCTTCACGGACAAGCAGAACAATGTGTGGCTTGCAACAGAGTGGCACTACTTCAAGCGGTTTCTAGATCCCAACAGCAAGAACGAGAACCCCGAGTATCTGCGGGCGGTGCAGATGGCTAGCACTCTTGTCGGTGGTCAGAAGACGAACCCCAAGGGCATCGTCGTTATCAAGTTGACCAACGATAACAACGCTAGCGTAACCCTTGCTCGTTATACCACTACACCCGAAGCACCAAGCAAGATCGGCAACGAGGAGTTCTCGCAGGCGGGCTATGAGCGTAGGACCAAGATGGGCGGGCAACTCTCTAGACTATCATCTAGTGATTTCCTCTTGGGTCATGCTAAGGTTGAGCAACTTCGCGTTTCAGACAACAACATCCAACACTACATCTTCTATAATGCCAACAGTCTCCGAGACACGATCATTCGTAACATGCAGTCAAGCAAGTTCAATGTGCTGCGTGAGCCATCGGTGATCCAAGCAACAAAGGAGTTCTTGGATGGTGGAGCAAGATACTTTGATTGGTCCAAGGTTGGTCAGTTGATGAACCAACAGGACCGTATCAAGTTCGGCATCTACCTCGCATCAGAGTTGGGCTATGCCTTTTGGATTCTCGCAGGTCACAGCATCGGCAAGTTCCCCGGCATGTCCATCATCAAGTTCTTTGCCGTTCCAACAGACAACACCAACACATCCTATGACTCGTATCTCCGTGGTGTAGTCAAGGGCGGTTCGGGTATCGCAAATCTCATGGTCTCCTCCAAGACGATTGCAGGCAAGAAGGGTGGAGCAAGGTCAACCATCCTACCCTCCCTAAACGGTATGGCCAAGAGCATGACTGACTACAACACACTCAACAATAAGTTCTTGGTTGCTATGCTTCCATACTTCAAGGAGAGTGCAACGGGTGGCAGAACAATCTACCCGTTCATGATTGAGAAGGTGCTTGGACTCAAGGGAACAATCCCTGATCCTGTTGTGTTTTGGAACCGCATCTGCAAGTTGCACGGCAAGCGTAAGGGCAACCTATCAGAAGCAGAGATGGCAGAACTAGAGAAGCAAGTTGTAGCGGTGCAGAAGAAAGTTGCATCGGGTGTCATGCTGCCGGGTATCAACAAGACAGCACCACTCAATACCAACGCTGCTCGCTTTCCATCTCCCCCACAATGGAAAGAGTTCTCTCGCTACATCTCCGACATCTTCTGTGATGCTATCTGCTTCGGTCTAAACTCCGATGGTGCATCAGACATGAGACCAACAATCTCATGGCAGATTGATATGGATATCCGAGAGTTCTCCCGCACGGGCATGGTGAACTACATCATGAAGGAAGTCTCGCAAGAGATGAAGGGAATGTACATTGACGGAGGTAAGCAATCCGCAGGTGATCCTTCACGCAACATCACATGGCTTGGAGCGAGACCGCTATGAAATCTTTTTCGCAGCACATGATTGAGAAATTGGATCCTCGTTTGAAAGCCACGGGTTCAACCTTGGGTGCTAAAGGAATGTCTCTTTGCGAGTTGCTAGCAGGTGATGAGATGGAGTTCATCAAGCACTACAACGCTTTGAATAAATCATACTACAATAACATAATGCCCACAGCAAAGATAAACCCGAGCACAGGGAACTTCATGAAAGCCTTGGCACAATGGTATGACCAAGCAGCAGGAAAGAAGGATTGGTTCCTTCCTATCTTGCAGGAAGCAGCAAAGTGCCCCAACAGAGGAGCATGGACCTACTACTCAGGCAAGGCGTATCGTGGGGTTCTCAAGAGTTTAGAGAGTGTCAACTTGGTTTTGGAAGACAAGTTGGTAGACGATCCAGTAGGCTCAGGGGTAGGACCGTTCTTGGTAGGAACAGCAACCTACAATAGCACCTATCCAATGCAGTCATGGTCTGCAAGAGCAGATGTGACCTATGAGTTCGCTAACACCAACTACACCAAAAGGTTCTCGGCGTTGAAAGGCAGAAAGCAAAAGTATCCGATGACATTTGAAGCCGAACTGCCCAAGGAACAAACCTTTCTCAATCCCGATATCTCAAACTTTATTGGGAGATCTACAGAGCACGAAGTTCTTCGTATCGGCAATACACCATTAAAGTGTAAGGTGTACATATGGTATGACTCGTTTGAAAGAATGTTTTGGAATGGTTTTGTACAAACCAAAGAAGCAGAAGACCTAGCGAAGGTTATGGCAAGAGAGTTGAACAAGAAAGATCCGAAGAAGACCAAGAACGATAAGACCAAGAAGATGCTAAAGGATATCCTCTCAAAGACATTGGGTTTGGGAGATAAGGGTGCAGAGTTACTTGTGGAGGCGAAGAATAAAAGGTTCTTATACAACATCACTCGCAAGATGACCTTTGCTTATCCTGACTTATTGAAAGGCTACCCTGTATGAAACGATTCACCGACTACATCAACGAAGCCCATAAAGGCAAGAACGAAGACGAGCCTTGTGTTATTCCTACCATCTGTGAGTTGTTGTCTCACAAATCACCAATCGCGTTCGAAAAAATTTATAACCGCAAACCTAGTTTGATTTATGGTTTTGATCCCGATGGAGCAGCAGAGACAAAGTGGGAGCAGGATTGTATTAGAAAGAACCGAAAGACCATAAACGACAATGAAGCATATGCTGAAGCACTTCATTCTTGGTTTAGTAGTGAACAGGGAGCAAAGGGTGACTTTATGAACAGAATCCTTGCTATGGGTAAATGCCCCAACAAAGGTCCGTGGGCCTGTTGGCAAGGTACTGCATACCGTGGTCTGGGGAAGAGAAAAGAGTGGGTTCAAAAACTCAACTTCACCGGAGAGGTAACAACAAAAAAAGGAAACGGAATAAATGAACAATGGCTAGTAGCACAGGGGGAGTACAAAAGCCTATATCCCGCACAGTCTTGGACAAGTGATTGGTATACTGCTTTTCAATTCTTGACGAGTAATGAGCATTTAGGTTACTCCGGCTCCGATATGAAATTAGGAGTCATAGTTGAGATGAAGTTGACTAGGGACAACACACTTTTCAGCCCAGACTTAACGAATGATATGGTGCTCAAGTATCGTGAGAGTGAGGTAATACGAATAGGAAATGAACCAACGATGTGTTGGATGTACATTCGCGCAAAAGAGTTGCACAACACTCTAAATATGAAGATACAGTATCCTGAAAAATTGAGAACGGGCGGTTCAGAAAAACAGCAGGAAGAATACTACATCAATGAATGGCACAAGAAGTTGGCGGTCTTTATTGGAGAGAAGAACGCAAAGAAATTGATGAGCAGCGCACAGTACTTGAAGATTGTCAAGAACATTAGAAAGACAGACTACTGATGAAACGCTTCACATCCTACATCACAGAACTATTCATTAGTCCACCAAATCCAAACACATGGAGTAGGGTTGTTGTAAAAACAAACGACTCTGCCAACTACAAGTTCACTATGGCTTGGCTTGCTGATGGATATGCTTTGGCTCCAAAGTGCTGCAAGGAACTTCTCGCCTTCTATGAGAAGAACGACATCATGATTGATCTTAAGTGGAGCACGGGTGTGGGGAAAATGTATACCTATCTCAAGGGAAGCAAGGTTCGTTCAGATGCTCCTACTTCTCTTGACGGTATATCTTACTTGGTGGGGTTTGCTCCGCTACGGGCTATGGGTGATGCTTACTCTAGTCTTTCGTCAATAATTAACCCCGATATACCACCAATCTCTAGAGCCTTGTTTTGGGACAACCTTTATGAATTGTGGTTCTCTGCTGACGATGCTGTTGTTGGTTTCCCGAATGGCAAGTCAAAAACATTTCCTGCAAATGACCTTGGGTGGGTATGCTCTAGTGATGATTGCATGACAGGAACAGATAATGACTTGGGAATAATGAGTGGGGCATCTGCCATCTCCGTATTCAATACTCTTCTTGCGATCATTGAAGACTTCATCAAAGTAAAACGACCAATGGGCATCATCATTGGATCAAAGTTGGGAGCAAAGTCTGCTAGACCCGCGATATACAAGCGTATTGCCAAGATGGCTGCGCAGAAGTTAGGTGGAACCGTGTATGATCTAGATCAGTACAGAACACCACAGGCTAGACCCGGTTTGATGCACGGGGTTCTTGTCACTTTCAATACATCAAAAAACCTCATCGTAATGCCAAAATAAGGGGGATCACATGTACGAGTACGCAATAACAGAGGTAGTAAAGGTAGTAGACGGAGACACACTAGAGGTTGTCTTTGATGTTGGCTTCAGTATGTTCTGCAAGCAGCGTGTGCGTCTAGATGGAATAGACACACCCGAGTCATTCACATCAGATGCCAACGAGAAGAAGTTCGGTCTTGAGGCAAAGGAGTTCCTCAAGGAGTGGGTTAGCAAGCAGAAGAAACTTCGTGCCAAGACCACGAAGGATGACAAGTATGGTAGAATCCTTGCTCGCATCTACGGGGACAATCCCGATGTCTGCATCAACGACGAGATGATAAACAAGGGTTACGCTTGGGGCTACGATGGTGGCACGAAGCACAAGGACTTCAACCACCTTCTAGAGCAGCGTAAAAAAGCAGCAATATAAGGTCCGAATAATCTTTGAAAAACCACTACCCACCCTCTTGACCGAGGGTGGGTTTGTGTTATAATAGTGGTATGACAACTACACCAACCAACGATCCAACCTTCCCGACCTCCAAGTTCCGTGCTCGTTACGGGTTGGAGCGAACCGTGTTCAAGTTGAATGACACCACCTTCCTTGTGGAGGGAGAGAGCAACTTCTCTCGCGGGTCTATGGACGAGAAGGGCAATCAGGACATGGCTGACTTTGAGGGAGGCCCGTTTCTTGCTCTTGGTATGTCCCTCCGATTGGCAACCGACTGCCCCCATGTACCTCAGAGGTTTTCTCAGATCAAGGCTCTCAAGTTCCTGACTTGGGAGGATCGGTGTGAGGCTTTGGGTCTGCCAAGAGACACCCCGAAGACTGAGACTCCTTGGTGTACGGTCTTGGTGACCATCTACAATCAGAACGGGTTCTGATCCAGTAGAACAAAAAACTTCCCCCGAAGCCCCTGCTATCGTGCCAACGCCGATAGTGGGGGTTTATAAATAGGAGACAGGAGATTGTATATGTACAACTATCAGAAGAGATTACTAGAGGAAGCCGCCGCAGTACCACAGAAGGAAGTAGTCCTTACTGAAGGCATAATTGATTACATCAAGAATGCCATCAAGAGAGAACCCCTACTTTCACAGATCGTGGCTCTTCGTGCCTTGAGGGGCAAGATAAGTAAAGCGGAGTATGAGAAGAGAATTGAGGGCATCAAGAACATGGCGGCTACTTATCTCTTCAAGGGGACAACCCTCGCTGCTATGGGCGTAACCATTGCCCACAGAACAGGTCTAATGAAAATTCTAGACAAGGTAGTTCACCACATAGCACTAGACCCACACCACGCAACAGAGATTGACCACCTGATACACTCTGCGTTGGGTATGGTAAAGGTCTTTGCAGAGTATACTCCCGAAGGAGAAACCTTGGGCGAGGCTCCTGTTGCAACAGCAAGTAGCAAAGACTACAACGCAAGAGTCATGTCTGCT
>Ga0214923_10008851_pt1 | contig 10606 bp, 7 predicted proteins | sample LL1510_MetaG_FD_177993 | JGI IMG/M metagenome (GOLD analysis project Ga0214923, IMG submission 177993) | Freshwater microbial communities from Lake Lanier, Atlanta, Georgia, United States - LL-1510 | ecosystem: Environmental > Aquatic > Freshwater > Lake | place: USA: Georgia | collected 2015-10-15
GGACGCACACGATTCACCTTGCATAATCCTGACTCTCTAAACGATGTAGTACAAAGCATTGAACGATTAGGTTTCTCTGTTCATGATTTCTCAGGTCAATTACACAGTCACCATCGCCACATACTGACGATAAAGACCGCTATCGCCGCTATTCTTACAGCTCCCCTCTTGGTTGCTATGTGCTTTCCATCGTCTCCGCTGCACGATCCCACTCTCCAGTTTTATCTTGCGACTCCGGTGTTCATAATAGGAATTCTGCATTTCGGGGCGAGCGCTTTTCGCTCTATTCGGGCAGGAGTCGCCAATATGGATGTACTCATAGCGCTAGGAATACTGGCTGGGTACGTCGCAAGCGTCGTTAGTCTCTGGTGCAATCTTTCTCACGAAACGATTTTTTTTGAAGCGACATCATCGATTGTTACATTTGTTTTAATCGGTAACCTTCTTGAAGAGCGCGCTGTTCGTAAGACGACTTCTGCGATAGAAAGTCTCTCGTCTCTTCAACCTTCACAAGCAACTCGCCTCATTAGAAATGGCGATGGCGGTGTTACATCAGAGGCAATCCCCCTCGGCTCGATACAGGTTGGTGACATCCTGCAGGTAAACATGGGTGACAAGATACCCACCGATAGCATCTTGGAACGAGGGTTCTTGTCATGTGACGAATCCATGATATCCGGTGAGGCCATTCCCGTTGATAAACACGTCGGGTCTTCCCTCATTGGAGGAGCGATTGCTACAGCGGGTTCAGGGGAAGTTAGAGCAATCAAAGTTGGTGATGACACCGTGCTGGCATCAATTATTAGGCTCGTCCAGGAAGCACAGCAACGGAAGCCGGGCATTCAGAAGGTCGGAGATGCTGTAAGCGCGGTGTTTGTGCCCGGCGTAATCGTGGTGAGCACTCTCGTTCTTGGCATCGGGATCTTTGCATTTGATCTATCGCTATCACAGGCACTTGTTCGATCTCTTGCGATCGCTGTGGTAGCCTGCCCCTGCGCTATGGGCCTAGCGACTCCTACCGCTATTATGGTGGCGATCGGACGCGCAGCTACATCGGGATTTCTGATTCGTGGCGGTGATACACTCGAGAGGCTTGCAGCCATTCGTCATGTCGCTTTTGATAAAACTGGCACCCTCACCTCGGGCGCACTCCGCATCGAAAATGTTCGAACTTTTTCGGGAGTCACGGATGGAGAAGCGAAATCAATCCTTGTTGCGCTCCAGAAGAACTCCTCTCATCCTATCGCCAAGACTATAGTGAGTACGTTCCGGGATTTTGAGGGGGCTATGTCTCTTTCCACTACTCAAGAGACGCGCGGAGAGGGAATCGAGGGGTGTTCCTCGGATGGCACTCGATATATATGCGGTGGAAAAGTGATAACTGAGCGCTTTAGGATCGCGAGTTCCGATGATTTAGTTTTACTGAGAGATGGCGTTCTTATTGCGTCCGCAACGATCCGCGATCAGCTGCGGCCGGAGGCCAAATCAACGATCGCCAAACTCAAGGCTCTCGGTATATCGATATCAATCGTTAGCGGAGACCGGAAAGAAAAAACAGATGAGGTGGCGCGCGCCCTGGGAATTGACTCGGTCTTCGCCGAAAAGATGCCCGAGGAGAAGCTCTCGATAATCCGCAACCTACAAAACGATGCTCCCCTGGCCTATGTAGGAGACGGCATTAACGACGCCCCTACGTTGGCCGAGGCCTCAGTTGGTGTCTCTCTCAGTTCCGCTACTGACGTAGCTATGCACTCGGCTCAAGTGCTACTGACGGGTAATACAATCGGACAGCTTCCATCAGCAGTCATTCTTGCTCGACTCACAGTTAAGACAATTAAACAGAATTTATTCTGGGCATTCTGTTATAATATCATTACGATACCTATGGCGGCTCTGGGACACATTGCCCCCCTGGCGGGCGCCCTTCTTATGACCGGCTCAGATGTGATGATTGTGGCAAACTCTCTCCGAATAAAATTTAAAAAAATCGTCGAGTAAGAGACGCTTACTGCTTGTAAAGCGCTCTCAAATATATGGGCGCGGGTGAGTGGCTGGCCACATAATTCATAGTAAGGGGCACTCATGAATCTATAGTGATGTGCAAAAGTTCGTGCTAGTTAAACTGGCAAACCGTTTGCCGTACCTCACTATAGGTTGTTGTTTTGATTCGTATCTGCGCATCGATAGCATTTTCGAAAAGCTGTGATTTCACTACTGACTTTTGAAAAACGCTATAAATATGAACGACTCTTTCGACCGTAGCGGTCCGCGCATGAGGTATGCTCAGAGCGCTTGAATCATCTACTGGAGGTCAGCAAGATCACAGCGGACAAGCGAAAGAATCATCCAGGCGCTCCCCCTGCTCTCAGTGCGCTTTATTTCCGGGCGGCTACAGCGCGCGCGTGCTTTTGATATAATCTCTTGATTAATCGGGGTGCTTGGGGTGCCCGATTGAATAATGAATACTACATCCTTCCACTTCTGATAGGCCGCCATCTCGCTGACCTGATCTCTTAGCTTGGTCCATTGATAAGCCCATTTCTGAGGTGCGTAGGTCATTGCAGATCGAGGATCTTGAATCAGTTGTTCACCCAATTCGGGTGGCGAAAACATCAGGGCATTTGGCCGGTTGTTGGCTGCAGTGAGGTGATCAAGGAGGAGATACAGATACTTCCCTTGGTCGTACCCGTCATTCATGTAAGCGATCACGATCGTACCTGGTTTGATCCATGACTGCATCATCCGAACATTTTCTATTTCGGGGGACTCACCATACTTCATAAATCTTCCGGAAAACCAAATATATGAGGTGAATCCAACGTATAGGAACAACCCAGTACTAGCTATCATGCACACGAGATAACGACTTACACGACCGCGGTTATAGTAGACGCATTGCATCAGGCACATGAAACCAATACCCGCGAAAATGTTCAAACACGGGAAAAGCGTTGAAAAACGTTTGAGCCATGAACTCTCTGAGAGAATAGCTGGTAGAATCGCCGTAACGATCCAACTTAGCATAATCGCTGATTCAAACTGGCGTATATGTATAACTACATAGGTCAGACCGATGACAACTAACGGCACCTCAAGCCAAGCTACGGAGCGCGGATACAACCCATGCAAGGCAGGAACCCACTCCTGATGAAACAATTTTGGAACATGATAGAAGATTCCCTGCAGGATTTCCCAGACGTGGCGAACCGATGAGGAGAAGACAAGCATGATAGTTTCCTGCACCGGTCGGCTACCCTGCTCCCCGCCCCACAGCGCGCGTGGTCCAGTCAGGTTAAACGGGTTCATAACTGTCCAGGTGCCATCCGCGATGTAATAACTCACCGGCAAACCAGCAAACCACAAAACGAGTCCAAAAATTACGCATACCACCTGTGGCCAAGTAAGCGGCTTCTGCCATCGATTCACCACCAGGAACAGCGCTCCTGCAAAAAAAGGAATCGCAACCCCACTTTGGCCGGACGGATACTGATGCCACGTCAATCCCATCAGCAATGCAACGATCACACCCCACACAAGCTTGCGAGTTTCATGAGCCACGATGAGGGCGAAGCATAGCAGCATGACAGGCCAAGCAGTTACACCATGCGGATGGATATCTGTTCTACTCCAGCCTATATGCAGGCAGTTGAGAGAAAAAATGGCAGCGGCGAAGAGACCTCCAGCACGACCGCTAAGCTTTCGAGCCAGCAAATACACCACAACAATAGTCAACACACCGACAATTGCAGATGACAATCGTAGCGATAGGAGTGTAGTACCGAATACATGTGTCACCAGATAAATCGGCACATAATATAGTATGCCAAGGGGAGCCCACGGCCCGTTGATACCTTTATTCGCCACAAACATTCCCTTGAGCGAGGTAGCTGCGGCTGAATAGGGGCTAAGCTCGCCCTCGAAATAATCGACTAACCGATTCAAGGCGTACATGCGCATGACCGCGCCAATGCTGACAATTACCACCAGACACGCGCATTCGAACCAACTCCATCCCGGGTTCTCTGTGCTCCTGAAAGGAAACTCCCAACCCCGCCTATGAAGGGTTATCGCTCGCACAGCCAATAAAATCGCAACAGCGTATCCGGCCAGACCCAAGCTTAATGAGACGACATCGTCATACTTAAAAACTGGCTCACGATAATCTGGTCCATACCACCCCAACATACCGGCGACACGGTCCGCCAATTGACGGTCGACTAGGACAAGCTGTGCCATTATGGCGATACCGATGCTAAAACAGAGACTACGGTGACTTCGTAATTGGGCCGTATCACCCAAAATAATCAACAGAAGCAGGATCGACGCAGCTGTGTATAACCCCAAAGGATAAAAATTCTGGACGTATAGCTCCCCAAGAGAGGATAGCCACAGAATGGGACTTTTGAGGACGGCAAGGGACTCGCGTCCGAGGCGGTCATCTCTCACAACGCTTAGGACAATCAAAGCTTGAATTGCCGCAAAGAGCGCGACAAACACAGCAATAGGTTTTCTAATTTTCATCGCCATCCGGTACTTTATTCGTTTGAATTTCCCATCTTAGGCCTCTCATCGCAACCCGTATCACATACCAAGATTCCGAGCGCATCATTAGGCGCACAGGGATCCCTCAATGAACTGAATGAAGAGTAGAAATGCTCATGAGAGGGAAGGCTTATTAAAGAGTGCCGGTGCCTCCTCGGCGCCCGACATTTTTGAAACGCTACGAGGATCGATCGCCCGTTGTAACATCAACAGAAAACCGTGCTGGTGATTTGTTAGACTTGAGTGCGGGATCTTGGGGGGCACCTCAAGGTCCTAGTACCTGCGCTGATGCGATCTCACACAAAAATAAACTCCGTTTATTTTTGGACACCCACATATTGAAATGCGATTCATCGCATCTCAGTGGCGACCGAGCGCCTCAAATATCTCATAAGGAGCTGATTTCATGGTTTAATATCCTCTGTTCATGCCGAAACCGCGAGACGCAAAAAACAAACGGCGTCTCTTCAATTCAAGGTAAGTGTCGCGGACAGAACAACGACGCTTGTACCGTATACAAATCCAAATTAGACACCAATACAGATGGTTGGCCTGACCCACTCTGTGGGCTCCCTAAAAAGTGGCTAAGCGTCTGGATATATTAACTGCAAAAAAGAGAGGCCTCTTTGTATGGATATGATTAACTTAAGTCAGTTTGAGCTCGTCTCAAATGCATTCTCATTCGCAATCGCTGTGATGGGAGCTGCAACTATCTTCTTGTTTCTAGGTCGCAGCCAAGTAGCACCGCAGTATAAAACGGCTGTAACGATCAGCGGTATTGTGACCCTGATTGCGTTTTATCACTACTGGAGGATCTTTGATTCATGGCAGGGTGCATACACCGTAACTGCGACGGGCCTTCAAGCGACTGTTCACAAATTTAACGATGCATACCGTTACGTTGACTGGCTTCTTACAGTGCCCCTGCTCTTGATTGAGCTTATTCTTGTAATGCGCCTCTCACGAGAGGAGACAACCCAGAAGGCTAAGTCTCTTGCCACAGCGGCTGCATTGATGATCGTTCTTGGTTACCCAGGCGAGATTAGCGCCGTAACAGGAGAAAAATGGAAGTGGTGGATTCTCTCGATGATACCTTTCCTTTACATAGTGATGAACCTCGTATCCGGTCTGACCAAATCGATCAACGCTCAGCCTGAGTCAGTTCGACAAATGGTGAGCGATGCTCGTTTGATGACGATCGTGGCCTGGAGCTTCTACCCGATCGTGTTCGTTTTTCCGATGTTGGGAGTTGGAGGCGCAGAGGCCACCACATACGTCCAAATCGGATACACGATTGCTGACATCGTCGCTAAGGCGGTATTCGGCGTGTATATCTATATGATTGCGGTTCGTAAGTCTGAGACGAACGCTTAACGCGTTAGACCTCAGGTTTTAAACCGATTGAGCAGCGCCCTCGGGCGCTGCTTTTTTTTGCGCACTTCATCACCTTTAACACTAAACGGAGCGCTCCCGACTCGCATCCACAACTCTGCCACATTCCTTATTTACTAATTTTATCGAACACCGGTTACTGCTACTGTAGCAGAGATGAAGGCTATCGTTGTGGGATCAGGAGTAGGTGGGCTTGCCAGCGCCCTCAGGCTGAGGGCGCTTGGCTATGAGGTCGAAGTCCTTGAGGCATGCCCTGATCCAGGTGGGAGGGCGCGCACCTTTGTTATCGAGGGCCACAAGTTTGATGCCGGGCCAACCGTCATAACTGCTCCCTGGCTCTTTGATGAACTCTTTTCCCTATTTGGTGAGCAGAGAGAGGATCGAATTAAATTTCTCCCATGTAATCCCTGGTACCGCCTCCTCTATGCCGATGGCTCTCAGATGGATCTCGTTTCTTCAATCGAAGAGCAGGAGCGAGAGATATCGACCCTGTCGCCCCGAGACGCCCAAAGCTATCGTGCATTCCTAAACCACAGCATGGATCTATACCGCGTTGGATATGAGGAGCTCGGAAGTAATGATTTTTCAACTTTTGCCTCGATGCTCAAAGCGATGCCAAGCATCTTTACTCTGGGGGGATTTCGTACCCTCTGGCAACATACCGCGCGGTACTTCTCTGACCCACGAGTACGTCAAGCCTTCTCCCTACAACCACTACTTGTTGGCGGCAATCCCCTGAGCACTACAGCTATTTATGGCCTTATCCATGCTATGGAGCGCAAAGGAGGTATATGGTTCGCCGAAGGTGGTACATCAGCACTTGTGGCAGAGCTCGTGTCCCTGGCCACACGACATGGGGTGCGGTTTAGGTATGGCGCTAGGGTAAATGGATCGTCGTTTGACCAAAGCGGGCGCTTGACTTCGTTTCGTTTCGAAGAGCACGGTGTTGCCCATGAAATTCCCTGCGATCTCGGCGTATGGGGTGGTGACCCGCAGGTATTGTACCGCCTATTAGGCAGTAAACGGCTTTCGCTACTAGAGAGGATACGGCTTCGCACTGTGAAATCATCGATGGGCCTCTATGTCCTCTACTTTAAAACCAAACGCCCATATCCTGACGTTGCCCACCACACCATAGTTCTCTCCAATCGTTGGGAAGAATTATTACAAGAGATTTTTAATGGTTCACAACTTCCTCCTGATCCGAGCCTCTACCTACACCGGCCCGCTGCCACCGACCCGTCATACAGATCCGATAACGGGGATCTGTTCTACGTTCTCGCCCCTGTGCCGCACCTTGATAACTTCAGTGATTGGCATTTAGAAGAACCCCAGTTCAGAGCGGTAGTTACCTCAATCTTGGAACAACGAGCTCTACGCGGATTATCTGCTAATCTAGAATTTGCCTCATCGATTGACCCTCGTTATTTTAAGGAAACTCTCTTAAGCCCCCGCGGTGCCGGTTTCTCGATAGCCCCCTTATTGCGGCAGTCCGCCTGGTTTAGATTTCATAACCGTATGGACACGATCGGAAACCTCTTCCTATGCGGAGCGGGTGTGCATCCCGGTGGTGGCCTACCAGGTGTTCTCACCTCTGCAAAGGTAATAGAGAAAATAATCCGACGGGTTTATGGTTCTGGGCAGGGCCCAATCTCCTCTCGGCCTGCCCCTGTGATGGAGAGAGCAGCGTGAGCAAAGAATTAGCGCTCATGTCGCGCAGCGGAAAAACCTTCTACTTCGCAACGCTGTGGCTCGACCAGCAGACACGACTAGACTCCGCCCTAGCGTATGCCTTCTGCCGCCGGATTGATGACATTGCTGATGCAAGCCCACAGCGCGGAGATCGCGATAAGCAACTATCCGATGTCGTGCGGGCTCTTCAATCTGGTGCGGCATCACATGAATTGGTTAACCCGATACTTCCCTTGATACGCCGATATCCCGAGATTCAAGAGCCGCTCGTCGCCCTTGTAAACGCCTGTCGTGGTGACCTCCCATCACTAAGTATTCGCGATGAGCAGGATTTCGAGCGCTATGCGCATGGCGTCGCTGGTAATGTCGGTCTCATTATGTACCCCATCCTTGGTGGCACCAATCCAGCTGGCAGGTCGTACGCCGCCGATCTCGGTATCGCCATGCAAAGCACCAACGTAGCCCGTGATGTCCTTGAGGATCTTGCGCGCGGCAGAGTGTATCTTCCGATCTCATGGTTACGTGGTATGGATCTTCGATCAGTCGATATCACCGATCAAATTGTGCAAGGAGCGGTTGTTGACGCGGTTCGCCAAGTCCTTTCGTTTGCCAGCTATCGATACGAACGTGGCCTATCAGGACTATCGTTTCTATCTCCCCGGGCTCGTAGCTCGATTCGGATCGCGGCCCGGTGCTATGCAGCGATTGGAGACCGTGTGATCGCTCGAGAAAGGCTCTCACCGAAGCGAGCCGTGGTGCCACTCTATCGGAAAATTATGCTAGCGTGCCGACTTAGTTTATCGGAACGGCTGTGTACAGTTAAATCTGCAATGGTCAGAGACGTGTGAATCGAACAGTAGGCATACGTGGCGCAGGAGTGGCGGGATTAAGTCTAGCTCGTGAGCTACTTAAACGAGACTCGTCTCTTTCTATAACTATCTTCGACACTCGCACTCGGTTACCATATCCTGAGCGAACTTTCTCCTTTTTTCAGTTTCCGGAGGATAATCTACCAGTAACGCCGCACTACTCGTGGCCCTCAGTCCGTTTTTCCGGAGCTGGCTTTGAGAGAAAACTAGAGGTAATACGATCGCCCTACGTCATGATCCATGGGGACCGTTTTTTCTCAGAGAGCCTAGAAAGCTTACAGGCCGCCGGGGTGAAGTTTGTATGGGAGTGTCCACGTGTAGATATATCAGAGAATACTATCACTGCCCCCGCCATCGGTACCGTTACGTTTGATATCGTCATTGATGCCGCCTTCTCAAATGACGTGGCGCAGGCCGCTTTGTGGCAATCCTTCGCAGGGCTTTGGGTAACGACCGAAACTGATCAATTTGACCCCTATGCCGCTATCCTGATGGACCTTGGTCCCTCCTGTGCTCACTCCCCTATCAGCTTCATGTACATCCTTCCAACATCATCAAAAACAGCACTCGTGGAGCACACTACGTTTAGTATAAAGCCGCAGAACCCCGATTGGCACCTCGAACAGTGTCGGCAGTGGCTTAAGTCAAAAACTGCTGGCCGCTATGAGGTAACAGGCCAAGAGCGCGGCTGTATCCCTATGGGATCAGCTAGTTACTTGCAGCACTGCGATCTCCGTATCGGTAGCGGAGCTGGAGCGATTCGCCCATCCACTGGCTACGCTTTTCTATCGATTCAGGAGCAAGCACGCTCATTAAGTGACAAAATTACACAGCAGAGTAGAGTGCGTCCTCAACTGACTGGGCCTTATCCGTGGTGGATGACCATAGGCGATTTTATTTTCATAAGGGCTCTCATTGGCTCGCCTCACAAAGGAGCTGACCTTTTAGGTGGTCTGCTAGAAAGAGCCAAGCCCGAATCCCTTGTGCGCTTTCTGGCTGGGAAAGCCAGCTTAACTGAAGCCGTTAGTGTGTGGTGGAGCGTTCCAAAGACAAAGATGCTACACGCGCTTTTGTTCAAAGAGACCGAGACGAGATGTATGCCTGAATTATCCAAACGACACGTATCCCAGGAAGGTCAATTCTAATGACACGCGGCACAATTATAATTGGAGCTCTTCTTGCCGGACTATATCTAGCCGAGAGCGTCATCTCTGACTGGAGTGAGTGGATAGCGCTGGCTCTTATTATTATCGCCGGCATCCCTCATGGCTCTTTTGACCTTCGAGTCGCTGAGGCCAAGTGGAGCGCGGGCGTAATTTCTAAGAGGACAATTATATCGCTGTATGTATGCTCAGTGCTCGCAATGAGCAGCCTGTGCATAGGCCTTCCCTCCCTTGGTCTGGGGTTGTTTCTGATAATTTCCACGATTCATTTTATTGAAGGCGAGCGTTACGACGACAGCTCCACTTCATGGTTTCGATCCTCTCTCTTTGGATTCGGAGCTATACTGATCCCGATTGGGCTACATCTCAAAGAGGCCGGCCAGTACATAGAATATTTTGTAACTCCTAGTTATTTTACCGTGATTTCGCCCGTCGTGCTGGGCTGCGCAGTGACGGTATCGCTCATCATGTGCTGCATACTTCTCTTTGACGCTTTTGATTCAAAGGCTAAGAACAGAATAGTTACTTTTCAACGTGCTCTGTGTCTAGTTGGCTGGGTTACTCTCTCTCCTCTGGCTGGCTTTGGAGTGTGGTTTATCGGACGGCACTCACGCCTCCATCTCTCGGCGTGCGCGCAGCTATTTCGAACGAGTCGAACAGGAGTCCCTCTTGATTTTCTTCTGATATCAGGACTTGCTATTCTTGGGCTTTCGCCATTTGCCCTCTTATTTGATTTTAGAGATATCAATCAACTCTTTGCTGCCACCATCTCACTCATCGCCGGGCTCACCTTGCCACACATCTTTGTAGCGCACGGATTGAAGGATCTGTTTCACACTTAGAACCGGTCTCAAAAGCGCCTCAAACAGATAATCGTAGCAGCTAGTTGAACGAACGCGAGATAGTTTTCATCGTGATACTCGTAACGAGTTTCAACACGACGAAAGT
>Ga0214923_10008852_pt1 | contig 10605 bp, 3 predicted proteins | sample LL1510_MetaG_FD_177993 | JGI IMG/M metagenome (GOLD analysis project Ga0214923, IMG submission 177993) | Freshwater microbial communities from Lake Lanier, Atlanta, Georgia, United States - LL-1510 | ecosystem: Environmental > Aquatic > Freshwater > Lake | place: USA: Georgia | collected 2015-10-15
AAATACTCTAATTCCGCCATTAGGGTGAGATTGGAATACTACACCGCCGCTGTTTCGATTAACATTTCCATTTGCATCTCTGAAAGCCATGGAGCGTGTTGCTCTCCAGCCATCTCCCTCTGGACCATTTGAAGGGCCAGAAGTATCGGAACTAGAACCAGATGGGCCTCCACCGTTACCGCCAGTAGGACCGTTTCCATCTCCGTTACCGCCAATATCTCCGCCATCAGCACTAGGCTCGGCAGATGGTGATGAAGCCCAAGTTCTTTCCCATTCCTGAAGTTGGTTGACAACAGAATTCTTGTCGTCGTTGCCATTCAACTGGTTATAGTAGTACTCAGGTCTAGTTTTTAGACGCTCTACTTGTCTCCATATTGCTTCTCTAGTTACGCCATTTGTATTTGCTCTACTTAAAACACCAGAAATGTCTTCACTGCCAATATCAGCCACAATAATTCTGTGGTCTTGACCCAAGCCAGGAATAGCAAGACGCATTTCCTTACTGCTAACTACAGGAATTCCAGAGAATCCTTCTGATGCCAACATTTCTTCAAGAGACTTGTCTGAGCCATCCTCGTTATTGTGAACGATTGGCATAAGTTGCTGTCTGTTGGTGTCTAGGATTTTTTTGTTTCCGTTTTCACCTTGCTTGATGTAAAGATACTCATAAGTACCGTCTGCTTTACGCTTACGGATAAAGATAGAAGTCATACCATTTTTACCGATTGGTCTGACTATTCCAGCACCGTCAATTACCAATGAAGGATGGTCGCTGTTATGTGAGATAAATGGTAGGTTCTCTGGTAATAACTGACCGTAGCGTAGTTGAGCCTTTACATCTGTAGGTAGGTTATCAAAATGAGAAGGTCTAAATACTCCATTAGCATCTACAGAACCAGCCATCTTTATTCTTGGTGTGCCATTAGCATTGTCAGAGACAAATTCATAGCCGTTGTCTGCCAAGTTAGGTGGAATATTACCTGGAATAACATTAGGTATGTTTGCTGATTCACCCTGAGGTGGCTCTGAGTTAGGGTCAATTCCCATATAGTTCAGCATCTCAAGGCGGCGACGCTTCAAGTGCTGTGCTAGGTCTCTCTTATCACGGTCATTTGTGATGATTCCCTGAACTAAGGCATCAATCTTGTCATCTGTTAGTGGCAGAATGGTTCTTCTAGCAATAGCCTTAAGTGAGTCTGGAGTAAGCCCCCTCTTCAAACTTCCGTCATCGGTAGTTCCCTTGACTACTCCACGAGCCATAAAATCACCGAAAGTACTTTTCAGTCTGTCAGAAGCATCTCTATTAATGAATCCATCGCTACGACTATTTCCAATTGCTTCGTAAACACCGCCAGAACCATTGTCACAACGGACACCACGGCGAATACCATTTCTAATAGCAATAAATGTGTTGCCAGTGTTACCCATAATGTCGCCATTATTAGTAAGAACATCCATTAGTAGACCCTCTTGTAAATCGGCAATTGCTTGCTGATTCTCAGGTTTTGTGAATGAACTTCCATTAAATACTGCCTGACCATTCATGTGACCATTAGCACGACCAGGAACAATATTTGGTTCAAATTCATCTGCTAGAACTATGGTCACAGGCCCAAGGTTACGGTCACGAGGCGGAATTAAATTAGGGATACCAGTACCAAGCAATGCTTCAGTAGTTTGAATACCTACAAGTTTGTATATAGCGTGGTTAAAAGATTCTTGTCTGGCTTTGTCATCACCTTCATATTTAATTTTGAATTTTTTACCATTAAATTCAAATTTCAGAGAGCCAGAAGCACCTCCACCCATACCGCCTTGCTGTACTGCTCCAGTTAGGTCAAGTACCTGACCACGCTGAGCAACAAAGTCCGAGAACTTATCATCAGATAGGAAGTTTTCTGATGCTCTAGGTGCAACAGCAGGGTTTAAAGCATTAGGAGCAGGGTTAGCAACATTTACCACTCTTTCTTCAGGGAACAAAGACTTGTTGCCTGGGTTTTGACCTAAGAATTGTCTGTTGACTGTGTTTTTTAGATAATTTAAAGCATCTTGCTTATCGTGGTAGTAGTTGCTATATGTAGGTAGGTAATTTCCCACAAATGGGTTTCGTACACCAGACATCATAGGACTTAAGGTAGGTTGAATTGTCCATCTTCTTAGAGCAGTTCTAACTATCTGATAACTTCCATATTTTTCACTACCATCTGGGTTAGTGATATCTACGGTTGCGTAAACATATCTGTTATCTGAGTCTGGAACACCTCTACGCCAAGCAGGGTGAGCACCCTTTTTGACCTGAACTACCAACTTACCTTCTACACCACCAGCAAGTTTTATAGGAGTACCAGCAACTGTAGAGTTGGTATCTGAAGCGATGTGCATATTTTCTACTGAAGCAGAAGGTGCTACTGAATTAATGTTAGACAAAAGTTGAGCACGGTCATTATTTATGCCATTTAGGTCATTGCCTTCAGTAATGTATGCGTGTCTTCTTGCTATGCTTCTAGCAATATTTAAATCACTTAAAACTAGATTCTGAGGTGGCAATTCTAAGCCAGTAGAAGAGTCTTTACCACCAAGCAGTTGGACAACATACTTATCGTTTAGATTAGGGTCAGATACTTTGGTGATGCTATATACATCTGTATTTATCTGATTGCCATCAGCATCTGTAGTGTGTCTAACTAGGTTTTCTAGTGGACTGTCTTCACCAGCAAGTGGGTTTGAGTTCAAACTGTATACACGAGTAGTTCCAGTAATCAGAGTGTTGTTGATTCTGCGAATACCATTGCTGTTTTCAAATATTTGAGTAGTCCCAGTATTGCCAGGTCTAGAAATTGTCATACCAGCAACTTCTACAGCATCTGGAGAATCATTGTTGATTACTGAGTGCTCATCTAGATTTGTAGATAATCTAGGCTCAGTGGCATAGTTATCGTGCATAGATGTTCCACGAGACAGGTTCAATTCCGACATTGCATGCTTTTGTACATCGTACAAAGCATTTCCAAAATTAGGATAGACACCGTCTGGGGCTCCACTGAACTCACCAACGAAGTTGTCTTCTTTTTTGGCTACCCAAACTTCAAACTTACCGTCTGCATTTTTTTGAATTTTAGCAAGTTTTGCGGTGAAAGTTTGTCTCTCCCCATCAGTTCCACTTGCCAAACCAATTTCATAGACATTTCCATTAAATGTCGCACGATTATCTGCTGAACCTTTTTCAAGAATTACTGGAACATTGTCTGCAAATACAGATGAACCGATTCCATTCCATTGGTAAGCCTCATCGCCAGCCTGATTTGTTTCAGCAGTTAGGAAACTTGGTCTCTTAGGTTCTGGCTTGATACCAGACATTTCGCTAAGTAGTTTATTTACATCGTAGCCCTGATGCTGTAGAGCATCTCTAATGGCTGCGTTTTCTACTTCTAATTCCTGACCGTTCGGGAATTTTAGTTTTACGGTTGTTCTGCTATTTTGAATAGCGTCAGTCAAAGCATTGCTTAGACCTCTAGGAGAGAAGTTTCTAGCAATAATCTTAGGGTTGTCAGCAACTCCAGCAGTATAGAACTGTCTGTTAGCAACTTTAGGAGTGTAGGCTTTACCGTCAATCAACCTATTTCTATTAGCGTCATAGTATGACTCGTTGACCGCCTCTAGTTCTTTCAAATCAAGAGCAGGGTTACCGTCAACATTTTCCCAGTGGCGTTTGATTAGGTCAGACTGTAGAACTCCACCATTAGCAGGGTCATAGTCTCCACCGATTTGGCTGAATACTACAGGCTCTTCTAAGGTTCCTACTTCGCTAGCAAGTTGAGCAATAATGTCATTAAGGTTTCCAAGGTCGCTTCTCTTTGCTAGTAGAGCATCCAAGTTAGCACTGTTTCCATTTATGTCATCATAAATTTCAGCAAGCATCTTCTCAGTATCAAAACCGTGGTTTTCTAGGGCTTTGTATACGGCAGTAGGGTTGACATCAATAGGGTCTCTACCTGAAGAATCAGCAGGTAGGTGTGCCACTTTTCCGCCATCGTTCTTCAATGAATTGGTAAGAACTTCTAGAAGAGTTTCTGGGCTAAATCGTTGCTCTAGTTCGCTAGGGTTCTCTGTCCAGTGGTCAGGTGCACCATCAGGTTTTCCCCCAGGAGTGAACGGAAGTTCGTTTATAACTCTCTTAAGGTCTCTTTCAACAGTCCAGTCACCAAATTTGAAGTTTCCAGCAAATGGAGATTCCATAACTCTAATGCTGTTTGTGTTGAAAGGCTTAGGTCTGTTGTAGTTGTTGTTTGCTTGGTCCCACTGGTGAGCATTGATAGCATCTTTTAGTGCGGTTAATTTAGCAATTCTGGCAGATGAAGAATCTTCTCTTGCTCCAAATGCCCTGTGAAGTTGAGGTAGGCCAGTAATAATTCTGTCTAGGAAGTCTATTGCTTCCTGCTTCTTCATACCATCTGAGTAGACAGTGCCTAGCATTCCATACTGAACATCGAAGTTTTGATACTTCATCCATTCAGGTCTAGAAGGTGCCCCAGTAAAGTATTCTCTAAATACTTCAGGCATAGCATCTAGAATTGTCTGCTTATCTGCTTCACTCTTTCTAGCAAAAGTTTCGTAATACTGGCTAACTGCATCATTTATAGAGAATGAGTCCAGTACTGATTGAGTGGTAGTTCCACCACTCTGGTTTGATGGAGTTATTCTTTTGAGCCAACCATTACCACCGCTATTGCTACCTCCACCACCTGGCTGGTTATCGGTAGCATTTCTATCAAAAGGAATATATGTTCCATTTACAAGACCCATGGCCTTCAATACTTTGAAGATATCTCCATTAGGGTTATTTTGATGAACTGCTTTATCTGCCTGACTTCTGTGGTGGTCACGCATATCTTTAGAAACAGTTTTGCTATAAAAAGTTCCAGGGGCATACAAAGTACTGCTGTGGCTTAAGCGAGCATTTTCCATAAACTGAGTTTGTACCCAACGAGTTAGGAAGATGTGACCACTCATAAGACCAAGTGCTTGACTTTTCTTGTCAGTAAATGCAGAACCGCTAACTGCTGTACTAGGAACAAATTTACCGTCAGCAGCCCTTCTATAGTCTTGGCTACCATTGTGACCTAGACCACCACCGTAAGCCCAATCGCCTTCATGGGCATTGAAGTCTACGGTTCCATCTGCCGCCACTCTGTAAGCGGTACTGCTACCACTCTTTTTCCAGCGAATTACGAATGGCATACCATTTTTTGCAATGGTTATAGCATCGAATGAGTCAATAATTTTTACACCATTGTTGTCAACATGTGTGACCATGGTGTTAGGTAGGATTCTGAAAGCCTTTAGTTTTTCATCAGGGTTGCTAGTACTAAGAGCAATTTCAGTATCTCTGGTGTAGTCGTGACCGTTTCTATAGTTGTCATAAATCTGATTTAGAAGATTAGAAACTCTCTTAGCGATTTCAAATCTAAATTTGAATAGTTCTTGGTCGCCATCTAGAGAAGCGTCAATTAGGCTAGCACGAAGACTATCTCTGTACTTTAGTAGGTTATCTACAACTGTCTTTGAGCCCGGTAGCGGAGACCTAGGTTCAGCCACATTCGGCTTGTCTTCGGTAAGTCTGTCAGCAAACTGAGCCTTAATGAGGTCTCCGTTATTTGCCAACTGCCTATCAAGCCAAGACTCAATAGGTGAGCCATCTGGTCCATTAGCACCAGAACTTGGTTGATTAGGGTTTTTAGGAGCCCTATTCAAAATTAGATTTACTGGCTCAGACGCAGGTAGTTCTGCTTTCTGTGCTTCAGGGCGTGGCTGAGCGACATTCTTCCCACCAACCATTTGACGAGTAATACCAACATGGTCGTTGTACTCGTTTACAAACTTCAAGGCATTCTCGTGGTCCATATCTAGAACCATTACCTTTAGGTTGATGGGCTGACCGCTCTTCATTTCAGCAAGAAGAGCAGATGACCATCTGTGGTGTCCATCTAGAACATAACCATCTCTGGTAACAAATAGATACTGGTCATCCATACCGTACTTCTTACGAAGTTCTGGGCTAAGCCAAGATGCCATAATCTTTCCAACATCTCCCATATCCATTTCTGCTTGGATAGGGTGAAGTTGCTGTGGTGTAGCGGTGGCTTCGTGGAATCCAACGCCAAGTTTCTTACAGTAAGCAAGGAAGTCTGCTTGGTCTGCTGCGTCAAGTTGTGGCATATTGATACGCTCAGCACCAAGGTTGTCGTTGCTGAACGCATCCTGACCCTTGATACGCATATTTGTAATGTCAACACCAAGGTTACGGAACTTGCGGTGAAGTTCTTTCATTGCTTCTGGTGATAGACCAGTTCCTTCTTCAACATTGTTATCTAGGAAGGCCTTTAGAGCGTTGATTTTGTCTTCGCTCATTAGAGCCAAGTTGATAGCACGCTTTAGTCTTGTCTCCTGAGCAGACGGTAGAGAAGCCAAAATATTAGCAATCTCTCTAAATCTAGGGTCATCAGGCTTTGACTGGAATAGAGGGTTTTCATCTCTACCAAGGAAAGGCATATCTTTAGCAGCAATGTCAACTGCTGCCAATGCCACTTCTGGAGATACTTCAATGAATCCACCATCAAATAGAGCATCGTATGCTGCCTGAGGGTCAGTGATGTCTTTCTGAACTTCTTCTGGCTTTACATTGTTAGCATTCCAGAAACCATCGTCTGGCTCAACGACAGGGTGGAACTCACCCTGTGGAATTGGATTTGCTTCTGGCTTAGATGTTGGCTTGAACTCTACAAGATGACCATTGCCATCTAGAACTCTGTTGTTATCCAAATCACGGATACGACGGTTCTCTGGAGTTTTATCTGCTTCAGTAAGTTTGTTAGCAGGGATACGCTTACCATTAGCATCTACATACCACTCACGACGGTTGCGTTCCTTATCATCTAACTTAGACAAATCTGGAATTGGGAATACTTCGGCTGGCTTAGCCTTTTTACTTGGCTTCTTTACTTCTGGAGTAGACTGAACTTCGTCTTTGTCAATGCGAACGCCTTTTTCATCAACAATATTGTATGACTTGTGGGCTGGTGCCTTTAGGCGAGCCTTTACAATTGCCTTCTTCTCTGTTGGAGATACTTTTCCACGAGCCATATCGAGTTCAAAGTCGCTAGGCTTGTTGCCTTTCCACATTTGGTCGACAAACTCGATGTCCTTATCAAGAACTTCACCTACAGTCTTACCATTGACATCTAGGTTTACACCAGCGTTCTTTAGGTCGCCTTCTTTTAGAAGAGCCTTTGCTACAGTAGCAACCTTACAAGGAACTTCATAGATTCCAGGTCGTCTGCCGTCTGTTACATAGACACGCATATAGTCTTGACGCTCAGCAGGACCGACATAGCGACCAACGAACTTACTTACACTGCCATCTGGTAGACGGCCAGGGAAAGAGATTCCACCACCCATTTCAGCCCAGCGACCATAACGGTCACGGCGTTGCATAGCAACACGAAGACGACGGGCCAGAGCAGAGTTTCCACAGAAGTCCAGCGATTACCTGCCGCCACCAGTCCTAGGTTGTCATCATCTTCAAAGTAAATGCCGAAGGCGTAGGTCATTAAAAATTCTCCTGGAACTGGTTAGAAGGGGAACCACTTACTGTATAAAAACAGTGTAGTGATGCGTCAAATAACCTATTTATTAGGTGGTTCTATTCTACAATAATTCCTGGAGGTGTGATTTGATAAGGAATCTCTGGACCGTCATATCCAATGAATTCAACACCTGGAAAATGGTCTTCAATAAACATTTTTACAAACAGTGAGTCTGCTCTATCAATAGGAAGAGTTGCCAAAAACTTTTTGAATTTATAAGATTGTCCGTCTTCTAGAGACGAGTACATAGAAAGACACTGGAAAGCCTTAGTGTCATCTAGAAAATCATTATCAACGCTTAGCCCAGTCCTAGAACTCCAGCGTGCTTCGCTTCTATCCGTGAAAATTATGTACATTACTGAGGTTTCTCTACTTCTGAATAACCTAGTTTTAGTAGTTCTTCTCTTAGTTCATCTGGCATAGCCTTAGCAGCAGGTAGGGTCATAAACTGTTCTAGGGTGATACCACCTAAAGAACGCAAAAACTCCTGTGCATCAGTTGGTAAGTCCCAAGTCGAGCCCTTTAGCCAATCCGCATCCTCATTGTTGTCTTCGGTCCAAATGATTTCATCTGACATTATGCTATTCCTAACTTCTGCTTTGCTAATTCATTTAGCAATACAATCATACTAACTCCAAAAGGCATCATTCCCTCAGAAAAAACGCTAGAGTCCATAGATATATATTTTGGGGTACCGTCTGGGTTAGTTCCAGACAGCACTCTTTTAGGGTTCATATAAGTTGAGAACATACCACTCAAGCCACCACCAAGTAGGGACTCAAATAAGGTACTTAGAAGTTCACCGTGAGAGAATGGGCTCTGACCTAAAGCAACCTGAGCACCAGCAGCCACACCGTATTTACCAATATAAGGACCAGCATAATTTGGTGAAGCAGCACCTAGTTCATTGGCAGATATCAAAGACATAATGTCTTCAGCGTCTATGTAGTCTCCATTCATAGTGAAACCAATGTTTCCATAGTTAGAGTCCACAAAGTTGTGAGAAATTTTGCCATTTGGACCTTCAATATTGGTTTCCTTAGATTGCTTAGCCCAAGCGATTGAGTTCATTTGGTTTCTAAAGATTCCATTTACTATAAGGTGTAGCAATTCGTGAACGGTAGTCTCAACGGCCTCATCCTTATTATATCCAGATATTCCAAGTTTTTTGATTACATTGCTAAGGTCTCCAATGTCGTGAGCCTTATATAGTTCGTCTGGATTTACTAATGCTGTAACACCTCTAGAGCCAGTGAAGAAAGAGAAACTTGATTTATTATCAATCAGGAACTGCTTTAGGGCTAGTGCCACTGGCTTAGGGTAGGACTGAATTGCTTCATTGACTACATCAACTATGCCATTTACATTTCTTAGTTCAGAAGCAGTTTTATTCTTTATATAATCTGGCATCTGAGTAGGTTGGAACTCTAATTTTTTAGTTACAGGGTTAGAGCCAAACTGGAAATCGTGTACGCCAGTCCAAGTTATATCATTTGCTGATAACTTGACTCCGTGGTTGAACTCCAGACCACTTTCAGAAAGCACTTCTTTAGTAGTATCTGAAAGTTCCTTGGCTAATTTCTTTTTATTTGAAATAGTTTCTGCTCTTTTTAGAGTCAGCCTGTCCATAGAAGAACGCAAATCTTTAGACTTGCTACTAATAACTTTTATAGAGTCCTTAGGAAGAATTGGGTCTAAAGAAGAATCGTGAGATAGTTTGGCAAGCATCGCTATAGTAGAGTGAGGATTAGTAGGGTTTAGTCCACCAAACAAGTTTTCAATATAAATTCTTTGAACTTCTTTTACTAATGCTGTTCTGTCTGGAACGGCAAAAGCACTTCCACTAGCATTGGAACCATATCTGGTATACGCAGCCCTAAATTTGTTTACTAGGTCAGTTATTACTTTAGAAACTTCATTAGCATCAAAATCTGGATTAGCCTGAGCGATTCTTGGGTCATTTGTGGCATACAAAGACATAAGAGCCATACCCAATAGATAAGGGTTTCTTACCAATACTTCATTATTAGGATTGCCATTGAAGTATGTATCCAGTTTTGTCATTAGTGGGACAGTTATGACATTCAAGCCAGGCACATCATTAGGGTTAGCCAAAGCATTATTTACTAAGGTATTGACAACATTGTGAAGTTCTTTCAGTGTGTTGTCGTACTCAACCTGAGCCTGTCTTTCTTCAATGGTGTTTTGCTCAATTTTTTTGATTAGTCTGTCATGCTTTTGCTTTATTCTGCTAATAATTTGCTTAGCAAACGGTTCGCCAGACTTTTCAATACGGTCTAGTAAGTCGTACCATTCCTTAGTTGGTTCCATAAATAATAGTTTTTGGCTAAGCAAATCATCTTTAGAAAGATTATTTCTATTTGTTCTAGAGCCAGTAATGTCGTTAGTGATATTCCTAGCATTTAGAATGTTTAGCGGATTACTTGAGTCGAATAGTGAATCAACACTTTCTGGAATAGCCTGAGCAACCTGAGCGATATCCTGTCGGGCTTGCTCCATTTGTTGCTTGATTTCTTCTGAAGATGGTGCTGCTTCTTTTTCAGCAAGTTTTTGGGCTCTTTCAAGTCTCTTACGCTCTGTGTTCGACATCTTTTTAGGAGCGTTGCTTATAGGAGCGTTGTTCACCTGTATTTGAGGCTGGTCTTCTTTATATGTAATTGCCTGTGGCTCTGGAGAATTGTAAGAAACGCTAGGAGTGTCGACAGGGCTGTAGTCTGCTATGTCCACGCTATCAGTTACACCACCTAGAACTACCATTTCCTTTTCGTCATAACAGCCAACACCAGTGCCAGGGAAAGCAAATATGTCTTTGACATCAAATTCCTTACGGAATATCTTTGAATCTGCTCCTCTACTAAAACCAATTGCTATTCCCTCGCTAGTTGACCAAGCAGATATAGGTCTTAGTCGAATAGATGCTGTAAAACCTTTTGAAGTAGGG
>Ga0214923_10008853_pt1 | contig 10605 bp, 12 predicted proteins | sample LL1510_MetaG_FD_177993 | JGI IMG/M metagenome (GOLD analysis project Ga0214923, IMG submission 177993) | Freshwater microbial communities from Lake Lanier, Atlanta, Georgia, United States - LL-1510 | ecosystem: Environmental > Aquatic > Freshwater > Lake | place: USA: Georgia | collected...
ATTCTCTCAAATATTCCAATGTCATAAGCAATTTATCCTGAAGGTTCAGATGCGAAGGCTTCAAACCTTTTTTCATGCGTTGATGCTCCGCCGCTTGGACCACACTCACCATGATTTGAAAAACTGAGTTAAATCTATTAGATGGCAACGCCTTCATCATGTCATATTTTTGCAAACAAAACTCACACTTGCAAAACAAGCGTTACATTATACTAAAGCTTCACTTATATGAAAATTGGGTTATGCAAGATTTCTATTAAACAACTTATGACATTTCAAGACCGGAAGTTTTGGCGGGTCAAAACATAAAGTTTTCAATCGAATTGGCTATATAACCTTGCAGAGATATTGCCGTCTCATTACAACTGAGACATGACAGCTGAACAAATCACACAGGTGATCCGCCAGACACTCTACATCGCACTAGAGCTCGCCGCCCCCTTCCTCTTGCTCGCGCTTATCATTGGACTTTCGATTTCGATTTTACAGACAGTCACCCATGTGCAAGAGATGACCCTGACCTTTGTCCCCAAAATGCTGGTTGTCGGTCTTGTCATCGCCGTTTTCTTTCCTTGGATGCTCAAAATCATGACCAAATTCACCAACAACCTCTGGGTCCATCAGTGGGAAAAGGTGACAAACCTCGCTCATTATGTCCTCCAGTGATTTTCTGACAGCCCTCCTTTTCTTTGCCAGAACCTCAGGCTTTTTCCTCATCTCTCCACTTTTTTCAAAAGTTCATATCCCAAAGAGTGTGCGTTTTGGATTCGCAGCACTCTGCGCTCTTGTGCTGATTCCTCCTTTAAGCTTGAAAGTGGACATAGAGATCGAATCCTCACTATTTTGGATCGCCTTTGTGAAAGAACTTCTGATTGGCTATCTCATGGGCTTTCTTTTTTCCCTAATATTTGAGGCAGCAGCACTCGCAGGTCAGGTTGTCGGCACGCTTTCTGGCTTCTCCCTAACAGAGCTTTTTGGCGCTGGAATGAACGACTCCATCTTCACAAAACTTTTTGTCCTCACCCTTTTTGCTCTTTTTCTCTCTCTCGATCTGCATCATTTACTGCTGAAATTTCTTTTTGACAGCTTTGATTCAGTTCCACTTCTTCCCCATGGTTTTTCCTTTGCAAAAGCAGCCTCTCTCCTCTTCGAGCAGGCGATTTTTTATGCCTTTACCCCCTTTCTTTTCCTCACTCTTCTCCTTCTCACTTTCGCCGTCATTGCAAGAGCTTTGCCTGACCTGCAGATCTTCTGGATCGGTTTTCCGTTACAACTTTTGATCAGCATGATCGCCATAGCAATCGGCTTGACTTTCTTTGAAGAAATTTTGCAAAAAGCTTTTTTTGAATTCCTTACATTAGCAAAAACACTTTTTTTTGCTTTGTGAATATTGTCACTTTGGGTATTGTTCCCCACATGAGATATTCTTTTTTACTACTACTAGTCGCGCTATCAAGCTGTTTGTACAAATTGCCATCGGATGACAATCTATGTACTGTTCCCAACACGAACAACCCCCAGCTAACACGCGAAAAACCGACCTCTTGGATTGTCGAATAGGGAGCCTATGCTGGTATTGACACGCAAACGAGAACAGAAAATTCGCATTGGTGATGATGTAGTCATCACTGTTTTGAAGGTGCAGGGAGATCAAGTCTCAATTGGGATTGAAGCTCCAAAATCCCTGCCTATTGTGAGAGAGGAGCTTTTACAAGCTAAACCGGAAGAGTTACTTGACGTTTCCTCTTAGCACAAACGATCTCCTTAAATTTCTCCACAAGATGGAACTGAATCCTGAACTTGAGCCCCATTCAAGTCAGGTATTCATATCCAAACCTTTCGAGGGTGTGGATTTTGCTCTCTTTTTTTCACCAAGAGACAACGCTCTCCATTTGATCACCTACTTCCCCTACAAATTTGAAAAAGTGATTGCGGGCGATTTAGGGCGCTTACTTCATGTTTTGAACAAGCAGATCGATATGCCAGGTTTCTGCATGGATGAGAAGGAAGGACTAGTTTTTTACCGCACTGTACTACCCTGCATCGATGGCAATGTAGATGTCAACTTACTGGGGATGCATATGGGGTCACATAAAGGGGTGCTTGAAATGTGCCATCGCGTTATATTTGCTGTTGCAAGCGGGAAGGTAAAACTTGAAGAGACCAATCTACTATGACACTGAGACGACGGGCATCAAACCGTTGATTGATAGAATCATCGAAATTGCTGCCTACGACCCTGTTCAAGACCGCTCCTTCGAAATGCTTGTCAATCCTGGCATTCCTATTCCTGAAGAAGCATCACGGATTCACGGCATTACCGATGAAATGGTTGCATCTGCACCTTCCTACAAAGAAGTGGGGCAAGCTTTCATCGATTTTTGTGCAGGCGAGACAGTTTTAATCGCCCACAACAATGATAATTTTGATCGCCATTTTCTTGACCATGAGGCTAAGAGACATGGACTTCCAACTCCTTCATGGGAGATGGTAGACTCCTTGAAATGGGCGCGTAAGTACCGCTCTGACCTCCCTAAACACACTCTCCAATATCTGCGTCAGGTATACGGTGTTGAGGAGAACAATGCTCACCGTGCGATGGATGACGTGATTGTTCTTTGGAAGATTTTTAGCCAGATGATCGACGATCTTCCGATGGAGACTGTGCTAGAGTTAATCCGCGAGGAGGGCACAACGATGCCATTTGGCAAGCATGCGGGCAAGCCACTTTCTGATGTCCCGAAGAATTATCTCTCATGGCTGCAGAAGGAAGGCGCTTTGGACAAACCAGAGAATGCTGCTTTGAAGATGGAGATTGAGAAATTGGGTGTGCTCTAGTCAAAACGATAGAAGCTTGTAGACTCTTCTCTCTATCGATCAAAAATTTATGATTGAATTAGCCATTAGTCCTTGTCCCAATGATACTTTTCTTTTTGCTCCGTGGGTTTTGGGTAAATTAGATGCTCCCCCACCCCACATCCATTTCGCTGATATTGAACAGCTAAATAATTGGGCGCTTACGAAAAAATTCCCCTTGATCAAAGTTTCTATCGCCTGCATGTCCAAACTTGCTGACTATGAGCTATTGCCTGTAGGAGCAGCCTTAGGCTTCCATGTTGGCCCCAAAATCATTGCTAAAAAGCGCTACTCTCTTGGGGATCTTTCTCGCCTTCGCCTTGCGGTACCAGGCGCTTGGACAACAGCCCATCTGCTTTTGCAGAAACTCTCTCCTCAACCGCGAGAAAAGCATTTCTGCCTCTTTCATGAGATCTTCCATTTATTAAATGCCGGTATTGTCGATGCCGGTTTGATCATCCACGAGTCACGATTCACTTTTGAAAAAGAGGGTTTTGTAGAGATTGCGGACTTGGGAGAACTTTGGCATGAAAGGTTTAGTCTCCCTCTCCCTTTGGGAGGGTTGGCTATGATAAAGAACCATCCTCTACGAGAAGAGGTGATTACAATTCTACAAAAAAGCTATGATTTCGCCTATTCTCATACTAAGGAACTTCTGCCTTTTATTTTAGAGCATGCTCAGGTCAAAGAGGCTGCTTTGCAGCATATCGCAACTTATGTAACAGGTGAAACAAGAGAGCTTTCTCCTACAGGATGGAAAGCGATTGAGAGGTTAACAGATGGAAAGGTTAGTCGTCTTTGCGTTGGATCATGAAGCTGCCGAGACAATCAGGATATTGAAAGCAGAAAAAATCGGAGTTGGACTCTTTGCTTTTAACGGTGGGAAAATCTTAATCTCTGGCTTGGGGATCCATGTTGCCCAATCTGCTGTTTCCGATCATATCCATGGATGTGACGAAGTGTGGAATTTAGGACTTGCAGGAGCACTCGTTGACATCCCACTTGGGACGATTGTTGAGATTGGTCTTGTGACCAAATATGTAGCTGCAGAGAATTTGGATGCTCACGCCCTAGGATTGGTCAATGAGCATCTCCCCCCCTTTGATCTCGGAGGGAAATATAATCTGATGACTTCAGATTTTCCTATCCATTCTAAGGAGCATAGACCCGAAGGATGTCATCTAGTCGATATGGAAGGTTATGGGATAGCTTTTGCAGCTGACCACTTTGGCAAAAAATGCCGGATGTGGAAGATCGTTTCTGATTTTGCAAGTCCAGGGGGTGTGGAACTGATCAAAAAACACCGCGCACACTATTCCAAATTATTGGCCGAAAAGGTTTTGGAATCTTGAATCAAAATTGCATCGGAAACCGGGCGTAAGAGAGAGAGTTGATCATCGTCAGCATCACCGTCACCCAAAGGATGATTGATAACTTGACCCTCATAGACTAAAGTTGATGAGCCGCCCCCATCTAGATTTAATGCAGCGATGCAGCCAAGTTCTTGCATCAGATCTGCAAGCTCATCCATCGTCATGCCGAGGCTTAAATCGGGTTGCTTCCCATCTACCACGACAAAAAGCCAATAGCCATTCGGAAGCAGCCCAACGGCTGTCCTTGCATGTCTATCTGTCAGAAAGGTGCTTATTGTGCGTTCTGACACAAAATTGGAGTTTCTTTTCCCATTTTGAATCAGCAGCGGCGTTCCTCCAACAATATGATCCATAGAGTCCCACTGCTCTGAAGTTGTGCTTCCTGTCTGCGATTCTACAAAGACATCAATCCCCTCAATATGAGCGAGCAGTTGGTCAAAAATGGGCTTCTGCTCTCGATCTGTCCAGCCGATTGCCCCACGTGGATGAAGAGGCAGACCATACCATTGACCATCGATTTTTAAAATGCCACAAGGAGAGCCATCATGATACCCCCCGATAGCAAAAAAGCCCCCATTGACTGCCGCAATCGCCCCCTTTCTATCAGCCAACGACAAGACTGTTTCCCTACCGACACATTTATCCAATGCCTTTGCAGGTCTGAGGCAATAGCTCTCTGGATTCACCACAAGGACATGTATTGATTGGGGTACAGAAGTTGTAATATGCTGGTACTCGATTCCTTCAGGGGTAGAAAAGGAAACTAGGAAAAAACAAGCTAAATTTAAAAACAATAATCGCATCAAAAGCCAGCCTCATTCAGTAATTGCTTCACTCGCGGAATCCTCTGGTCCAGCTGGATTTTTCGATCGCGAATCAGATAGGCAAAGGGGAAAAAATTCTCCTGATTTTCAATCCACCCAACAAACCAAGCTGATTCCAACGTTTTGCCATCGGAAGCGATAGCAGAGCCACTCCATCCCGTCTTTCCAAAGAGCTTCCAGCCATGATCCAGCTCTTCTTTAAACATCAGCGCTTTGGTCATTTCTGTTGCGTGACTTGAAATCAGTAGTTGCTCCCCAATCATCTTCTGGATGAAGAGCACTTGTTCTCTTGGAGAAATTTTGAGTGTAGAGTTGACCCAGACAGGATTTATATTCCCCAGTTTGATTTCATTTTCCGCAATGTCTTGATTGCCATATTCAAATGAAGCTAAATAGCTTTTGATCCTTTCTGAACCAAGCTGAAGAGCTAAAACTTTCGAATACCAAATACAAGAGTATTTCATCCACAGTTCAGGATTGATCGATCCTTTCCAACTATCGAGAAAATCATCATACCCCTCTTGGAAATTCCAAGCGGGATTCAGGGTGTTTTTGAGGATTTCTGCATCATAACCCATCAAACTCAAAGCGATCTTAAAAGTGGAGCAAGGAGTTGTCTGTTGATCGATCTCTCTTCCGGACTCACAAACCACTTCACTTGTGGCTCCATTCATTAGAATGAAATTTTCTGTCTCCAAATGAATGAAGGCAAAAAGGGCAAGCAGGAACATATGAAACCTCTTTTGTGGAAGAAGAATTTACAAAGAGAAAGATTTATAAGCAACTCAATTGATAGCCAATTGAGTTGAAAGCAGCGCATTTGCGAAAGTCCGGCGCTATACCGTTTACAACAAATAATGTCACAAATGATGGCCAGATTACGGGGCAAATTTGAGAGATCGTCTCGGAGCTTTGGCGCAATCCCCATTTGCAGTTTGCAAATCGTATGAGTCCGCTACAGAGCCATCATCTCTGCTTTGGCAGCCTCTTCAGCACGCTTCCTCTCAGTTGCATACATCATCTCCCACATACGGCGGAAATTAGGACAGATCTCCAAGAGCTCTTTTTTCGTCCCCTCGGCCACCTTCCTACCCTCTTCTAAGTAGACAATTTTATCGGCATGCTCGATCGTCGATAATCTATGAGCAATGATGATCTGCGTCAACTTGCCACGCAAACCTTGGACTGCTTCCTTCACCTTACTCTCACTCACTGTATCAAGAGAAGAGGTCGCCTCATCCATAATCAAAATAGGAGCCTTTTTCACAAGCGCTCTCGCAATGGCCAGCCTCTGCTGCTGACCACCCGACAGATTCTTGCCTAGCTCCTCAAGGAAATAGTCATAGCCACCTGGCATTCTCTCGATAAACTCCGCAGCATGAGCATTCTCTGCCGCTTGCCGAATCTCTTGATCTGAGAAATCCCTCCCAAAAGCAATATTTGCCTTGACTGTATCTAAGAAGAGGAAAGGCTTTTGAGATACAAAAGCAATATTCTCACGCAGAGACTTTTGCGTGTACTTGGTGAGCGGTAAATCATCGATCAAAATCTCACCTTGCTGCACATCATAAAGACGGGGGATCAGTTGCACGATTGTCGATTTGCCTGCACCAGTCGGCCCGACAATCGCCACGACTTCACCCTTATTCACAGAGAAGCTCACATCATTCAAAATCCACTCATCGTGGTAACGGAAAGAGACATTGCGAAACTCTAAAGAGTGGTTAAAACTCTTCATCTCAACAGCATCAGGAGCGTCATTGATTGATGGCTTGAGATCTAGCACCTCATACATCCTTTCTGCTGCTGCCACGCCTCTCTGAATCTGATTGTTTTCTTCAGCAAACTTCTTGATCGGTTCATAAAAGACGTAGAGAAGACCACAAAAAACAAGCAGTTCGCCAGGAGCTAATTGAAAGAGGTAAAGACCTGTCAAAATAGTCACAGCAAAAAAGATCGATGAGACGGTGTGCAAGATGGGACGCGAAGCTGTGCCATAAAGCGCACTCTTCTCATCCAAACGAGCCATTTCATCATTCATCCGCCTGAATTTTTTAATAGAGAGCTCTTCCATAGCAAAGATCTTGATCGTCAAGATCCCCATCAATGCCTCTAAAAGAACCGTACCAGAACTTTCTTGTTTACGTTGTATCTGCTTCGCAATTAACTTGACCTTCTTAGCAATCACAACAACTGGAAAGATAATGAGAGGAAAACCGACAAAAATCACAAGTGAAAGCTTCCAAGAGATGAAAAGGAGAGCTGAAAAGGTTGTCAAGACCGCGAAAGGTGTTTGGATAAAGTTGATCAACATCGAGTTAATCGCACTCGCAATCGCCCCAGCATCACCACCCACTCGCGCTGAAAGAGCGCCCACATCATACTCATGATAAAAGCTCAAAGGCAGCGTTTGGATATGCTCAAAATATTGTTGGCGTAGATCACGACTGACTCGAATCGAAATCACCTGTGTGAAAAAACGAAAAAGAAATAGAGAGATCGCCTTAAAAAGAGCAATAATCACAACCACAAGAGCTAACTTCTTCAAATCGGTGGCAACATTGAAATGCTTATCCAAAAATGCGTTAATCTTCTGCACAAGTCCAACGTTGCTATGGGTAGCGATGAAATCATTGGCTTGCTTCAAAGTGATTTCATCATTATCTGAGATCGCCTTCCACCGCTCTTCAACGGCCGCTTTGGAAACCACTGTGACATTCTCAATCTTTTTGCCCTTCTCTTTTCCAAACATGGAGAAGAAATCAGGTCCAGTCTTCGCAATAATGCCCAAAGCAAACATCTCCGATTGCGAAGCAATCGTCATTGAAACCATTGAAAATACTGTGATGAAAAGAAGGATATAATGTTTACGATTGAGTAGTGCTGCTCGCAGGAGGAGTTTCATCGGTAGTGTAGCGTCCCATGTTGCGGAATTTCTGATAGCGTCTTTCGAGGAGAATTTTTGGCGGGAAGGTTTTTAGAACATCCCAAGTCTCTAGAATAAAGTGTTTAACGTTTGCATACGTAGCATTGACATCGTGGTGAGCACCACCTTCGGGCTCACTGATGATGGCATCGATCACATCGAGATCAAGCAGATCTTCTGCTTGCATTTTGAGCATGGAAGCTGCATGTACCTTCTTCGTTGGATCCTTCCAAAGAATCGAGGCACAGCTTTCTGGAGAAATGACTGAGTAGTAGGCATGTTCGAGCATCCCGATCATATCGCCCACACCCATACCCAAGGCTCCACCTGAACAGCCCTCTCCGATCACCACGATAATCGTAGGCGTTGAGAGTCGTGCGAGTTCACGCAGATTCATCGCAATCGCCCACCCCTGTCCCCTCTCCTCGGCTGTTAAACCTGGAAAGGCTCCTGGTGTATCGAGAAGAAAGAGCACCGGCAGATGGAACTTTTCAGCCACTTTGGCCAGGCGCAAAGCTTTGCGGTAGCCTTCAGGGTGAATCATCCCGAAGTTGCGCTTTAGACGGCTCTCTGTGTCACAACCCTTCTCCTGGGCAATCACCATGAACTTCTCACCGCCGATGTAAGCAAAACCGCCCACAACAGCCGGGTCATCCCGAAACTCACGGTCACCAGCCAGTTCGACAAAATTGTCACACAAATTTTTGATAAAATCAATGCTGCGAGGTCTATTAGGATGGCGACAGATTTCTACACGCTGCCAAGGAGTCAGCGATCCATATATTTTCTTTTTGAGTTGGGCAAGCTTTTTCTCAAACTCTTTCAACTCTTTTGTTGAAAAGAGAGAGTTTTCCTGAGATTGATTACGAAACTGCTGAATAGTTTTTTCATATTCCGCGATCGGTCTTTCGTGAGATAGAATCTCCATAGGTGTGAAATCATACCTTAAATCAGCAAAAAAAGCAATTATTTCCTTTTCTTGCAGAAATGGGCAGAACCCTTCAAAGCCGCCTTATCATCAGAGATCACAAAAATCGGCACCTCTTCCAGTAGAGAGCGGAAGCGCCCTTTGTCGAAAAATCCCTCTAAAAAGCTCTTGGTTTGGAGGAAAGGTAAAATTTTAGGCGGAATTCCGCCACCGAGAAATAGTCCACCGATCGCCATGTATTTCAAAACAGTATTGCTCGATTCTGATCCTAGAATAGAAACAAATAAATTGAGAGTGTCGATGCAGAGATCTGAGGACTTATTCAACGCTAATTCAGTGATCGCCTTGGCTGGATCCTCTCCCGGAGTCAATTTCTTGGGCTCTTGCCTTTTCAACTCATCGCGGAAAAACTCATAGAGATTGAATAGGCCAGGACCTGACAATATGCGTTCATAGGAGGCGTGCCCAAAACGACGCATCAAATAGCGAGAAAGATCGAGTTGGACTTCATCGCGTGGGCCAAATTCACAATGCCCTCCTTCGGAGGCAAAAGGGTGGTGCAGCTTGCCATCCCAAAAGAGTCCCGCTTCACCAAGACCAGTCCCGGGTGAAACGACAGCTTGATTACCCACCCTCGCTCCCTTCCCAGCATAGAGTTCGATGAGATTTTCTTTTGGAAGAATGGCAAGAGCATGGGCGTTTGCTTCGAGGTCATTGATCAAGAAAACATCGTTAATCCCAATCGCTTTCTCCATTTTTGAGGCCTCTACAACCCAAGGCAAGTTGGTTGCTTTGCAGACACCATTTTGCACAGGACCTGCGATTGCAAAGCAAGCCTTCTCCACTTTTTCGAGGCAGACCATTTTTTCATACTCAAGAACGATCGATTCCAAGTTGGGATGTTTGCCGCTTGCGAAAGTTTGGAGCTCTTTTGGTTGAAATGAATCCTTTTCAAAAAGCGCTAGATTAGTTTTGGTTCCCCCGATATCACCTGCTAAGTACATAGAAGCTCCCTTCTCGCCACAAAGGCTTCAAAGTTGGCATGGGCGATATTCTTTTGCTCTTCTCCAAAGCTTGCAAGAAGCAGTGGGTAGCAGCTAGCATCTTCAAAACCTTTGTGATAGTAGGGGCGTGGGACAAGAGGATTGGGAGCAATCGTCCTTTCATAAAAGAAGTCAGCGCCAAAAACTTGATTTTCCCCTCCTCCCAGATACTTAAGATGTTCAACATGCTCGACAAAGCTTCTTGGCGGCTGCTCTCCTACAAATTTACGCACGAAATTGAGACCGATCACGCCCCCTCTTTTCACAATCTCAGAAGCCAATTCATCTGGCAAATTCCTTGGATCGTTACAGATAGCTCTCATATTGCTATGGCTGGCAATCGGTGTGATTTTCAAGTTGCGCTTGTCGATGTACTCTAAAATATCATGGGCCAAATGATCGGAAGTATGGCTCAAATCAATCGCGATCTTCTTGCCATCGATATATTCTAGAAAAAGCTCACCATCGCGTTTGAGTCCAATCGATGTGTGATTCCCCCCGCCAAAGCGGTTTTCACTATTCCAGGTGAGACTGACATAAAAAGGTTCTACCATGCGTTCAAAGAGCAAATCGAGAGGTTCATCTTCTTCCAGAAGCCCAGATAAGTTTTCAATCGCCAAGGCGATGGAGATCTTGTTTGTAGAAAAACTGCCTT
>Ga0214923_10008854_pt1 | contig 10600 bp, 9 predicted proteins | sample LL1510_MetaG_FD_177993 | JGI IMG/M metagenome (GOLD analysis project Ga0214923, IMG submission 177993) | Freshwater microbial communities from Lake Lanier, Atlanta, Georgia, United States - LL-1510 | ecosystem: Environmental > Aquatic > Freshwater > Lake | place: USA: Georgia | collected 2015-10-15
AGCTTGCTCGATTTCTCAGTGATATTTCGCATTTTTCACCTCCTTCAGGTTGAGTGTTGGTCTGGTTTTCCTCGCCCGTCCGGCACCTGCCGGGGGTGGAAATTGTTAAAAAAAACTCGGCGCCCGCTCATTTTAAAACCTCCTGTTTGGCAAGGTCTGGAACAAATCCCTCCGCCAATTCGAGAACCTTTTCCTCGGGAAGCAGCTTTTCCAATCGGGCCCGCCGCAGGAGGAGTTCGAACTGCCTTGGCTTCTCGGAAAACGGGGCATCCACCTCGCCGCTTTCCTTCCGGCTCTTGACCCACGCCAAGCGCATCCGCATGGCCGTGGTCTCGGCGATGCAGTCCAGATCCACCGCACGGGCTATCACCGCCTCCCCCTCCACGCCGAAATAATCCGCCAGCGCCCGAACTTCCTCCTGAGCCACATGACGCCGCCTCGCCCCGAGCATTTCGCGGAAATGACCATCCGGCATGAGCAGCGAGCGGGCGAGCTTCCCGCACAGGGACGGCCAGTCTTTGAGCGGAAACTCCCTCAATCCCTCCTCCCAGACCATGTAGGCCAGTTCCTTCGCCGCCCGCAGCCGGGTTTTCCCACTGGCCAGGCTTTGATTCAGCGCCATCACCAATCTCGGCCCACAGGTGCCCGCCGATCCCTCGAATTTTTCCGGCCCCTCGTAGAGAAACACAAGAACCCCCTGATCCTCCAATAAACCAACCATCGACGCGATCGGCCCCCTGCCGAATCCCATGGCCTGCCGCGCCTCCTCCACACATTCCTCGGTCTTGGCATAGACATTCAATCCGCGCCCTCCCTTCCAGAGCGACTTCGCCTCCGGCGCGCCGAGAAGATCATCCAACTCCGCATGGCGGGCATAATACTCCTCTGCTGCATAGCGCTGCTCGGGTCCGTTCCGGTGCAAAAACGCAGGCCCGAATTTAAAAAGGGCTATGTAGTTGTGTTTGCTCAGTTCCTTCGAAAAAAACTCCGGCGGCAATTCCAGCGCCTGGCTCAGCGCGGCCAGAACCTCCGGGCTCGGAGAGATGATCGTGTTCTCATACTTGCTCAACGCCATCGTCGAAACCTTCCCGCCCGTCCGCGCCGCCAGATCGTTCAATGTCCACCCACGCCGCATCCGCGCTTGACGCAGACGCACCGCAATGGCTCGACCGGGATTGTAATTCGCATGGATCATGGTTTACAGAAAAACATATATTTTGTATTTGTCAAGCGTGCTCGCGATTTTTTTCAAAATTCGCGCCTGCTGCAGCTCCTGCGACTCCAGACAAGCTAGCTTGCGTTACAAAAGCAGACCCACTTTATGCTTCAACAAACCCGCCCTTCATTCATTGTCGATGTCCGCTCCCGATGCACACTCGACGCTTTTTAGCATGCCCTCAGCAACTCGCTTTTCGCACCTTCCGCGCTGCCGACAGACGCGCCTCGGAATCCGAAGCCATGCCTGACTCTCATTTGCTCGTCAACGGCCACTCCATAGAAGCATGAAAAGCAGGATGGATCTCCACCAGCACCAGGCCCTCACGCAGCGAGCCTTGGAACTTGGCAGAAGCAATGATCCACTCAGCGTGCCGGAACTCACGGGAATGCTGCAGATGCCATCCGCAGAGATTCGGCGGCTTGCAGCCTCCGCGCTGGCCAAGCTGGCCGATTTCGGCGCGGACGCCCCTACTGCAGTTGCCGCACTGGCACCTCTCGCCCTCGGCGACCCTCATCCTCAAGTTCAGCAATATGCCCTGAAAGCACTCAAGTGCTATGGAGCCACTGCCCGCGAGCACCTGCATGACCTCGACGATCTCGCCGCCAACGAAAAAAAGAAAGATTATATTCGCAGGGCCGCCCACTCCGCTGCCAGTGCCATTCGTGAAGGCATCCGCCTTCAGGCAGCCAATGCACAGCACCGGTGCTCACGTTGCAGCAGCCTCGCCACCCCGGACGAACACACCCGCAGCCAGCAGGCATTCCAACGCACCTTCTGCGACGTCTGCTTCGACAGCGTCTATCTGGAGCGCTGGAATTTCGACACCAAGGTGGAACTCAACAAAACCATCGTTGCAAAAGTCGGCACCCTCGTTCAATCGCACGGCGAGCGAATGCTCGCGGACTGGTTCAGCGCCCATCACATCGCCTACCGCTACGATGAGCGCTATCGCATTCTCAGCGGCCACGCAGTGCGGCCGGATTTCTACCTGCCGGAACTCGATGTCTATGTCGAATACTGGGGAATGGACACAGCCGACTACAAGATCGGCATGCTCAAAAAGCAGCAACTCTACCAACAAGAAGGCAAACGCCTCATTTCCATATATCCCGCCGACAAACCGCGCCTCGACACCCTGCTCAGGTCAAAACTCGCCCTCTTCGGCTACCTCGTCCCCAAGGCATCAGCGAGCGAATGCGAGTCAGCCGAAAACCACTAAACCCTATGCCCACAGGCCGCACAGCCCTCCGCAACTCGCTTTTCTCAAATCTGCATGGAAATTGAACTCACCGATTGTTGGGCAAAAACAGATGAGAACGGGAACCCCACTGTGTCGGTTCGTTCCCATTGCCTTTATGTCGGTGCGGTTGCCGAGGCATTGAGAAAAGTTCTACCTCCGTCAACGGATCATTTATTTCCTAGTGGAGGGGCCGCACTCATAGCTGCTCACGATGTAGGAAAAATCACGCCGGGGTTTCTGATGAAATGTCCGGCATGGCGTGCGCACTGGCAGTCGATTCTTGGACTTGATGCTCCTGATATTTACGAGGGGAACCACGCCAAGGCTGGGCAAAAATACTTGGCCGATTTTTTGGCACCTCGCGGACCATTGCCCAGGTGGCTTCTGTCTGTGGGAGGACACCATGGAAAATATATTACCAGCAGTCCCAACCCCGGTAGAATTTATGAGGGCGTGCATGATTGGATGAATGAATTCCGTGAAAAACTTCTCACTGAAATTTGCAGCGAGTTTGGAGACCTGCCAACAGAAGAGGTTTCAAAATCCGCGCGCCTACATTGGTTCACGGGTTGCATGGTGTTTTCCGACTGGATCGGGTCAGGCTCGTCATTTACTCCATTCGACCAAGGCAAAGGTTTTCTACAAGATGCACGGAACGCCGCACGCGAAGCGGTTTTTTCGATTGGTTGGGCGCGGGGCACGGCCAGAGGAGCTCAGTCTTTCGAAAATCTTTTTTCCGATTCCGCTGGCGCCTCCTTTCCAGCACGGCCTATGCAGTCCGCTTTCGTGCAGGCAGTGGACTCGCCGGGACTCTATATCTTGGAGGCTCCCATGGGCCTCGGTAAAACTGAAGCGGCGCTGGCAGCCGCTTATAGGCGCTGGTGCGAAGGCGGCGAAAGAGGCCTTTATTTTGCTCTACCCACCCAACTCACCAGCAACCGCATTCATGAGAGAGTGGAGCGCTTTCTCCAAAATGCGCTCCAAGAGGATGCAACACTCGCTTTGGTTCATGGAAACGCCTGGCTCTCGGACCACCGTTTTGTCGCGATCAAGCCCACCACCAACACAGGAGAGGAAGGTGCCGAGGAAGCGAACCTCTGGTTCACAGATAATCGGAAAGCCCTTCTTGCCCCGTTTGGCACAGGCACAATTGATCAGGCCCTCATGTCTGTCATGCCGGTCAAGCATTCCGCAATTCGCCTTTTTGCTCTCAGTGGCAAGGTCATCGTCATCGACGAAGTGCATTCCTACGATCCTTATACTTCCGCGCTTTTGGATCGTGCCGTCGAGTGGCTACTCAAGACAGGAGCCACAGTCATCGTTCTTTCTGCAACGCTCACCAAGGCTCGCCGCGCCGCATTGGTTGCCGCTGCTGGTGCAGTCGAAGAAAAAATATCTGATGGCTACCCGCTCATCACAAAAGTCACCGCAGGCTCTTCGAAAGCGGAAACGATTGAAGTTTCACAGACCGGTCTGGAGGCCCGAGAGGTTCATATCTCCCACACTGCTCCTGATTGCGAGGACTGGATTGGCAAGGCCTCTTCGGCAGCTCAGAGCGGAGCGTGTGTGCTGGTGGTGCGCAATACGATTGCATCCGCGCAGGAAACCTTTCGACAGCTCAAATCCGCTCTCAACGACTGCGGGGCTCCTGTTGGTCTTTTGCACAGCCGATTCCCCCAGTTCCAGCGAGAGGAGAATGAACGACATTGGACAACATTGCTTGGGAAGGGATTCGAGCAGCGCCCCCAAGGGTGTATCCTTGTCGGAACCCAAGTCGTGGAGCAGTCCATCGATATCGATGCCGACCTTTTGTTTACTGATATCGCTCCAACAGATCTCATCCTTCAGCGTATAGGCCGCCTTCATCGTCACGAAAGAGTGCGTCCCATTGGTTTTGAGCGAGCAGAATGCATCATTCTCAATCCTCTCGTGAATTGGGAAGACTCGGTCGCTGAGATTAAAAAAGCCTTGGGATCATCTGCATATATCTATCCTCCATTTACACTTTTCCAGACGCAGAAAGTGTGGCATGACTTAAGTGTATTGAATTTACCCAACCACATTCGGGATGTTCTTGAGGCTTCATCGAGCATTCCTTCGCCCCTTCCCGCTGGCGCAGCGGCATTTTTGGCTGAAATGAATGTGGAAATTCAACAGATGACCGGAACGGCTTGGATCAATCAGGTTTTTGGAACTGTGGGCGTCCAAGACTCTGAGGATGGGCAAACCCGCTGGAAATCCAAACCGACAGCTTCGGTTGTTTTACTAAAATCCCAGCCACAGCAAAATCACGATAGCATGACTATTGACTTTTTGAATGGAGTTACCCTGTCCTTCAAAACTGGCTTCTTTAACTTTGAGTTGGCCCGCAATCTTCACCTCAACGCCTGCAAAGTTCCTCGATATCTTGTCTCTTCACTGCCTGCTCCAGCTTGGTTGAAGCAGCATTTCCCACATTCCGTTCTTGCGGTGAAATCAAACGACTCGCACTCGTGCACACCATGCGAGGGGGAGTCTGACTACGATCTTTTTTATCACCAAGAACGCGGACTTTGGCATGAGCGCAAGACTCCTCAGCCCAAATTCGAAATCTCCGAAAACGAGTCCTGGTTCTAAAACCCAACTGCCAACCGAATGACACATTTCAACCTTGTTATAAATCCGTGGATTCCCGTCCGCTATGTGGATGCTTCCAGCAAACTCGTCAGCCTTGAGATGCTCTTTAAAGATTGCGCATCCATTGCCGATCTCGACTGCCAAGCCCACGAACGCATCTCGCTCATACGCCTTCTGGTCTGCATCGCCCAAGCTGAATTGGGCGCGCCCGATACTCCCGAAGATTGGGGCGGCTTTGGGAGTGATCTGGAAGACCGAACGGTGGCTTATTTGAAGCGTCCAGATATCCAATCGCATTTCAATCTCTTTGGCGATGGATCACGGTTTCTCCAAGGAATCGTGAATGAAAATGAAAAGAGCTATTTGGCAACGCAAATGGTCTTTTATTTTGCAACGGGCAATTCTCCCACATTGCTCGACCACTCAGGTGGAACGGACCGCGTTTTAACCTGCGACTTCCTTGCGCGGACCTTGCTTGCCTACCAGAATTTCTTCGTCGGCGGGTCTATGGCCTCAAAAGTAAAGGGCAATGGGCCAAGTCTCAAGTTTCTGCATGCTTTTGTATTTGGTAAGAACCTAAAGAAAAGCATCATATTAAACTGCCTCGATGCAGAGACCTTGGCCGATTCGGGTATAAACATGGGGCGTCCAATTTGGGAAAACAACTCCCAGGCATCCACCTCGACTTACTTGGGAAGGCTTGTCCCTTTTTCATGCAAAGTGAGGCTCCATACCAATCGAATACACGCATGGATTGAGGATGGCCTCGCCTATCCAGAATTCCCCGAATCGAGGGAGCCAGCAGCAACTATTGGCACGAAGGGGGATCAGCGATTTCTTCTCAGGGCAGACTTGGGAAAGGGAATTTGGAAGGATCTGCATGTTGTCTTGAATGTCCAACGAACTGGCGCAAACACTCTTGCCGCGCCTTTGTGTCTGAGGAGCCACATGGGTGAATTGGAAGGAGGGGAACTTCAACTCTGGTTGGCCGAACTTTGCAAAGCGAAGGATGCAAAAATCATTGATTTGCTGGAATCCCACCTCAGCGTCCCTGTTTCACTTCTGAATGAGCGTGGGCGCGCCCACTACGAAAGCGGGATCACCTTCGCCGATACCCAATCGAACTACCTCTTCGGCGCGGTGAAACAAAATGGGGCCGCTCTTAAAAACGAAAACCCGCCGACCGATGAGGCCAAGAAGCAATTCTGGCATGCGCTGGAAGCTCAATGCTCCGTGCTCCTGCAAATCGCCGGGACTCCCGATATCCTCAATGGACTCTCCTTCGGCGAAGGCAATGACGATTGGACTGTCGCCGTCCGCCGGGCAGCCAAGGAGGCCTACGATCATGTTTGTCCACGCCAGACACCGCGCCAGACGCAGGCCTATGCCGCTGGATTGAAAGTTTTGTTTCCCAAACCCAAGAAAAAGAAAGCCGCCACCACTTGAAAACTGAAACTCCCAAAAACGAACTGCTCATTGAACAATTGCTCGGCATCTGCCGCGACCGGGGGAATCTGGCCGCGCTACGCCGCTACTGGAGCCCGGCCACGCGCCATTACGCCTATCCCATTCTCGGCCGCCTCGGAGCACTGGAGGCACACCGCTTGGGCGATGCACTCACGGCTGCCCTCTACGCCACAAATCCCGGCCACCAGCTGGGCGGAAGCACGCTTGGCAAAGCCTGCCTGAGCCTTGGGAAAGGGGATGCCTTTGAATCGATGGAGCGGCATTTCCGTCGATTACTCGCCTTCGACGCCTCCGAGTTGGATGCGCTTGGCGACCAGTTACACCGCCTCTTTATTCGCTTCGCAGGCGATGGAATCGCGCTGGATTACAACCGCCTGCTCTGGGATCTCCGCAAATGGAACAAATCCGCCGAGGACATCAAAGCGAGGTGGGCCTGCGACTTTTGGCAGGCTCCTCTCGAGGCTGCACAAGGAGCTGCGCAATGAGCTATCTGGCAAAAATCGAAATCGACCACGAGACCGCTTACAAGGCCGGTCTTCGCGACAGCTACGCATGGCACCAGAAGAGCTGGCTGGCTTTCCCTGGACGCGATGGCGAAGAGCGGGACTTTTTAACACGGCTTGATGAGATCGATGGGGGCTTTCGCCTCCTGCTTCTCTCAGCAACTTCTCCCACCCGGCCCGCTTGGTGTCCGGAGCCGTCGTGGGAGTGTAAGGAAATCACCCCGGCATTTTTCTCCCATGCCACTTATCGATTCTCCCTCATGGCGAACCCCACCAAAAAAGTTCGCTCTGCGCCAGATGGTAGACTGCTTAAAAACAGCCGCCGTATCGCGCTATCCAAACGCGAGGACCTCCTCGACTGGCTTCGCCGCAAAGGCGAGGCCGGAGGCTTTACCTTCGAAGCCGAAAAAACACGCACCATTCCGAGACCACGACAAGCCTTTCTCAAAAAAGGCCAAGTCGGCCTTCATACGGCAACGGAATTTATTGGTCTGCTCAGCGTCACGGATGCAGCCGCCTTTCAAAAAGCCGCTACGCAAGGGATCGGCCCCGCCAAGGCCTTTGGCTTCGGAATGCTGTGCTTAAGCCCCGTTTAAATCCGCCCCTCGTAGTCATCATGCACACCGATAAAAAACCATATCATCTCATCGTTTTGGCGTATGCCAAGAACGCGGACTTCACGATTCACTCGCGCCGACCAGTAGCGCCCCACGGGCTTGAAATGGAGCGAAGGGTGGAACGGATTCTCCAACCACAAGCGGAATTGCTTCCGCGCTTGCGCACGCAGGGAAGCAGGCAGCGCAGCGAATTGCTTACGAAACGCGAGCGTCGTCGAGGACTTCATTCAATGGCACTGTGGCTCCAGCCTCAAATTCCCGAACCGCTTCCGCAGCCATGGCATCAAAAACGCCGTCATTCACCGCCACTTCGAATTTCTGATCCACCATGTCGGCTGTCCACTCCTCCATCATGCGCCCGAGATCGATAACCTCTTCCGCAGGCAGACTCCGAACCAAAACCATCACATCCGCAGCACTCATATAAACCAAACCAAACACCCTAAATCCCAAAAATCAAACACATCATGAAACTCATCGAACTCCATATCCTCCAATCATTCCCCGTCTCATGCCTCAATCGTGACGATGTCGGTTCACCAAAATCGGCCGTCTTCGGTGGCGTGCAGCGCGCCCGCCTTTCCAGCCAATGTTTGAAGCGGGCGGCGAGGTTGGATTTTAACCAAGAGCAATATGCAAATCCACTACACACAAAGAGAACAAAGCTTGCGCATGAAGACCTTTGCGAAATGCTGGTTCGCGGCGGTATCGGCAAAGAATCCGCCGCAATTCTTGCTTTGGATGCACTATCCCGCCTCGTTGACAAAGCAGGAGCAGCAAAAGCGAAAACAGATAAAAATGGTAGATTAAACATGCCTGCACTGATTTGGCTTTCACCCGCCCAACTTAAATCAGCTGCCGATGCCATACTAACAAATCAAGAAGCAATCGAAAAAGCCGTTAAAGCCTCGCAAAATGGAGAAAAGAAAGCGGAAAAAGAGACAGAAAAACTTCTTAAAAAAGCTTTGGAGCCTGTTGCGAAAGCGATCCGTGAAGCTGGAATCTCCGATGCGGCCGATATAGCTCTTTTTGGAAGAATGGTAGCTAATGAGCCATCCCTGAATGTAGAGGGAGCCGCAATGTTTGCTCATGCACTTTCTACACATAAGGTGGCTAACGAAGTTGATTTTTATTCTGCAGTCGATGACGGAAAGCAGCAATCCATTGACCATGGTGCAGATGAAAATGATGAGGCAGGGGCCGGTATGATCGGAACATTAGAGTTCACATCTGCAACCTATTATCGGTATGCGGCAATAAATCTCGAAATGCTTTTCGATGCAGCTCATCTAGAAAAAATTTCGGAGCCTTTAGATCGAAGGAAACTTGTTAAGAATTTCATCAATGCCCTTCTAACCGCCGTCCCGGGCGCGCGAAAAAACTCCATGAATGCCGCCACTCTTCCCTTTGAAGTCCTCGGCATCGTGAAGGAAAAAGGCCAGCCTATTCAGCTTGTGAATGCGTTTGAGACCCCAGTCCGAGCCTCTGGCGGCGGACTCAACGCAGCCTCTCTGGAAGCCATGAAGGCCGAACTCGAGAAGCTGACAAAGACTTGGGCCATTCAGCAAAATGAATTCTGGCTCTCCGAGGTTGGCATCAACTCCTTCCTCGAAAACCTCACCAGCCATGTCCAATAGCTTCCTCGCTTTCCAACTCGACGCGCCCATGCAGTCGTGGGGAGTCGCATCACGCTACCAGCACCGCGAGTCGGAATCGTTTCCAACCAAAAGCGGCGTCACGGGCATCCTCGCGGCCGCGCTGGGCATCGATAAGCACGCGCCAGGCGAAGACGCGGCCATCGAGCCTCTCGCGGATTTAAAAATGACTGTCCTCCACGCTCCCAAGCAACCAAACAGGGCTGCGCAGCGCCTCTCCGATTTTCACACCGTTGGGGGTGGATGGGTCGATGATTGGAAGGCGGATAAAAATGATCTTCGTGCAAAAATGCATACGCCGAAGAAGGCAGGGGATGGCAGTCCCTTTGGAACCGTCATCACACACCGCACCTACCTCACCGACACGCGCTTCATCGTTCTTTTGGAGGGTGAAACCTCGCTCCTCGAGCAGTGCGCCGCCGCCCTTGAGAATCCCAAGTGGGGCGTGTGGTTCGGTCGCAAATGCTGCATTCCAGCCGCGCCGTTGTTGCCCACTCTCGCGCCAAGCCAAGAGGAAGCTCTGAAAAAAATCTCCACCTTGCTTGGCTTAGAGCACATTGCGTTTACAATAGGCGAAGGCAGGCGCGAAGCCTCCGTCGACGGCGCATGGTATCAGCAAGACAAGCCTGTTTCCTTCCGCCGTAGGGAGTTTCTTTCCAGGCCTGTAAGCCGCATTTTGCCGTCAGAAAAACAGGCTCTATAGCGCAGCTCTCCCAATGCTCGTTTTTTTATGCCAGTCTTTGAACGCCCACCTCTGGAAACCCTCGCTCCCGCCAAGGATCGCTGGACTCCCATTTATCTCGAGCACGGCCGCATGGAGGTGGATGACTCCTCCATCAAGTGGGTCTCTGCAAACGGCCTCATCTGCCCGCTGCCGGTAGCCACCATTTCCGCCATCATTCTTGGGCCCGGAACCACAATCACCCATGCGGCGGTGAAAGCCGCAGCCCAGTGCAACTGCCCCCTCCTCTGGCTCGGTGAAGACGGGCTGCGTTTCTACGCCTTCGGCATCACTCCCAATCACGACAACTCCATGGCCCGCATCCATGCCACCGCTTGGGCAGCTCCACAGAAAAGAAACGAAGTCGCCCGCCGAATGTTCCGGCACCGGTTTTCCGATGTCCCCACGGGCGGCGTTTCCATTACCCAACTCCGGGGCATGGAAGGCCGTCGCGTCAAACAGACCTACGAGGACCTTGGCCGCAAATTTGGCGTCACTTGGAAAGGTCGCGACTACAACGCCTCAAACTGGAACATCGCCGACAACATCAACCGCGCCCTCT
>Ga0214923_10008856_pt1 | contig 10598 bp, 9 predicted proteins | sample LL1510_MetaG_FD_177993 | JGI IMG/M metagenome (GOLD analysis project Ga0214923, IMG submission 177993) | Freshwater microbial communities from Lake Lanier, Atlanta, Georgia, United States - LL-1510 | ecosystem: Environmental > Aquatic > Freshwater > Lake | place: USA: Georgia | collected 2015-10-15
TATCATATATTTGCCCTCTTAAATAGTACAGTGACCGATATATTGTATCGTTTTGATGATGCAGTCCAATCGGTTACGTTTTCGAGTGGCACCCTGGAAGAACGACAGAAAACCTATGACATTTTAAAAGAGATTGATCGGATCCGCGAATATGTGAACGAATGTCTAGCGGAAATTGCAAAGACATATGGTTCGCGACAACTACAAATTACCGAGACGGTGCGAGTGCGATAGTTTTCCATTCGGAAATACTGTGAATTTTGATAGTCTGATTCTCCGCATTTGCGAGTGCGATTTTACCGCGCCACTTACCCACGACATACCATCGGTTGCTGTAGTATGCATATTGATCGTTACCGTCATCAAAAGTATTTATAGAAACTACGTGATTTTTATTGGGCGTAAAATAAATCCAGTCGTCCATCTGTTTATATATGAGTAATACTATTTACTCATATATCTATATATATTTTCTACAATTATGTATAAATTCCTCGTCAGTCTTGACTGACAGGTTCTCGTATCTACCCTTCAATAATGCAACGATGATTTGACTGAGTTCATCCGGATTATAATTCAGAGTTACAATTTCACCGGATGTTATATTCATGATCTTGAAATCTCGGGCGGGTTTATCCATCATTTCCCATAACCAGGCATAGATACACACTTGTAGTTTGTGGTCCATGGATATCTCGCCGGTACATTTCAACTCCCAAATACTCGCATCAGTCAATAAATCCACGATTGCGGAGAACCGGAATCGCATGTTCTCGGGAAAATGGGGCGCCAATACTTGATCTATTTTCGCATGCTGTTCTTCCATAGAATGATGGATTATAACATGTTCTGGGAGAACCTGTGGGTTCTCTCTCTTCATATCTATTCCTATTATAGATTCCAAGCGTTCCATACAATCACTTGCGATCTTCTCAGAGATCCACGTATATCTATCGATCTGTTTCAATTTGAAATACAAACGTTCCTGTATCGCAGTGTAGACATTCGCCAGTAACAAATAATCGCTTATGGATTCACAATGGACGGGTAGTTCTTTTACAATCTGTTTTAAATATATGTGCTCGTTCTCTTTCATTTCGATTAACGAGTTTTCTACCATATTATAGAGTAGGTTCTCTCGATGTAATCGATCATAGAACATTGCCGGAATCGCAATTCCATTGAGATCGCTCACTGATTCAAAGAAACCCGCATTTGTTTCCACAATCATCGGAATATCAATTGTATGGGAAATAGGAGAACATACAGTAAACAATCGATCCAAAATCGGCGATATATAATCCAGCACTGCATCGGGTATGAATTTTATCATTTTAGTGGGAGTTTCGTATTTTTTATCTATCAGGGACCTCGCTTTATCGACGGCATCATCCTGATAAAAAATGGAACGTGGAATACCTTTGAATTTCACATAATCGGATTTTATAAAATCGTAATGCCCCATTTTCAAAAAATCCAGCGGTCGATCGGTTGGAAATTGGTCGAACTCCAACAAGTACAATCCGTGTGTCGCACGCGTACAACCGACATACAGTGTATTCGGACATGTGGTCGTATCTGTCAAGGTTCTCGCAAATTGATTGAAATAGTTATTGTCGAATCCTACAATAAAAACATGTTTGCGCTGCCGCCCCTTCGCACAATGGAATGTAGAGAACACAATCTTTCCGCCGATCACACGATCATCCAATTTATCGGTATCAAACATGGGTACATGACACGGGATATTTTGATCTACCAACGCGTTCTCCATTTTCCGAACATTACTGTTGAGTCCTTTCACAGAGGCAGCGAGAACGAAGATATCCCCAGGTTTCGTACCGTTTTCCAATAGTTCTTTGATAGTAAACACCACAGTTTTCTCTATATTATGACGTGAATTTCGTATATAGGTTACAGGTTCTCCCGACTTACATGTTTCCATCATTTTATAACCGAACATTGCCTCGTTCACGAACCGTCCCATTGTGTCGGTTATCCGATACGACATCTTGAGAGGACAATGAACGAATACGGGGGATTTTAATTGTGTGGAACCATTCCATATATCCACAGCCATTGTTAGAAACCGCGAATCCGCTCCCTTGAACTCATACAGACATTGTAATGGATCTCCGAGAATTAATATCTGGACGGGAGAACCCATATCACGCAAGAACTTGAGAACGAGGCGAAAATACAATTCCGAACAATCCTGAAATTCATCCAACATACACAGATCAATCGTTGGTATCTTGTTTCTTGGTTTGGTATCATGCAACAGGACTCGCCGGATACCAGTGTCCGTATGACAGTCTGGTGAATAATGTTTCACTGCTAAACTGTGAAATGTATGGATGGAAATGTTCTCTAATCCGAATTGTCTTACCTTCTCTTTGATTTCAAGGCGCAAGCTGGAATTATATGTAATTTGTAGGATCTGGTGAACGGGCATTTGCTTCGATGTAGAGAGAACCGTACTGGATTTACCCGAACCAGCCACCGCGGAACACACCACATTATAACCCATCTTTAGATTGTCAATAACGAGCTGTTGTTCTTCGCTCGGTTGATTCATACAATGTAAATAGTAAATACAATTATGTTTATACTATTTATCGTAGTCTATTTTTGAACGTTTTGTTGTTCTCTAGCGCACGCAGTAAGTTCATCTGACGTTTCGCCTTGCTTTTACTAGTACACTTAGAGAACACACGCCGTGTCTTTTTATTGTATACTTTGAAACAGCGTCGACGAGGTACCTTTCTAATATCGTATGGCATATTTCTGTATATAACATATACAGAAATTAAACCATTGAAGAATTAAAATTGAACTTCGTCCCATTTTTTTCTTAGTGATTATGACGCGGAGCGTCATAACAGACGCCATTTGGGCGGCAGTCCCATTTGAAATCTTCATCGGTTTAAAATTGCACTATATAGGTTGCTCGCAATGTCCCACTGACATCGAGTGTATATTCGGGCGTTGTTGTTGATACACCGACGTTACCTAGATAATATATATTGTTTGTATCAATTTGAGTCCATATGGTTGGTCCAGTGGGTCCGATTGGTCCAGTTGGTCCGATAGGACCGGTGGCTCCAGTCGGTCCAATCGGCAAAATTTGATTCGCCAATGTAGTACGTATATAAGATAGAGTCGGCGGATTAAAATAAATGGTTATATTGTTACCCAATGAGCTGCTACTGCCATACTGTTTGCCAAATACCTTGATACGAATATTACAGTTTAAATCGGGCAAAGCAAAATAAGGGAAAAACAATGAATTTACATACCGATGTGATATAACATTTGCGGTTATAGGAGTAGGCACATTTACACCATCTATAATGAGAACCTCGTTACCAGAAGCATCTACGTAATAAATACGCATGAAAAAAGCAACATTACCAGCCAGTTGATTGGAACTTGCGTATAAATACAGATCCCACAACCCAGGAGCAATTGATGTAGTTGTTACACCGACGAAATCGGTAGTAAATACACCGATTAAATGTTCGGATAGGCTATTCAATGCAAATGTATACGTCAAATATGATTGTAATGCGTTCATACTAGGATCTGCAACCAAGTTGCCTGACAGATCCGGTATGACAGCAGTCTGACTGGGAGACAGGAATAAATTATATTCTAACGATAATCCGGGCGGACCTTCGACACCGATACCCGGTGGACCTTGAGGTCCAGTTGGTCCAGTTGGTCCAGTTCTCCCGATCGAACTATATCCAGGTGTTATCGGAAGAGACGTCGGTATACAATTACCCGAAATGGTAGTTCCAGTACACCCAGCATAACAATTTCCGGAAACGAATGTTCCCGTACCGCCAACACATACCGTGTTTCCGGTACGTCCAAATGGCACTTGAAAATATCCATTTGCATTGTTTATAACATTGTTGATAAGCACGTTTTGCGTCTGTGCTCCGGCAGTTTTCTTACTTGCATCCGAATTTTTTATTTTCAGTAGGTTTATATAATCACTCGACGACATACTATATATTTACACAATGTTTGTTTTTGTCCTAAACCCCACCCCTCCTTAAGATAGTGTAAAATTGAATTTTAAAATCAACGGAGAATCGAATGTATAAAATGGCATCCGAGAACACGGATTTATACAAAATAATACAACAGTTGACTGAGAGAGTCAATCGGTTGGAGAAGATGGTCCAATCACATCCAGTTGTAGACGCTCCGTCCACATCTCTATCTCAATGGATAGATACATGTACTATAATCACAGAGGATGTAGAAATGGTATATGAGAACAATGGATATGCAAATGCAATGAGGAACTGTATAAGGCGAAATCACGCTAACATTTCGATACCGATCATGATATACAAAAACGCCCTATATGTATACGAATCGAACAGCTGGGAAAAATGGGACAATTCTACTCACATGAATATGTTTACACGAGACATATGGCGCAAGTTTGTAAAACTCCACATGCATACGACTCCAGACCCGTCACTGGAAGACGAAATGCATGATCTACAGCGAAAGCGCATTCTTGAAATGAGACAAAAGCTGTATGAAGTAAAAAAGAACCGCACGGAATTGTATCGATGGCTAATGAAAATTGATTCCTAGTTTATATAAAAACTATGCAACAATAACAATTGCAAAATGCTAGCTACAAAGAACGCACATGAACGTGATAAGGACATCAAGTTTGATGAGGGACCTCACATATATACTGTCAGGGGAGAAACCGGGTACACATCAGTGACTACTTGGAACCACGAGCACTTTTCGAAATTCGATAGTGCGAAGATTCTCGGTAATATCCTAAAAAGTCCAAAGATGAATGATCCGAGTTACAAGTACTACGGGATGACGGCTGAGGAGATTCTCAAGTCGTGGGATGACAACCGCGATTCGGCAGCGACAGCTGGAACGCAGACACACTACAATATTGAGTGTTTCTATAATGGGATGGACGTGAAAGACGACAGTATCGAGTATAAATATTTCCAAGAGTTTGTACGAGACCACCCTCACTTAGAAGCATACCGGACAGAATGGTGCGTGTTTTACGAAGAGATAAAGGTCTCGGGGTCCATTGACATGGTATTCCGCGACAAGAACACCGGCGAATACTTGATTTACGACTGGAAGCGTTCCAAGGGGATTGAATATGAGAGTTATGGAGGAAAGACGGCGATCACCCCGTGCATCTCTCATTTACCAGATACGAACTTCTGGCACTACTCGCTACAACTGAACGTTTACCGAAAGATTCTACAGGATAAGTACGATATGAAGATCACAGGAATGGCACTTGTTGTACTACACCCGGATAACCAACATAAGACGTATGAAGTGGTGGACGTACCCATGTTAGATAAGGAAATGGAAGACCTGTGGAAAACAAGAACTGCGGAAAAAATGATATAAACTACTCAACGTATAGCATATAATTATGCGGACTGAAATAAGATACGTATTTTTTTATATGTATATTCGCATCCTGTATATATATTACAGGATACGCAATTTATTTATATCACCACCACCGCAACAGGCTGTAATAGACCCAATAGAAGAATACACAAACCCGAAGAAACAAAAGTTACTACTGACATACGAATCAGACACAAACATGTCTTCTAACATACACAAGGATATATATGATAGGAAGCGATTCAATGAAATACTGAAGGAAGAATCAAACGAACTAGAACGCATATGGAAAACGAGACTATTATACGAATCCACGCCGAGAGGTCCAGTAATCATGTACTATGACATATACAAACAAGGGTTCGCATATTATTCCGATCAGAGTGGTATACCATACTCGATATTGAATGCAATGGCGATGAAGTACGTAATCACATTTTATTGTAGGGATCTGTTTTTCGATGAGGTCACTATAACCACAGAGAAGCTTTCGCCTTTGGTGAAAGTATTTAACGAAGAAGAGAAAAAAACAAAGCCGACAAATCAAGCGTTTGCAAAGCTACGGAACTATAAGACAGAACAACCAGGTAATACAGAAGAGGATAAGGAAAAGGATCGACCCAAGCTCAAGAATAAATTTATTTCACTCGGAAAGATTTATAATTTTTCGGTCATACAAAAGGTCCCTAAGAACAAGAAATTAACCATTAAATCCACAAGTTTCGACGGCATGTTCTCTTACAAAGACTTCAAGAATCGCCAAAGTAAGCTTACCTAGTCTTATACCATTCTACAAACCCACTGCTTTTTTCAAGTGAAAACGACATTCCCAAATGCGATTTTGCTATCAGATACGCCTTCATCTGCTTTTCGGATAGCGACGCCAAGTATTCGTCTAAGATTGATTGCTCCATATAATTTTTATACACAATAAAAATTGTATTATCCAAATCAATTTTAGGTAAAAAATAAAACCATATAGTATATAATGTCACTCGCAACACTGAAAAAGAAAACAGCAGCAAAATACAACAATATGAGTGTGAATCGTCCTAATTTCTCTTTGAATGGAACTCGTCGTTCTCAAGGGTATGTAGGACAAGACACACTCGGCCGTTCTCTGTCAAGGACACTAATGAACGGCAATGTACCCAGAGGTAACGGTGGGTGTTGCGGAACTTATGTCCGTTCCAATATAGTACAGTCATGTGTTACGTCCGTGAACGACCCATCGGTAGTGAAACCATCAGTGACTGGAACTTCCGGACAACTTGCAAAGTGGCTACACACACCGGTGTATAATGTCGCCAAACCGGATACAACCAGTAATATAAATACACAACAGGACTATATTTCAAGAATAGAACAACAAGCGATTTTGGAGGCAGCATTGACAAAAACCGACGACAATAAATGCAATACACCCAAAGTGAATAGTTGCAATTTATTACCACGCGATTTCATAATTAGAAAGGGAAAATCAAATGTATTCAATCGAAGCAAAGAAGTCTGTAACACGGTAAAAGATACGAGCGGTATGAGTAGATCCCATAGCTTATATGTGTTACAGCTAACCAAGAAGTGTTACGAGAACGATATTGTTAACTTCCAACGTAATACAATGGCTGCGCCATTACCCGGAAACTAGACTATAAATCATACACCATTTTGAACGTGAGAACGAATGAATAATTCGCATTGTTTATATCCAGTGGTCTTCCGTGGTCGTCGAATAATTGTATTCGTAATCGCTGGATATCAACTGGACCGAAATATTTACGAGGTTCGGTGAGTAAACCCAGATTATTTGCCATTAGAACTGCGAAACTATTCGATTGCATTGCAATCCGTGCGAGTACATTTTCACTAATATGTTTATCGTGAAATGCATTGAAAAACAAACTATTACCACTTCGTTGATAATCATCTATACTGAGATATACGTATCTCATTATACAGAGATCAATAACAGTATCAGACGTATACATATTAGATCCGAAATATCGCGGTTTATTAAACCCGAGATTCCAACCAATCTTAGTTGTAATATCAGAATCATCGGCGCAACATTTGATACTCTTCGTGAAATCTAATCCGATCGAATTCACCATATTGGATAGCGGATACATTTCGTTTGGACCTACCGTTACTTTACCACTACCAGATGAATTATTATTTATATCGAGTGTGAACTTTATATAAGAGAATACACTAACAGTATCTAGTAGATTCCCACTCGCATCCAATGGTGCCAATAGTCGGTTTATGGTTGAAATCAAATCACATGCATTGTAGTTGCCATCAGGAATAACTACAACCTTCTCAAACTGTGTGATAGGACCACCATCGAAATATTGTGTATCCGCATACATATACAGAAAATTATTACCATACTTGGAAGAGATAGAATAATACGTTATAGGAAATTCAAGAGACGAGAGCTGCATAGAAACCACTTTATTGAGTTTGGAGGGTAGTTGAATCGTAAAATCCGACGCATTCGTAGTAGCATAGTTATCGCGAAATCTGGTATCTACAGAAACGTACCTTGTTATGGTTCTCGTATCGAGAGGATTCAACTTACCTGGAAAATATTCACTTGGATAGGAATATGTAAAATTCCTATCGTTGCGTTGAATCAGTTCATTCTCAGCTCGACTTGAATACGACAACTCTTTGTATTCAGTTTGTAGTTGACTTGATGTCGCAGGCATGTTTGGTTCAACCATACCTGTTTTTCTGCTGGATAGAAGCTGTTTCGCCTTACCTAGAAAGTCAATCAAGTCCTTTTTGAATTCACGTTTCACGTGCCCGCTAGAGAGCAACTGTTCTCTAATCTCATATTCACGCAATTCGATATCACCGGAAGTATAATTATGTTTGTCATCTAAATTGAAAAATTTCTCAAGGTCATCAATACTATAATTCGTAATATCTAAATCGATATCTGACATGTCCTATTATAATAGATTAAAATTATATTATAATAATGCCGTATTACTTTCTAACCTAATAGTTGTTTAATGGCATCAATATCCGCTTGTTGTTTCTGTATAATTTGTTCCAGATTCGATATACGAATATCTTGACTCGTAATTTTAGAGTGTGCCGACTGTATCAGTGCGTCCATCTCTTGAGTGGATGATAACAACACAGTCCAAATCGTGTCTTTATTAATCACATGGAAATCATGGATATAATGTCCGTAAACAAATATACATTTTCGTACAAGTCCGCTGTATTCTTCGGAACCGCGCATATATATCGGCTTGCCATTACGAATCACCATAACCAATACGTTACCTGAACTATCCGTATCATATGTATCGGAATCTGGTATATATCTGTCTATCACGAATGATTTTTCGTCAATTATGCTGGTCGCTTTGCATACGATTTCATATCGTAAGTTTGATATCAATTTAATATTACACATTGAAATATCACTCGTCGATTTACTGATTAACGTTATGACGTTATTTTCTATGAACGCCAGTTCATAAATAGAAGGTATGTAATCGGATCGGAATGACACTGCATTCGGTAACAGTTGTTTTATTTCTTGCGCCACAAACCCATACGTAGGTTCTCTACTAGATGTATCAATATGATCGTATTTACGTGGCTGTATCTTACGCAAGACTTCGATAGATGGAATGTCGATGTTAGTTATATTGGTTTTTACTCTGACGTCTGATGTGGCATAATATGCACGAGCGTAAACATTACCGGAAACACCTAGACCTCCACGGACTTGCAGAGAACCTGTATTCGAACTTGTAGATTCAAATGTTGTTCCACTTGCACCGACTATAACCGTTGCATTCAGATTTGACCCAAGTCCAACACGGAGAGATCCACCTGCAAATACATTTCCCTTGATACCAACGCCACCGCTCACTACAAGTGATCCTGAAACAGTAGAATTTGACTCAGTAGTAACACCAAGTTGTATTATATTTCCAGTAATATTATTATTTATTGCGGTTATTATATTATTACCGAACGTTGTGGTTATTACATTATTTCCTAATGAAGTATTTATTTGATTTGCAACTAGACCAGCTCCAGCTTCGGATGTTAGACTATTTATACCACTAGTTGAAGATAACGTAACACCACCCGGACCACTGAATATGCGAGTAGTAGATAAATTTGAACCAGCCCATATATTACCGCCGATACCAATACCACCTATGACTTCTAATGCACCCGTGTCTGTACTGGTAGACGCAGTTGTATCATATATAATAGTTTGTCCGCTAACATTTAGAGACCCTACAGTAACCACTAATGATCCAATAATTGTTGTGTTTGATAACATCGACGTTCCCGAAACCACCAGTGTTCCACTAGTAACAACCAATCCACCAGAAAGCGTGGTTCCTCCGGTTGCTCGCAACGTTCCTGTAATGCTGGTATTCGAAAGGGTAGACGACCCAGAAACCACGAGAGTTCCACTAGTAACAACCAATCCACCCGAAAGAGTTGTTCCTCCAGTGGTATTCAATCCACCAGAAAGCGTGGTTCCTCCACTTGCTTGCAATGTTCCTGCAATACTCGTATTGGAAAGGGTAGACGCTCCAGAAACCACGAGAGTTCCACTAGTAACAACCAATCCACCCGAAAGAGTTGTTCCTCCAGTGGTATTCAATCCACCAGAAAGCGTGGTTCCTCCACTTGCTTGTAACGTACCTGTAATGCTCGTATTGGAAAGAGTGGATACTCCAGAAACCACTAATGTTCCGCTAGTAACAACCAACCCACCGGAAAGAGTGGTTCCTCCGGTGGTATTCAATCCACCAGAAAGCGTGGTTCCTCCACTTGCTTGTAACGTCCCTGTAATGCTCGTATTGGAAAGAGTGGATACTCCAGAAACCACCAATGTTCCACTAGTAACAACCAACCCACCCGAAAGAGTAGTGCCTCCAGTGGTATTCAACCCACCGGAAAGCGTGGTTCCTCCACTTGCTTGTAACGTCCCTGTAATGCTCGTATTGGAAAGAGTGGATACTCCAGAAACCACAAGTGTTCCACTAGTAACAACCAACCCACCAGAAAGAGTGGTTCCTCCTGTAATACTCGTATTGGAAAGGGTAGACGCTCCAGAAACCACTAGTGTTCCACTAGTAACAATCAATCCACCAGAAAGAGTGGTTCCTCCT
>Ga0214923_10008857_pt1 | contig 10597 bp, 13 predicted proteins | sample LL1510_MetaG_FD_177993 | JGI IMG/M metagenome (GOLD analysis project Ga0214923, IMG submission 177993) | Freshwater microbial communities from Lake Lanier, Atlanta, Georgia, United States - LL-1510 | ecosystem: Environmental > Aquatic > Freshwater > Lake | place: USA: Georgia | collected...
TTTAATTTCACAAGGTCACTCTACTCACGCAATCGCTGAAGCATTGGAGTGCCCGCTTGAAGTCGTGCGCGCAATCGCTGGCGAGTGCGGCGAGGCGGAGGTTGCGGATATGATGGGCGTTCTGAAGAGCGTGGCCGCGGATCGCGCGAGTCCCGCGGCGGCGCGCGTCAAGGCGGCGACGTTCGTGATTAATGAGGCGCGCGGGCGCAACGATCGAGCGGGCGCGTTTCTCGATGTCGTGCCGGTTGTGGAATTGGCGGCGCGGCTCATGGCGTCGCGGACGCGAGCTCTCCCCGCGGCCGCGCGGCGCGCGTCCGCGGACGCTTCCGACGCCATTACTGTGGAGGTGCAAAATGCCTAAAGCTGACGATACTGAAGTGATGCGACTGCTCGCTGCGGGCGGAGTCGTTGTGGCGGCCCCGCGCCCCGCCCCGCGCCCCGCGGCCCCGCCCGGGCCCGCCGCGCCCGAAGGGCCCGCGGCGGCCCGGCTCGCGCCTAGCGCGCCCAAACGGCCCGGCGCAGCCGACTCGTCTAGCGTCATAGACGCAGACACTTACGAGAGGATTAAGGCGGGTAAAGTTGGATACAAAAGCGGCAATCCTGTTGCGCTTCCTTTTGCGACGCCGGGCGAAATGTTTCTGTACTTTTATCCAGAACTTTCGCCGCACGAGTGGCAGCTCGAAGAGCAGCATCGGTTGGGCGGCTTTTTGAACCTAGAAAATCCAGACGCGTGTGAACCCGCCAAGCCGACGCACGATAATCCGCTCATCTACAACATCGTGGCGGCAAACGGCTCCGGCAAAGATACGTATATCATCAGTCCGTTCGCAATGTGGTTTGTGACTTCCAAGATCCGCAGTCGTTGCATTGTCACTTCTGCATCACAAGATCAGCTTAAGCTTCAAACATTCAACTACATCACCAACTATGCAGAGAAAGTAAACGCGTATTTTGGTTACGATGTCTTCGATATCAAGGAGTTTTACATTTACAACAACCTTTCTGGTTCGGAGATTATCGGTCGCGTGACAAACGATCCTGGTAAAGTCGAAGGTTTCCATCCATTTGAGTCGCCGCCGGGCGCCGAGATGGCTGTCGTGATTAACGAGGCTAAGACGATTACAGATGAAGTTTTTGTAGCGTTCGTGCGCTTTACTGGTTACAGTTATTGGCTGCAAATCTCATCACCAGGCACAAAGTCCGGCCAGTTCTATCGCTCCTGTTCAACTGCGCGCATGGACAAATGCGAGCTTGTCACGCCATTTGTACGCTTCGTTACGGCATTCGAGTGCCCTAACATTTCGCGGGCGCACATCGAACGCGTCAAGATGGAGCATGGCGAAGACTCGCTAATCTATACGACCTCAATTCTTGCGCAGTTCTATTCATCCAGTCTTGACGTTCTCATTCCAGAAGCGCTTCTCAAATATCCCGAGCCGCCGCACGACACGTATGGTCTCGAACCTGCCGCTGGACTTGACCTGGCGTTCTCGCTAGATGGTGACAAGTCGCGATTCTGCATTTGGCACGGCAACAAGGAGTTATACAATTCGGCTTTCCAAACAGAAAGCGCAGACAAGATTCACAATTGGATCCTTGATCAGTTGCAAATTGGCTTGATGCGTTTCGGATTGAAGCCTGAGAATTGTTACGCGGACGGCGGCGGCCTTGGCGCGCCAATCATTTCGCGCGTCATCGAGGCAGGATTTCCAATCGTTACGCGCAAGAATGAGTTCTCCGCATTCAACAAGAACTACTATCTGAACCTCGGCGCAGAGATGTATTTTCGCGTCAAGCGTTTGATCGAGCAGCGAGTTCTCATTATTCCGCCCGATGAGGTCGCGCGCACGCAACTTACGCAGCGCAAAGCCATTCTTCTCGAACAGCAACAGAAGTGGCGACTTGAGCCAAAGCAGGAAGCAAAGCGGCGTCTTCGCTATTCGCCAGATCGCGCCGATGCAATCGTCCTTGCATTGTCGGCTTATCCGCTTGACATTATGCTTTCGCGGCCGCCGTCGGCACAAAAACCGCTACAAGGCGGGATGACGCGCGAGCAACTTGCAAGCATGTTAGGCGACTACGCCTTCAATAACGTGCCGCATTACAATAAACCAAAGCCAAGTTGGCGCGGTCTAAACCACGAAATTATTTATGCCTCAAGATAATCCAGAAGCCTATCGCAAGATCGACGAGTTTGTTGCTGGTCTTTCGCCAGAAGAGATCAAGTACGCATACGGAGCCATTGAGGCTATGATGGGCGATGAGTCTGAAGAAGAGTCGATGCCAGAGGATACCACGGACAAAAGCTCAATGTCTGCGGAAGATCCTACTGAATCTGATATGGTCAATTTCGACGACTTGGAGAAGTGAGCGCAAATGGATACTACATCGCCAACAACCGCGCCCCGCCCGCTCGATTCGCAAGCGGGCAATACATTGGACGTTAATGCGCTGCGGCAGCTATTTGATCGCATTAATGCAGACTTTAGCGTCCAGCTTGCAACGATTCAAGAATCGCGGCGTATTCGCAATTCGCGCGTAAACGTTGAATCGTTGCGCGAGCAGAAGAAATTGCAGCCTGACGAGACTTATATCGCGGTGCGTGTCATTGATGAGAACATCGTCCGCGACATGCCTGCATATTTGTCTTATCTTAAGCAGTCTGCGCGCATTGCCATCTTCAAGCCGATGGATGGATCAACCGATCCCAGAATGCCCCGGCTTGAGTCGTGGTTTACTTCACAGATATGTTACTGCGATCCGGCGTGGGAGATTGACTATCTGCAACTTATCGACGGCGCATTGTGCCACGGTGAGGATTTCGTCGAGGTTGTGTACGATGTCTCCAAACCTGGCCATGTTGCCGTAAATCACGTCGGCGTAGATCGTTTGCTATACGATCTCAATTACGACGACATTCAGCAATCGCCACTTGTTGCGCGCGGCTATCGACTTGGACCCATTGAGTTGCGACAGTACGCAGACAAAGGCTTGTTCAAGCCTGAAGCCGTACAGGCACTGATTGCGGCGCTAGGTAACACGAGCAAGAGCGTGAGCTATGACGAGTCGCCTCTGCCTTCGTGCTACAAGATTTACACCAAGTTCCAGGGCCAGGTCTACTTCTGCTGGTATTCGCCGACTGTTCAGCAGTTTCTGTCTGATCCCGCGCCATTCTATAATGGTTTGACTGTCAAGCGCGAGATCCAGAAGCTCAGCTTCGATCAGGCGACTTTCTCCATGATTCCTGTCACGGAGACCGTCTACGAGAAGATCTACGAGCAAGTTTACCCATTCGTTTCGCTGCGCAAGCGAATCACCGAGGATAAGAATAAGACCAACGTCGCGGGGCATGCGCGCGATTCTTACTATCTTCAAGAGGCTGCGACGACCGTGACGTCTGCGCTCGTCAATGGAACGATCCAAGCATCTAAGACGATGTGGGCGCCGGACGAAAGCTCTGGTCTCGAAGGCTCGACGACTAAGCAGATTGATTTCCAAATCCTGCGCAACGCTATTTGGAGTCGCCCGATGCGCGCATTCTCAGCGCCCTATCCCGATCCAATGCTGATCAATACGTTGCAATTCCTCGATACGCGGAATGGCGTGGCAACGGCTCAGACTGCATTTGCCGTGGCGAATCGCAAGGATTCGCGCAAGACTGCGACCGAGTTGTCGATGGCGCAGCAGCAGACCTCGCAGATCAACAGCGTTCAAGTTCTGCAGCTTTCTATTTGCGTCCGCGACATCTGCAAGCGTGCGTGGGCGATCATGCGCAGCGAGGTTCTATCCAATAACCTCACGCTGCCCGCCGAACTTGCGCCCGATTTGTTCATGCGTGATTACACGATTAGCTCGGCAGGCGACGTCGACTACGTGCAGCGCATGGAGCTTATTCAGTCCATGCAGCAAGACTGGCCCATTCTGTCGACTACGCCAGTCGGCCCTCTGCTTCTCCAGGATTACATTCGCGCGCGATATCCGAATGACGCGGATCGTTACATTGCCGCGATTCAGCAGCAGCAACAAGATACGCAACTTATTCAAGGCTTGGCATCGACGCTGCAAGAGTTGGCGACAGATGACGCAGGCAACTTAACGCCCGAAGCGCAAGCAAGTCAGAATGAACTCCAACAACTACAGTCCCTCGTTCAGCAACGCCTCTCCGGCGGCATGGGAGGCATGGCGGCACAATCCGCTAACCAAGCTGCACCTGTCCAAGCTTAGAGAAACCGCAGACAGTTTGCAGGCCCGCATTGATGCGCTCGCAATTAATCCCGCTTCGGCGGACTTTGCTGTGCGCATTTTGGCCATTGAGCTTTCCCTAATACGAAACCAAATCACACAAATAGAAAGATACGGAAATGACTAGAGCTATTACTTCACAGAGCGGAACTAGTGCGCCTCCTGTTGCAGCTACGCCCACGCCCGCGCCCGCGCCTAGCACGCCAGCGCCGGCGCCGGCACCCAGCGCACCAACGGCCGCACCAGCAGCCGCGCCATTTGTTGCGCCTGCTGTTCGGCGCATCAATCCTCTGTTTGACCCTGACACTGGAACGATCGTAACGAAGCGCGACTTCACGAAGACAGAAAGCAAGCCCGCCGACGACGCCATTGACTTCGAAGATCTCGAACGCGACACTCCCGCCGCGCCCGCCGCGCCTGCCGCGCCCACAACTCCCGCTGCGGCCGCAGCGCCGAAGGCGCAGGCCGCAGCGCCTAGCGCGCCCGAAGAACCCGCCGCGCCCGAATCACCATTCGCTCTCGCTGCCACCCCCCTGACTGAGGAATCGAAGGGTCGCGATTATGCAGAGTTTCCGCCTGAACTACAGGCACTGGCTAAGAAGCTGCCAAACAAGTTGTACAATCATTTTACTGAGACGTTTGCGCGTTTCAAGAGTGATATCTCTGAGCGAGATGCAAAGATTAAATCGCTGACTAAAGACGTCGAAGACGCTTCGGGTAAGCTTATCAGCGATCATCCTGAGTCTTACGTGCTCGATCCAGAGTATCGTCAAACTGTTAATTCTTATGGCCGCGCGCAACTTGAATCGACACACTATACTGAACAACTTGCTTTGATTGATCAAGGTGAGCCTTGGACGTACATTGAGGGCTACAGCCAGTCCGGTGACCCAATCTACAAAGAAGTGCCCGCAAGTGCCGATGGTAAAGTGGATTATCGCGCCAAGGCTGCAATTACTCAAACCCTCCAGCAGCTTGCCGCCAAACAGCAAGGTTACCAAGCGCTCGCTACTAACATTCGTAATACATACACGAATGCAGCAAATGAAGTAGCTAATCACTACAAGGAAGCGCAGACTCGCCTGTTCCCTAATCTTGACGTCGATAAGCTTACTGACGAAGGAGAGAAGCAGGTTTACAAGTATGCTATCGAGGCTTTGCCGCGCGTAGAGCGTTCGCGCCCTTCGGCGAGAATGCTCGGAATGGCTGCTATTGTTGTCAAGCGCATGGCTTCGCAATATCAGCAGGCGCTTGAACGCGCAGAACGCGCTGAGCGGCTTCTCAAAAATTCTACTGCTGCTTCGCCTGTTCGCGCAACCCCAGCGCCAGTTGCGGCTGATGCTGGCAGCATGATTAACTTTGACGAGTTAGAGAGGTCGTAATAACCTTGGCACGCTCTTTGTTAATAATGTAACAACGAGAGACCATTGGGCTAGGCCCAATGCCGACACGCCACCTATGGTGACGTTGTGGACGAACCTCGGTTCAACCATAACCCGCCTTCGGTGGCTTTTTGCTATCCGGGGCATCCTAAGAAAGTACTAAAATGCCGTCTAGTTTTGACATTGCACCGCCCGGAAATTGGGTGGAAGAGGATCGTAAGCAGTATTCGCGTCTCCCTGTGTGGATGGCGCGCCAGGAGTTCAAGTCTTATCCGAGCTGGTTCGTGTACTCGGATATGTTCCCTTCGTTCAAGTGGAAGCCGAACTCTGGCGATACGCTGGTCACTGTTCGTCCCACGCCTAGCCCTGTCGGTTCTCAGACGCACCGGCCGCGTCGTATGCTTGATAATCCGCTCATCGACAGTTACATGACTGGTGAGCAGAATCAAGCTGCTACGATTCGCCGGCATCGTTACGCGTCGAATTATCTTCATTGGGAGGGTAATTTTGCTGACTTCCGTGACAATCAGGTTGGCGTTGTCATGAAGGACATGACCCGGCAGATTGCTATGCGCAATGAGTTCTTCATTCGTGATCAGCTGATTGCGCAGGCGCGTCGCGTTTACGTTGTTGGCAAGGGTTTGGTTACCAACGTTCCATTTGGTGAGGCAACCAGCACTGATCCGATTAAGACTGCTGATTTTTGGGCTAATTTGGGCCAGCAAGTCGGTGCCGACTCCGCAGGTACTCTTGATTTTAAGACGATCTGCGCAATTCGCGATCTTCTTGAGAACGATCTTCTCGTGCCCCATTGGGAAGGCGAGGGTACGCGGCCGCAGGATAATAACGTCCTGCCTGGTCGTTACTTGCTGATCGGTGCGGGCGAGCTTTATGGTCGTCTGCAGTACGACGCTACGGTGACGTCGCATCGTCCGCTTGCGATGGATATTGTTACCAAGCGATTCAAGGGAATTATCGGCGAGAACGTCGTGTTCCGCGGTGAGCGGTATCCATTGCGTTACCTCAACGATGGCACCCAGCCGCCGCCCGAAACTGAGATCGAGGATCCGACGGTGACGAATGGCGCCAAGCGTAATGTTGACGTCGTTGCGCATCCTGATTACGTCGGCGCCGGTCTTAGCGTTGCCATTCTCATTGGTCACGCGCCGATGCAAACTATTGACGTCGGCCCGCCTCCTTCTGAGTTCAACGGCAAGGGGATTTCTGCCGAGGCATTCAACAAGTTGCAATGGAACGGTCAAGTTGAGGCCACGAAGAACATCCTTGTTCAACAGGCTGACAATAGTTACGACACCAACAAGTGGGGCGATCGTATGCAGCTTATCGCGCAAACCACTCACGGCGCCTTGCCTGTCTACCCTCGTCACATCTTGCCGATTCTTTATCGGCGCGATCGTAACGCCGCCCTTAACATGTAACTCAAATTAACAAACACATGAAGTTCACTAAGTTGTATCTGTCTATTCTTGCAGTCTTCGGGCTGCAATTCGCAACGCTGGCTCAATGGGTCACTGGATCCGTCGCCAGCGGCAATCAAACCATCGTTGACACCGGCGCAGGTCAGTTGGTGTATTTGCAGTTGTCCGAGACTGCGGGCACCGCTACCACGGTTGTTGTTTACGATCTCGCTAGTACTACGACCACGAATCGGGTTATTCCCGGTTACACTGGTCGCTTGTACTACATGACTAACATCGTCACTACTTGGACGGATTCGGTTGGCGTTAGCCGATCGAAGACTAACACCACACAGGCTAGCGTGCCCTTGGTTGTTGCTGCTAGTACTAACTCCGCTGCAGTGATTTACCAAGTTCGCATTCCGGCGAATGGATCTGTTGTCTTTGATCCTCCGGTTAGTCTTGGTTACATTAATGGATTGACTATCCGATCTGTTGGAAGTTCGATCGCGTTTAATTCGCGCATTATCGGTAACGATTAGTCGGACTTAGCAACGAGCCGCCAACGAAAGTTGGCGGTTCTTGTCAGGTTCGAATATTCGACGACCAATGAGTATAAACAAGGAGACAACATTCTCAATAGCTAAGCTTACATTTGGCGTTGTGGTAGTTGGTTGCATGATTACGATAGTTGTGCAGGTTTCTACTGTGTCGTCGATGTTTGGCGAAATGCGCGCCACGATTAATTTTATCCGCGATGGCCTAACAGAGACGAATAAAAAGGTTGACGCTTACATTAAATCCTACGAAGAGGAAAAGAAAGATACAGAGCGACGATTCCAGAAGCTAGAGCGTAAGTTTTCTAATGTGGATTGATTATGGGAAACATACTTACGTCAACCGAGTACAAACGGTTTTACGCGCTGTACACTAAATTTATCGGTAATGTTATCTTGACTGCAGAAGAGATAAACGAACTAAACAATTACTTTGCCCGCCTTAAACTTTACAAGCAACAGTTACCGCAGCCCAAACCGAATACTCCACCACCTACTGTTCCAATTGCTCAACCTCCTTTGACTGATCCATCTGTACTTGTATGAATGTCGCTGAGTCTATAACTACTGCCGCAACCGTATCCCTTGGCGTTGGCGGGCTAGCCAAACAGTGGGAAGCGTTTCCTGATCGCTTTATTCCAACACTTGTCGCATTCGTTGGAGCGATTACTGTTTGTTTCCTGTCTGCGTGGACGCCAGAGAATTTTATCGCCGGATTGGTTGCAGGTCTCGGTTCCACGGGAGCTAATCAAGTTTATCGTCAGTACAAGAAAGACCAATAATATGAAGTTAATTCTAAGTCTCGTTGCAGCGCTGTCATTTGTTTGTGCCCCTGTTGCAATCGTTGGTTGCAAGACGCCGCAGCAAACTGCCTACAAAGCTACGGCTGTTACAGTCCGTTCAGTTAACCTCGCAATGGAGGGCTGGATGGATTACGTCATGGCCGAAGAGAAGCGTATCACTACGCTTCCAAAGGCTGAGCAGATTCCAGCTAAGCAAACTTTGCTTGCGCGCGAGGGTCGCGTCATGACTGCTTACGGCGAGTATCAGAACACGATCAAGTCGTTTCGCGCCGCTATGGTTACTACTGCCAACAGTGACACGCTTACGCACCCTGAATTGGTCGCTGTCGCGAACACCTTGCTTGCCGTTATCAAATCTAACAAGAACTAATTATGCCTCAAGCTATTCTAGTTATTGAACTACTCCTTCGTTATGGCCCAGCCGTCGCCAAGGCGGCTAAGGATCTAATGAGCATGAAAGATCCGACGCAAGCTGACTGGGATAATTTGTGGGCTCTGGCAGATAAGGATTACAACACCCTGCGTGAAGAGGCTAGAAAGCGAGCCGGTCTATGACGATTTATAGTCCGTGTTTTTCTCCATTCACAGGCTATGGTCGTATTGCGCTTGCTGCAAAGCAAGCGCTTTTTGCATGTGCAACAAGCAATCCAATAGCCGACATTGCTGTGTGCAATCCAGGCGACGCGTCGCCCGCGCCAGTGCGTATGACAACCTGGGAGTCGGATGCGTTGCCTCCAGATTACATGGGTTGGAAACGCGCACGTTTAATAATTGTTCCGTGCGAACATAATCGCAAGTTGTTCAAACGCTACACAAAGAAACCAGTTGAGGTTTTGCCGCAGTTCGCTGATACGACGTATGAGCACTTGCCGCCCGCGCGGCCTTTTAGATTTGTTTGCGTAGCGCGCGATAATGGTGCGCGGTCGCGCAAGGGAATTGATCTACTTATTAAATGGTTTACGGATGCATTCCCAAGCGAGTCAGACGTTTCGCTATCAATCAAGATGTCTCCGCATTGTGTCAAGCGTTGGACATTTGATAAGCGGATTAATTTGATCTACGAAGATTGGGGTCGCGATGAGTACATTAAGTTCTTGGCCGCGAACCATTGCGGTGTTTTTCTGTCTGGCGGCGAAGGTTGGAACTTGCCCGCGAATGAGTTGCTTTCGATGGGACGGCCGAGTATTCTGCTCAATCTTGGCGGGCCGGTAGATTTTACAAACGAACAGACAGCCTACTACGTCAAGCACACGCTCGTTAAAGCGCCTATTAATGTGTATAAAGGCGCAGGGAATTTCGGCGCGCCTGATAAGCGTAGCACAGTTCAAGCTATGCAATTGGCTTATGGCGATCAACTACTACTTGCGGAAAAATCAGTAGCTGCAGCTAAACTTGGCGTTGAGTTCACGCAAGAACGGTTTGCGGCAAAACTCCGAAACATTCTATCTGAGTATGGATTTCAAGTTAACAGCTAGGCTAGTTGCACTTAAAACACCGCGCATTACGCAGCGCGCTTATGGTGCGACGCGCAAAAATTACGAGTTGGTTTTTTCGCCCTTTCGTTTTGATTACGCTACTGGAGCGATTGCCTCACAGTCTGTAGCAGTTTACTCAGTTCCGATTAATGTTGCTTGGTCTATTCGTTATCCTGTTAGACCGCCATCCGCTTCTTTTGTAGCGGTTGTTGCGTTTAAATCTGGAACGTCTGTGCGTAGATACAAACTGTGGTCTGATGTTGGCGAGCGTCTGTCGATCCCTAAGTATCTCGGTGAAGCGTTGCCAGCAGGAACAGTGATTGAGATTTGGACTGTTCCGGATCAAACGCCATTGCTTGGATTCCAATGGAAGCTTCCGCTTGGGCTGCTACAACTGCCCACGTCGCCATCTGACGTGAATGGTGATGATATCATTCCTACGCTTTGCGCGCCATCTTATCCGCCGCCAACCACTGTGAACGGCCTGTTCACTACTTGCACGTACTAACATGAGCGATACTTATGTACTTGATAAGGGCGCGAACTTGTCGCCTACGTTTGGCGTTTTTGCTACGCTCATTGAGCAGGCTATTGAGCGCGCTACTCCGAACGCGTATCGCGGAATGGTTATCCGGTCGAACACCGTTCCAGCGACTGTTGGTCAGCCAACTGGGTATCCAACGAACTGGTACACTTTTCAGCGGCGTTCCCTGTGGGTTA
>Ga0214923_10008858_pt1 | contig 10596 bp, 8 predicted proteins | sample LL1510_MetaG_FD_177993 | JGI IMG/M metagenome (GOLD analysis project Ga0214923, IMG submission 177993) | Freshwater microbial communities from Lake Lanier, Atlanta, Georgia, United States - LL-1510 | ecosystem: Environmental > Aquatic > Freshwater > Lake | place: USA: Georgia | collected 2015-10-15
AAAAGGTGGAAGTAGTGCTTGTGTTGCACTTTCTTTTTGAGATCAACCAACCGCAAAGCAAGTTTTAAAGTTTTGGTATCAAGCTTTGAAGCGTATTCATCAACGAGTTCTTTCTTTGCTTCACGAAGAGTTACTTCTTCGTTTTCAAGAGTTCTCATTCTGTCAACAAACTCGTTAACAATCGGTTTAAGTTCAGCGAGATTTTCCGGCATCTCGTCTGGTTCAACTTGTTGTTTTCTTCCCATGTTTATGCCTATCCTTGTGGATATGCATATCATATTTGGGTTTTTAACTTTTTGTATAACTTATCGTTGGGGTTTTACCGCAACAGGCTTTGGTGGAGCCGGTGTTGGAGCTATAGCCTTTGGTTCTTCTGGCTCAACCACAACGTCGGGCATACTTGTAATTTCGTCAGCAACAACTCGATTTGCGGCTGCCAAAGCTTCTTTTGAAGGTTCAACATCGAACTTTTTGTTTTTGCCTTTTATTTTATCGAATATGGTTGTAACAAAGTTTGGAGCCATTTCTTTGTAACTTTCGATTTCTTTAGAAGTGATGTTGCCAGCTTTACCAGAAGTTATTGCTTGGTTCATATCTTTAACGATGCTGCCCATAACTTTTGGCAAATTTTTTGCGCTCCATTTATTTACTGCTTTTATAACTTCTGGGTTGTCTATGATTTCATCAAAGATTTTTTTCTTTTCGTCTTCTGGTAAATCTTTAAATGCATCTTTCTTTGGTTCTAATGCTTCGTAACGATATCCTCTTTCTGTACGCTCTCCAGTTATAAGATCGTATATCGCTCCAGCTCTTCCTCCACTTGCAACGTTTAAAATAGAGAACGCTGTATCTAAAGCTTTGCCACCAACCGCAAGACCAGCTATAGCATTCATTGGAGAAGCAACAAAACCAATACCCCAAAAATCGGTTTTAAACGTTTCCCAACCTTCGTCCATTTGTTTGCGTTCTTGTGCAAATTGACGATCTAAACCACTTAAAGCTTTATCTTCCCAGTTTTCAAAATAATCATTTAGCTTTTCTCTGCTGTATTCATTAAATGGCAACAAACCAGAAACAGTGTTCGAAATTAATTGACCAACTGTTCTAACTGCTTTGATTCCGATTTCTCCTGCTCTGAACTTTATGGCATTCCATATATCGGTAATAGGCGATAATAGTTGGCCAACGAATCGATCTCTTCGCAACGGCCCCCCGGTACCACTGCCGTCCGAATAATCATCATATTGTTCAATAAGTTGTTCATGAGCAATATCAATTTCTTCTTCAATGATTTGAAGAAGAATCTCCATTCGCTTCTCGTTTAACTTTTTGTTCAAGAACTTTTTGTTTGCCACCATTTAAAGCCCATCCTTTTGGTCGATATATCCAGTTGGGATCGTGCAATCTTGCTGGGTCAATCCAAAGCTTTACACCTGTAATTAGTTCCCAATAAGCTATCACTTCACGATCAACATCGTTGATTATCATTTTTTTGGTGCTTCGATGCCTTTTAGACATTCCTATAGACTTGCGATGTTGTCCCGGTATACCTTGCAATATTATTCGTTTTAAAATAAACCAATCTGTTACACTACCTTGTACATATGACGCAACATATTCGATTCGTTCTTTAGCGTAATCCGATAGAGGCATAATAGATTATCGTTTTTAGCCTTTCTTTTAAATACTTAAGCAACAATAAGGTTAAAGTATGGCCAAAAAAGAAAAATCCTTTTATCAAAGGCTAACTCGTTTATTCCGCAGCGGTCCAGCAATACGTCGTAAAGTTAGAGGACAAGATTACAAAAACTTCTACGATAATCAAGTTGTTCAAAACAATCTTGGCTACTATGGTGCTGCCGGATTTAAACGTGAAGCTTCTCCATTCTCGGTAATGGGCGCATACGGTATTCTTGATCGTATGTCTCGTTATGCTGAGTTTGCTGAAATGGAAAACACAGCGGATATTGCAACAGCATTAAACGTATACGCTGATGAATCTTGTGCAACAGATGAAAACGGTAAAACATTCCACATTTATAGCGATACACCACAAATACAACGAGCGTTAGAAGAACTGTTTTATGACGTACTAAACATTGAATTCAATGCCAGACGTATGGTTCGTAACCTTGTTAAAAACGGTGATTACTTCATGTATGTTGAAGTTGTACCAGACTACGGTGTAATCAACGTAGAACCGCTTCCAGTAAATGAAGTAGAACGTGAAGAAGGATTTGACAAGCATGACCCATATGCCGTTAGATTCCGTCTTATCACAAGAGGTGGCAAGTATCTAGAAAACTGGCAAATGCTTCATTTCCGTATTCTTGGCAACGATTTGTTTCTTCCATATGGTACAAGCTTTCTAGAGTCCGCAAGAAGACCTTGGAGACAGCTAACCATGATGGAAGACAGCATGTTGGTATATCGTCTTGTACGCTCTCCAGAACGTAGAGTGTTTTATGTAGACGTATCAGCCGTACATCCAAACGATATTCCAAGCTATATGGAAGCTGTTAAAGAGTCTATGCGTGGAGCTTCTGTTATTGAACAACAAACAGGTAGACAAGATTTTAGATATAACCCTCTTGCTATTGATGAAGATTATTTCTTGCCAACCAGACCAAACAATCAAACCAAGATTGAATCGTTGGCTGGAGGACAAAACGCAACAGCTATCGAAGACGTAGAATATATTCACAAGAAGCTTATTGCTGCTTTGATGGTACCAAAAGCTTATCTTACCTATGACGAAGCTATTTCTTCTAAAGCAACGCTAGCACAGGAAGATATTCGATTTTCTAGAACCATTGCACATTTGCAAAAGATTTTGATTGCAGAACTTAACAAACTTGCAATGATTCATCTTTATTCTCTTGGATTTTCCGGTGACGATCTTTTGAACTTTGATTTAAAGTTTAGCAATCCATCAACTGTTGCGGTGCAACAAAAACTAGCTTTGATTTCTAGTAAGCTTGAGATTGCCGGAAAAGCTTTAGAACTATCAAAAGAAACTGGTTTGTTAAGCTTCAACTATATTCAAAAAGAGATTCTAGGTCTTCGCCCAGAACAAATCAACATTATTCGGCAAGAAGCTAAACAAGATCAAGTTACAATGGCCGAACTTAAAAAGATCGCAGAGAATCCACCATTCGATAAAAGCATTGATAGCAATATCGATATCTTTGATCCAAGCAACTATAGCGTTCCTACTTCACCATTTGCTCCCGATAAAAAAGAAGTTCGTAAAATCGAACAACAAAACCATGAGCAAGAGCGAGAACATCAAGCTCGCCGTGAAAAGGAACGTGAAGAAAATGCTGGATCGCAAGGTGGAATTCCAATTAGGTTTAGCCCAACACCAAACCTAGATAAAAGCTTTAGGAAATCCAGAAGAAACAAGTCTTTTACAGGGGACAGAGCACTTGTGATGCCAGACTTTAAAAAGATGCTGGATATTACCAACAATCGATACAGCAAAGATCCGTTTGACGTTGAATCGATTCGCAAGTTTGTGTTAGAAGAAAACGAAATGGAAAAAGATTTGTTTGATACACAAAATCGTTTACCAATCGGAATTTCTAGAGAAATGCAAACATGCCTTCGTCAGTTAAACGAAAGTTTGTTTTCACAAAAACAAGTAAAAATAGTTACCGAAAAAACTCAATCATTGAATGATACAGACGAATTATTCCTTATAGAAAAAGAGTTGAAATCGGAATAGGTATTCTACTTATAAATCGGCTAGCGGCAAGCAGCTATCTAATATATCTGTAAGCAAGGTAAAAAATGCAAAAGCTAAAACACAACAAAAAACGAAACACTGGGTTGCTTTACGAGTTCTTCGCCCGTTATATCGGCAAAGCTATTTTAGAAGGGCGAGACAACGATATATCCAAAGCCAAAACTTTGTTGAAAAAACATTTCAACAAAACCACAGACATTTACAAAGAACTCAAACTCTTTAAAGCATTGTCTGAAAGTAGCTTTGCTCAACGTGAGCAAGCAATTTATATGGTTAATCGTGTGCGTGATGCCGTAAAGTTTCAAAGTCAAGCTCGACTTGAATTAGAAAAAACTTCTCTTATTCATGAAGTTAACGCAAACTTGAATGCAAACTTGTTCTTTGAAGAAGCAATTCCAGATTATAAAAAGCTTGCAACCATTCAAGTGCTTCTTAACACATGGCGGGATGAAACCTTAAAAGAATCGGTTTCTGAAACTGTTCAACTAGAAGAACGTCTTATCGAGCATATGCTTGAAAAACGTAAAACAGAAGAGCAAGCTAATGAAGCAGCAAAAATGACAAATGAAGACGTTGATCGTCTTGTTGTCAACATCATGACAGAAAAAGTTAACAAGCGTTATAACAACCTTAACCTAGAGCAAAAAGATATCATTCGTTTGTATGTGTTTAGCAAAGATGATTCTCAAGCAGAGAAACAACTTGCAGAAAAACTAGACATTCTTAAGAAACGTTTTCTTGGAACAGTTGCCGCTCACTCTCATGAGTTTGCTGAAGATAAAGTTTTGTCAAACAAACTAAACGAGATTCGCAACACACTGCAAAAAGATTTTAGCGATATTTCAGTTGTTACTGAAGAGCTTGTAACCTTCTATCTTGGCTTATCGAAACTAGAAGGAGAGGTAAAAGCAAAATGACCGACAAAAAATTTCTACTCAAAGAATTCACAGCCTTTGAATATAACGACTCTGATTTAGATAAACGTGAAGAAGGAAAGCCACTTGTTTTAAATGGTATCCTTCAAAAAGCTAACACATTAAACCAAAACGGTCGTGTATATCCTCGTCACATCCTTGAACGTGAGATTCGTAACTACGAAAAACTTATTCGTGAGAATCGTGCGTTTGGTGAACTTGACCATGCTAACGAACCAATTGTCAATATGAAAAACATTTCTCACGTTATTCGTGAGATTTGGATGGAAGGCGACGTAGTATACGGCAAGGTAGAAATCCTTGATACACCTTGCGGTAAAATAATCGAAAGCATTATTAAAGCAAAATGCAAACCCGGCATTTCTAGCAGAGCATTAGGTTCTCTTCAAAGAGAAAACAATGTAAACGTTGTTCAAGATGACTTACAAATTATTTGTTGGGACTTTGTTAGCGAACCAAGCACTCCCGGTGCGTTTATGATGGCCGAAGCAAAACAATATGACGCAAGCATTACCAAGAATATTTTTACAAAAAGCGATCTTGTTGATCGTGCAGCAAACGAAATATTAGCTCTTCGCAAAAAACCTTAGTCAATTCTTCAATCTCTAAAAAACAATAAGAAGCAAGTTAACATGAAAATACAAAAAACAGAGTTTAAAGCGATTATCAAAGAGTGCCTTAAAGAGCTTGTTGCTGAAGGTGCATTAGATCATATGGTTAGTGGCTTATTAGCTGAACGTTCACAAGTTGTTCAACAGCAAGCTTTGCTTCAAGACCCAAGAATTAAAATGGCTGCTGGTGGCAATCCAATCATGGAACAAATATTTGCCGATACTGCTGTAACAAGTCTTCCTCAACAACAACATGGTATGCCGCTAGCCACAGGCGTTAACCTTGCAATGCTAGGAGAAGCTGCTCCACAAGGACGTAATCCTCTTCCTCCAAGAGATCCACAAGCTGTTGCAAATCTACAACAACAATATCAACAGCAACAAGTTCAAAATCCTACAAGTGCATGGGCACGTTTAGCGTTTAACAAGCCAATATCAAACCGTCCAGCACAATCTGGTGGTGGATTTGGTGGTGGTGGACATCTTCCCGGCTCTAAAAAAGGTAGTTTCGAATAATCTAAAACTAGATTTGATCTATAGTTATCCTTGTAGAAATAACTACAAGGAGTATAGATCATGCCAGCAGCAACCCCACCCCCAAAATACGAATCAACCGTTTCACCCGAAACTCGTCCCGGTTATGGCACGGGAACAGCAGCAGGAACTCTGGGTGTAAGAAACCAAACCGGTCTTGAAGCCGCATTTGTTGGAGGAGTTGGTATTTCCAATGATTCTCAACAAACAGCATTGACTAATGCAAGAGCAACTCTCGACCGCCCAGAAGATAATGGTCAAAACTCAATGTTTCCACAATATCGCAGAAACTTTGTTCCTGCTGGTGGTAGCCTTACAGAAGAATATGTTGAACCAAGAGTTAAACCAATCGATTTGAGTGAAGAAGAAAGAAACCGACTCAAAGTTGGAAATGCATTTACACCAACAATCGATTCTCCCGGTGAAGGTCAAGGAATCAATCCAGAAGCTCTACGTTCCGTACAAAGTCAAGCAACACAAGTATTGCAAGCTGGGCCTGTTAACAAAGATAATCCAGCAGACGCTGAACACCAAAATACAGATTCTACAACAAACGTTAACAACGTTGGAGCAGTACGTAGATTTAAACTAGGAGTTGGTTCTGGTGCAGCAACTGGTACATCAATTCCCGCAGCAAGAGGACAATTCCCCCGTCCACCAACATGATATTTGCAAATCGTTGCATATATAAAAATTAACGCTATTAGGAGTTTATCGTATGTCAACACCTTTGTACCAAGAAGCCCTTATTGAAGCTAAAAAGCTGCGTGATGCAGCAGCAGTAGAAGCAAAGAATGCAGTTTTAGAAGCAGTGTCTCCATTGATCAAACAAATGATCGACAAAGAAATTTCTGGCATTATTTTGGAACAAGATGAACCACCTCCCCCACCAGCAGATGCAGCGTCAGCAGACGCACCTCCTCCTGCACCTCCAACCCCATCACCAGATGCAGGTTCAACAGGTCCAGTTGAAGCAACTCCTCCTGCTGGTGCTGAATCAAAACCACCAATGCCCGGAATGACACCAGCAGTTTCTGCTGCTGCTCCACCAATAAAAACTCCCGGTACAGATGTTATTGGAAAAATTGATCTTGGTCCGTCAGGTGAACAACAAATTGTTATTCCTGTTGATGCGTTGTTTCAAAAAGAAACATCACCAGCTTCAGCAGCAACCGCAACACCAGAAGCAACTCCCGCTGCTATGGAAACGGCACCAACACCAGATGCTTCTGCACCTCCCCCTCCTCCTCCTCCTCCTTCTCCAGAAGCAACACCAGAATCAATTTCTGAAATTTATCGTGCTGTGCAAAAGCTTTTAAGAGAACAAGCTGCTGCCCCTGCTGCTCCCGCAACTCCTCCCGCTGATCCAGCAGCAGCAGCTCCACCAGCACCACCCGCAGGAGGCGCAGCTCCAGCAACTCCCGATCCAGCAGCAGCCGCACCTGCCCCTGCCGCACCAGCTCCACCAGCCGCAGGAGCAGCCCCAGCAACTCCACCAGCAACTCCTGATCCAGCCGCAGCCGCCCCTGCACCTGCGGCTGGGGCTCCAACAGATTTAAATGCTGCCGCTGGTGCAACTCCTGCTCCCGGTGCCCCAGCAACTCCCGCTGCTGCCCCTGCACCCCCCGCTGCTGGTGCTCCTGCAACACCCGATGCAACAGGCGCAGCACCACCCCCCGTTACACCAACACCAACCGCTGCTGGTGCTCCTGCTGCCCCGGCTGCTCCTGCTCCTGTAACCGAATACAAGAATTTTAAACAAAATCTTGAACGTACAGAAGTTTTAATTCAATCCCTTCGTAACAAAAGCGAAAGCGGAAATTTGATGTTTGTGAAAGAAGCTTATGAAAAGCATCTTTTTTCACTTTACAACAACCTCCTTAGTTTAAAAGCAAAAAATGCAATATCCCCTAGACTATTTTCTTTCAATGAAGACAGATTGGGATTGCTTCACGAAAATTTAAATGTAATCACTAGTTATAAGCAAAATCCATTAGTAAAGGGTAAAAATATGAAAAATAACTCATTGAAAGAATTAGTTCGTGCGCTTTTTGAAGGCGCAGAAGGTTTCGAAGACGAAGCAGGCAAGGTTGATCCTGCTGGTGACTCAGAAGGCGGTTCAGCAGAACACGCCCATAAAGTTTCTGGCAATCCAAAAGGTGTTAAAGCCGAAGCCGAAGCTGCTCCGTTCCGCACCAAACAAAAGAAAGAATGGCCCGGTAAACCATCCCCAGAATCTCTTCTAGAACAACTTGAAGAAGAAATTGGTGAGCTCATGGCCGAAATGGGTGATGATACCGATGAAGGTATGCACGAAGAAGATGAAGTTGTTCTTGAACTTGCAGACGAAGAAGTAATGATGGAAGCACGCAAAGCCCGTGCTCGTCTCAAGGCTCTTCGTGAACAAGCAGAAGAAAAACTTTCTCTTACCATCGATCTAGATGGTGTTTCTGGTGCTAATGTTCAAAACGTTAATGTTTCACTTGATGGTGAAGAACTAGAAGTTGAAATGGACGAAGAAGAAGCATCAGAAGAAGATGATTCAGAAGAAGATTCTTCTGATGAAGAAGTTGAAGAAGTAGAAGAGCTAGTCAAGGAATCACGTAGAATGATTAGCAAGGCTGTTAACGAAAACAAAGCTCTTCGTGGTCATCTTTCAGAAACACAACTTCTTACAGCACGTTCATTGTATGTAAACAAGCTTTTCGTGAGAGACGAATTGACAGGGACACAAAAACGCAAAATCGTTGAGTATCTCGACAGTGCTCGCACAATTGCAGAAGCAAAAGAAATCTACAGCCGTTTGGTGCGTGTTCTAGATGCTGGCAAGAAAAACGGTGCAATGATTAAAGAATCAGCACAACGTCCAGTAGTAAGATATATCACCGAATCAGTTGTAGAACCAAGCTTCGATACTTCACGCTGGCAAATACTTGCTGGTATGAAGAGAAACGCAAAGTAAGCGCATAGTTAGAGATAAGTTACCAATTAAGGTAAAAACAAAGTAATAAGGAGATTAATAAAATGTCACGTACACTAACACTCTCACAACTAGCTGAAGGTATTCAACGTACCGCAGCAAATGGCGATGACCGCATTGTAGGCAAGTGGTCACGCACAGGTCTTCTAGAAGGTCTTTCAGATACTGGCAAGCAAAAGATGGCTCGCCTCCTTGAAAACCAAGCAGTAGAAGTTCTTAAGGGCGGCTCATCAATGCTCAATGAAAGCCTTTCACTTTCAACAGGTGGTGCATCACTTGCATCCTCTGGACAAGTTGCTGGGTTTACAAACGTAGCATTCCCAATCGTTCGTCGTGTGTTCGCTGGCCTCGTTGCTAACGAAATCGTCAGCGTTCAACCAATGAGCCTTCCATCAGGTCTACTCTTCTACTTAGATTACACCTACGGCTCATACGTCGGTGGTGATGCAGGTACAGCAGCTAACCAATTTGCAACTGGTACCGATCCCGGCGCAGCAACATATGCCCGTGGTCAATCAGTATACACCAACCCATCCGGTTCATTGATCCGTACCAGCGGTTCACTCGCTGCCGGTGGTCAATACAACCTTATCGGTTCTGGTTACTCAAAGGTTCACTCAGAATCCAAACTTGCAACAGGCGTAGTTGCTCTCGGTACATGGTATCAAGGCACAACATGGCTATCACAATCATCAGTTGCTTCAGCATCAGCAAACGTTGGTTACAACGCACGCTTCACTGATTATGATCCACTTCTTGCAGCAGACGTTGAAAGCAATGTGCTCGACTATACCTTCTTGGTGTTCTCAGCTTCACAAGTAACAAACGCAATCAATGGTGCAGACCTTACATCACTTGAACAACTCGCAGTTGTTGGTCTTGGTTTGTCAGGCTCAAGCTTCACAGCACCTCCACTAACCTACCAAGCAGGCGAAGGCGTTCTTAACTTCCGTCGCTTCACCAAGCGTGGTAACTGGACCGATGCTGGCACAAGCTCAACATTCACACCAGATCCATTCGGCGGTTCACACATCCTTGTTGCTCTCGGTCTTGCAAACGCACAAAGCGTTAGCTCCGTTTATCTTGGCAACGCATCAACACAAATCACAGCTTCTATTCCAATTGCTGACTCCCTCTCAGTCAATGCTGATGGTTCAACATTGACAATTCCAAGCTTTGAATCAAACTTCGCTGTTGATGCATCACCACGCATCCCAGACGTTGACATCAAAATCGATTCAGTAGCTGTAACAGCCACAACCCGCAAGCTACGTGCTCGCTGGTCACCAGAACTGGCTCAAGACCTTACAGCATTCTACTCAATCGACGTAGAAGCAAATCTCACAAATATCCTTTCTGAAATGATCACATTGGATATCGACCGTGAAATTCTCAACGACCTCCTCACACAAGCTCAAGCAGCTAACTACTACTGGAGCCGTGCCCCCGGTCGCTTCGTCAACAAATACACAGGCACCGAAGTTGCTCGTACCAACACCGTTTACCCCGGTCCACAATTCACCGGCACAGTCCGTGAATGGTACGAAACACTTATCGAAACCATCACAGACGCAGCCAACGTCATCCACAAGAAGACCCTCCGTGGCTCAGGTAACTTCATCGTCTGCTCACCAGAAGTGGGCACAATCCTTGAAGCAACAGTTGCTTACCGTGCCAACTACAAAATCGACTCAGACGGCCAAGTTCGTGACAACATGAGCATTGGTGCAGAAGCAGTCGGTACAGTAAACGGTCGCTACTCAGTATTCGTTGACCCATACTTCCCAG
>Ga0214923_10008859_pt1 | contig 10596 bp, 7 predicted proteins | sample LL1510_MetaG_FD_177993 | JGI IMG/M metagenome (GOLD analysis project Ga0214923, IMG submission 177993) | Freshwater microbial communities from Lake Lanier, Atlanta, Georgia, United States - LL-1510 | ecosystem: Environmental > Aquatic > Freshwater > Lake | place: USA: Georgia | collected 2015-10-15
TTTTTTCAAAACCTTTAAAGAAATCTTGAGGATCAGTATATCTACTCAAACCTTGTAAAGAATAATTTAAAGATTGTTCTCTTGTTTGATAAGCTCTAAAAGTTTGAAAGTACGGGCTGCTAATTGAATCACCAAATTTATACTGATTAGAAAAATCTATCTTATTAAAATAAGATAAGTCACTATAAATTATAGGATTATTAAATTCTTCATTAGTTAAACCGGAAATGTTTCCAAACTGTTGAGGGTCTGGAAAGATATATACGGTATCTGCACTTAATCTAAGCTTATTAACTGTTAACTTATTTCCAAAGTTACTAAAATTAGACAGCCCAATTTTATCTGGTTTAAAAAATAGTCCGATATCTTTTGCTGACCTTGTAAACGATAGAGAAGGTATAGCAGCAACTGATGGATATCTTTTATTTAAATAATTTGCAAAAGGGCTTTCAGCGACAAATAATCTTCCTGTTAAATATTCAGTACCTGTAGAATTAGTAGAAAGGTAATAAAAATCATTACCCATATATTTTATAACACTACTTTGATTTAAATTTAAGTTTAAATTATCTGATGTTCGCGTGTTAACGGTGTTTATGAAATCACTATCTTTTAAAAATTCTAAGCTATTAGAGTTAACTAAGTTGTAATTAATAGTAAAGTTGTTTGTGCCTAATTCTAACAAATAAAATGGGTAAGAAGTAATTGCACTGACTATAGCACTATCAAAGCTTATAAATAGCTCTTTGTCTATATCATACTGATTGGCAGAAAAGTAACTTTCTCTTTCGCCTGATGCATTGTATGCGGAAGCAGGTAAATTAGGACTTACATCGTAATAGTTAGGATATTCATCATATAGCTCTTCTATATCAATTACAGTATTATTTCTAATATCAGACAATGATAAATTTAAAGTAGATATAATTTCGGTTAAGTCTTCTGCTTCTAGCGACTTAGATAACTGATTGTATATTAAATTTTCAGTACCATAAATGGAGCCTTTTAAATTGTATTTAACTACTGAAGTTTTTACATCATCTCTAAGCGTACTGTAATACAAGCATATATCTTTTATTTTTTTAGCAAAAAATGGAACTGCTACAGTTAGGTCCCTATTATTATTAAAATCTATATTTTGTAAAAAGCGTTTTTCGTCAGATGAGGTAAAAGAAAGTACAATTTCATTAATAAGCAATGTGTAGAGCGACTTTGTAATATTCTCTCTTTCAGGCTTTTGCATATTTTTAACTTCATACCAGTTATTAAGATAAGATTGATACCTATAAAGAAAATCTTCTGCATTTGTAAAAAGTGCATTGTTGTATTTTAACCAGTCTTGGAAAGATAGGGGTGATATACTATCAACAGGATTATCTGGCTTGACTAAAGAAGTAATTGATACAGACAGCTTTTCGTCAATAAATCTATTTTTACCAAGCATTTAAGTATTTAATTGTTATATACTATGTCGCTAGCACTTAAAAATAATCTTAGTCCTTTGGTGAGCTCATAGCTTAATACGTTTTGCATTATTCCATTATCTTTTTTCCAATCTTTAAATGAACTATTGTAAAAAGAAAGGGTATTATTTGGGTTGTCCCAATCAATTATATTATTATAAAATTTATTGTCATATAAGGGTTTATATTCATAAAACTTATAGTAATCTGAAATTCTTATACCTGATACTGCGTTAGGAGCTACAAGACCCCAACCCCAATCATATGAATAATCTGATAACGGTAATACGTAACCAAATTGATAATCATTAATTACATTATAGTTAACGACGCTATATATGTCAGAGAATAATTCTCTTGCAACGATAGGTATACCACAAGATACACTGCTGGTAAGAGTTGAAATTTCTGTTAAATTAGATGTGTTTTTATTCTTAAATAAAATGTCGTATTTGTTTTGATCACCCCAAAGCTTTTTATGTTTAATAGATAATATATTAACCAACCTTAATAGTTGGGGAGGGAAGGGATAATTATATTGTTCAAATTGTATAGATAGTTCATCGCAGAAAGATAATAATTGATCTAAGTTAGCTGTATCAATATCAGAAACGTTCTCAACATAGTTAGCAATTTTTTCATAAACAGTTCTACCTAATTCATAAGGCATTGCTTTATCGTCACCTACTATAGTTCCTAAGAAATCTTCAAAAAATACATTTTTTTCTTGTAAATTTTCAGTAAAGATAAGTGATTTATAAAACCCTTCTGCATTAAAATCTTCGTTTACTTTATATAAATTATAAACACCCGATAACGGGTAAATGTTAAACATGGTAGACTCACCGGTAATAGTTCTAGAAGTAGTCTCTTCTAACATATGCTTGTTAATCCATCTGCTGCCTAACCAATCACCATAGGCTTGAATTTGTCTATCTTCAAAAGTTGAGGGGTCATTATCAATACTGGTAACAGGATAGGGTATTTCAACATAATCAAGATCATCTAATGATGAAACAGGGGGTAGCAGTGTATCTATAAAATACATCCTATTATTAAAATTGTTTATAATCCACAAATAGTTACCAGTGTCTACCGCTAAACCTCCTATACTTTCAACATAATTAGTAATATTACCCGAACCAGCTATAAAATCGGTTTTAGTAGCAAATCTACCATCAATCTTGGTAACAGTATCTCTATCGTGAGCTACCCAAGCATCTTGATTACCATCAACAGTAATATTACCAATAAGTCTAAACCCACCTAGGGGATAGCCGGGTATAATATTACCTGCAGAGTCAAATTTATAAAGGTAATCATTTCTACCTGTAATATCAGTAGAGTAAGTAGCTAAATTGTACGTTGTGAGCCATACAAACCTATTTCTATCTACACAAACCTCAACAGGCGAGTGATATTGTGGAAATGGTACAGTAATAAGAGGTGTACCGTTTGTGTCGTATTTTATTAAAAAGTTAGAAATAGGATGTGTATACGATACCCATAAATTATTTTCTCTATCTGTATCAACAGATGAGGGTAACAAAATATTTTCACCAGCAAAGCCTTTTAATTGTGGTAAATTATAGTCTGAACTAAGCGCGTAAACTATATTATTATAAGGAGGTACCGCTGTTGCTTTAACATACCCTCCGACCCCGTCAATTTTAATACACGATACAGAATCAAACAGCGCAACCCATATATCACTTCTGCCGTCTAAGCTCATACTACCCGGACCGGCGCTACTAAGTGTGGGTGATAAAAGATTTATACGACCAACGCCGCCTGAAGAAAGTATAGGTGCATTTGAAAGGTCTATATCTACTATTTTGTTACCATAAACGTCAAGCTTAAAGACAGTATTGCGGGTACCATCAGCAAACCACGTTTCATAATCTTTTCCAGGTCCATTACCGGAGGGTGCTACCTGAATTGCATATACATTACGATTATCGTAATTATTAAAAAATTGTTCAGATGCAGAAATGTTTACCACCAAATACCCTGGACAGTTACTATATATTTGCTGTCTAAAAAATCTTATTAATTTATTGTACTGTGGTAAAGCGACCCACCCGATTAACGAATCTTTAGGGAAGTTTAGAGGGTCTACAATATTAACTTGTGCAGTTAATATACAATTATAAGTTGTTTCAGGTGCAACAAAATATCCTTTATAGAATGCACCTATGCTTTGCGGGGCTTCTACATTAAAATCTTCATAGAAATCTATTCCTGTTACTTCAGTAAACCCGGTGTCGGTTTGTTTAATTATACCAAATTGAACATCGTAAGCTGTAAGCGATGCCAGTTCTGGATGTATAGTTGAAGAAGATAAGGGTGGATATGTTTTTGTAGTGTAATAATCTTTATCTTTAAGCCTTACAACAAAAGGAATTTCTGTATTCTGCCAACTTATCTCTGGAATGTTAAAATTAGTTGCAGATAGATTACCTTCACCGTCAATTCCTGTTGTAGTTATTGCTAGTTTAACAGCATCATTGTGTCTTACCTTAATAATAGGTAATACAGCAGGCTTAAGGTTTTGAAAACTGTAGGGTGGATAATTTACATAATTAAACGTGTCGTGGGTAATTGAATATTCATCTTGAAGTTTAGACCCTTCTAATGTAGCAAATAAAAATATTGGTGGTTCGCGTGATGTATAATTTTTAGCTACATCATCAACGTAATAAACACTAGCGTTACCTTTTGTCCCCGCTAAAACAGCGTTTTTATCGGTTTTTTTGCAAAGTTCTAACTGTTTATTGTTAACACGTACATATATTTCTTGATTAGAAGTAGTAACTCTATCGACTGATTTAAATTCAAAATTTGCTCCTATTCTTACCTTTTCGTAAAATCTGCTTAATGCTCTTAAATGAGACCATTTATCATTATAGAAGTTAAAAATATTTTGATATTGCCCGTTTGCACCTGAAGCGTATAAAAATACTGTGTAACCTGTAGCACTAAGTGCATTATAAGACTGCCAGCTGTTCTGTCTTTCTATAATAATAGGATCTTGAATTTTGCTAGCAGGTACGTCATATATAAATTTAAAATAGTCTTGAAACTGTAATTGATCGTAAACATAGTCGTATACCTGTACTACAGGTCTAAATGAACTATCAAAACTATTACCTTGTTTATCATAAATTGTAAGTCTTACGGGATAATCTCCAGGCCATTCATACCTATGTACAGCTGTTAAAGCGTTAGAAAAGCTGCCATCACCAAAATCCCATCTTACTATTTTATTAGATATATTATCAGTAGATGTTAAGACGGGTGAGGTGGTAAAATCAGGATAAAAAGTTAATGGGGTGTTTTCTAACGTATATGTTGAAAGCGTTTGACTACCGGTATAGTCGATAATATTAAAATATACGTAAGTATAATTTACTGAGTTAGCCATTACTAAAACTCACGTTGTAATGTCTGTATAGATGGTGTTACGACATTTATTTTATTTGCAAAATCAAGAGGGTCGTTTAAGAAGGGATACTTATAATAAGGTAATTTTTCATCTTGAGTTGTTATCTTAATGTCTGTTTCAGGATAAACAGGATTGTATATCATTAAGCTTATTCCCGGCACAGTAATAGTCTGATCTCCTTCTGTTCTCTTTGTAGTAATGTTTTTAACGCCTTCTATTGCTAAAATCTGATTAGTTATATCTGTTAAGCTTATTTGTAATCCTAGATTATCTTTAAGAGTAGAAAAATAATTTGAAAATATTTGTGATATCTGTTGCTTTAAAGCTTCAGGATTTCTTTTTGCAGTAATATCTCTTTCAATTTCTAGAATAGTGTTTTCAGAAATAGATGGTGAGAGTATTTCACCGGGGTATCTTACACCGATATCAATAGCTACGTATACAGGATCGTTTACTATAACCTCTGCTGTAGTTAGCTTAACTTTTTGAAGATCATTTAAAATAAGCTGTTTTTGTGCTGAGTTTAAATAATTAGTACGTGTAGTAAGTGAGGTAAGTTTTTCTAGCTTAGGTACTGCATAAACATAAACATTGTTGAAATTGCAGGAATCTGCAAATTTAACTTGGTTGAATAGTACTCTGCTTTCATAATTAGGCTTTGTTACGCCTAAATCGAAATAATATTTCAGGTGACCAGATACATAATCCCAATTGTTAACCGCTACAGAGGAAGAAATTATATTACTATAGTTTTTTAAGATGTAATTTGTAAAGTCTTCACCGGTAATGAGACGATATTGGCTTCTAAATGTGTTTAAGGAGTTAAGTTTAATGCTCGATACTGATTCTCTTTCAACAAAGGGTGTGGAGGTGTCTATATTTGTAAAAGCAATCTTATTAGCTTGAGCAGAAGTAATAAGAGTTATATTAGATGGTGTTGTATCAAGCTGAATTTGATTAAATCTTTGCGCATTGTAAAAGAAAAGTTTGCCGTTGTTAAGAAGACCAGAACCTACTTCACCTTTTTTACCGTCAGATTTCAAATAATAAATAGCTACCTCATCGCCTGAATTTAATTTTTTACCTGTAACATCATTACCAAATCTAAATTCGTACCTTCCGTTTTCGTTTAATCTTACTTCATAAACTTTAGAATTAGATCTTTCTAAAAATAAAGATTGAGTTGAATTCCACTTTTCCCAAACAGGAACATTAACGGTGTTATCTTTAACATAAACGTCAATGTTAAAGTGATCTATAATAATATTTTGATTATTAGTATCTACTAATGTCATCGTAACAACTTCAAACGGCTCGCCAGTAGATACATATGTAGGATATTCATTATATGCGCCTTGATAAAGAAGATTACTCTCCTGTAAATTCGTCAGTGCTTCATTTTCATTTGTATTTTTCGAAAATGTTATGTCTTGATTAAAAGAATATTGCGATCCGTTGAGAGTAAAAAATGAATAACGAGGAATCGTATATGTACCTGCAGGAAGAGATGCTTGAGCGTTAGCAAGAAAGGATAAAATAGCTGTTTGATTTCCTATAGGGTTATAATTTAAAATTTTTACAATCTTGTTTATATTTTCGTAAAGTTCAGCAGTTGTAAAGGTACTCTCTGAAGCTGTTCTATTAAGATAAAAAATTAAAACATGATAAGCATAAGCAATAATATCTATAACAGAAGAAATATTACTTCCTTCAAAGTTTTGATCAGTAAATACGTTGTTTGTGTTTAATCTTGTGGTAATAAGACTCTTCAAGCTAAGAGCGTCAAACGCTACATAGCCATCTTTAGAGAGATTAAAATCGTTAAATGTTGCCATATTATGATGTAAAGTTAAATCCTGAATTACTTAATATACCTACGAATTTAAAACCAGTAGTTGGATCAATTGTTATTGCAGTTACTATTAAAGTTACAATATACTGTTGATTCAACGCATCAGCAGCAATATTAATGTTGTTCACTTTAATGCGTGGTTCGAATGTAGATAAGCCTCTCAAAATTTCATTACCTATGAGCCTTGCTCTTATTTCATCTACCGGTAAAAATAAATACTTCTGCAATTCTAAACCGAAATAAGGGTTTAGTATTCTTTGACCTGGTGTAGTTGTAAATAAATTGTATATTGAGTTACGTATGGCTGCATAATCGTAATCTATTTTTAAGTCTTTTATTTCTTTATTTTTTAAAAATTCATTATTTTGCGTATAATCGATTTCTAAGTCTAGCTTTAAATCTGTATATGTAAAGTTACTTTTAGCCTTCTTAGGTTCAGCGAGAGATTGTACTTTTATAGTAGCCACATATATATTTATGTTGAATTTTATGTTTTAAAAACAGTTTTAAATGACTCAAAACAATAAATAATTTAAATGAAGCGTGAATTTGTCAACTTATATGAATCTGCAATGCAGAGATATACATTGGGTGGTTTTTTAGCGGGAGATTTAGTAGTATTTAAAGAAGGTGCTTTAAGAGACCCTTGGTTTAAGGATAAGGGTAGTAATACCGTAGATAAGATCAAAAATATGATTAATAGCGGTTTAAACCTAAGAGTTAGTGCTATTAAAAACATTTATCCCAATGTTTATGGTGCTGGTAATACAGATTATACTGGTGATAACGTAAATCTTGATATTACCTCAGAAATAGCACCCGGTAGATATATGGATTTTGTTACAATACCTTCAAGACTAGTAGAACCAAAGAGCTCTTACCCTAATTTACCTGAAGTTCCTGAAGTATTTAAAAAAGACGATCCTTCAAAAAAGGTTCATATTAAGCCAAAAGCAGTAAAAGACGAAAATCAAGAAGTTCCTTTCTTTTCGCCTGCCCAAACTAGGCTGTCTGATGTAGGTAATAAGAAATTAAGTAAAGGTGATAGAGAATTACTCAATACAAACGTAAAAATACCTTCGACGCCTGCGGTAGGTCACGCTGACCCTGCTAGTTATACTGCTAAGTACTTGCCTTAATATTGCTTAAGGCAATAAAGCAAGCATAGCAATTAATTTCCTGATCGACTACAAAGCTACTCCTGTATAAATGCTCAGCGATGGTAATCAAATACTGCTTTTTTAAGTTAAACGTAAGATCAGTACTATCAACATAGTTAAATAAATTTCTAAGAAGCATTACATAGTCAGAATTAAACTGACTCTCGTTTTCAATTAAAGCCTTTCTTAATTGTAGAGTATTATTCTTTTGAATTTCATCAAAAATAAGCTTTAAAATCTCGTTATTATCTACATTAAGCTTAAGAGTACCTGTAGAAGAATATTTCTGCAGTTCGTTAATACATTTTCTTAAGTCAGGATAATTAGACTTAATAAAATTAAGTAATGCAGGTTTTATATCATTATTAATTTCAATTTTTTCTGCTTTTAATATAGCGCCACATCTTTTAACCACGCCTTCTAAAGGAGGTGTTAAGTCAATACCCTGGCATCTGCTTTGTAAGGCATGTATTACCCTGTATTTAAAGTTAGCTGTTAAAATGAATCGTGTAATTTTGGCAAACTCTTCCATTGTATTACGTAAAGCGCGTTGCGCATCAATAGATAACCCGTCAGTCTCATCTAAAATAATAACTTTGATAGACCCATCAATACTTTTTGTCTGTGCAAAGCTAGTAACCTTCGTACGAATGGTATCAATACCGTTTTCATCACTTGCATTAATATAAAGATACTGGCATTCTAAGAGATTATTAACAATAATTTTAGCTAATGATGTTTTTCCTAATCCAGGAGTACCTACGAAAAGTAAATTGGGTATTTCTTTCTTTGTTTTAAAGGAAAGAATTATGTTTTTATTTTCTGGTGTAATAATAAAATCATCTAGACTAGCTGGTCTATATTTTTCGACCCAAAGATTATTAAAATTATAACTCATTATTTACCTGATGAACCAAATCCTTTTTCACCTCTATCTGATTGCTCGGCTTTACCCCATTCAACTGGCATTGAAAAGTTTAAATAGATAGCAAACTGTGCAATTCTGTCTCCAACCTTTATTTCATAATCATTATCTGATAAATTATAAAGCTTTACCCCGGCATCTCCACGATAGCCGCAGTCTATAATACCCGGATGGGCTAAAATTCCGTGCTTAAACCCTAAACCACTACGACTTTCAACTTTTATCCAATAACCTTCAGGGATATAAGCAAACTTTAAGCCAACACCCACTACATTGCTACCTTTAGCAGGAATAACCTTATCTTCAATAGAATATACATCATAACCGGTATCAGAATCATGGTTTTTAGTAGGCAATTTAGCTAAATTATGCGTCTTCTCAAATTTTAAGACTGGAATATACTGAATATTCGGATCAAAATTACTATTGTTAGTATACATAACTTGATTATATAATATAATTGTAAAAGATCAATAAGCTATAAATATTATTATGAGTGAAGAACTTAACGAAATGGTTGGGGATTTACTAGAACAGCTTCAAACTGCTAACAAAGAAGCAGAAAAGGTTAAAAAACAAACAGAACCTCTTACAAAAGAAACAATGGAAAAATTTGTAATAGAAAAAGCAGGTAGACTAGTTGAAGAGAGCTTGGAAGTAATGACTAATGTTAAAGATTATATATCTTCCGCCCCAGAAAGTAAGGATGTAGGTTCTCTTTCTGAGCTAATTGCTGCTACTGCAACGGCAATTGAAACTTTAAACAAAATTATAGTGACAGATAAACGTAATGAAACATTAATAAAAGCAAAAGAAATGGATATTACATCTAGAAAAGAGCTTAAAGAGTCTGAAAACACTACTAAATTACTTGCAACTAGAGAGCAAGTGTTCAAAATGTTAATTGATAGCGCAAATACTAGTGCAAAAATTATAGATGCTGAAATAATTGATAAAAAAATTAGTTAGTTTTATTTGAAGAGTTTTTAACGTTAGGTCCTTGACAGGTAAATATACTCTTAAACAGGTTTTCAATACTCTTAATAAAGTTAGGAATAAGATTCTTAATCTTTTTACCAATGTTTTTAATACTTTGTTCAAATTTCTTCTCAATTCCTTGGAAAACTTTCTTAAAGTTTTCACCAAAATTATCAAAATCAATATCGGTAATATTATTCCAATCAATTTTTCCTACGATAGGTAATCTAAAATCACAAACAATCTTGTTTATTTCTTGCGCAGTACTAATAGCCGTATTAATATCTAATTTTTCCCAATTTGTATTAAGAAGGATACCTGCAATTTGTGGGAAAGAACCCGGGTCTATAGAAGGTAATATGTTAGGTAGGTTTAAAGGCATTTGGGTTATAGAAGCTAATTCAGAAGCTGATCCCAGTAAATCCTGGATTGGGCTATTAAGTAGTTCTCCGCCAGGTAAATTACCTATACCTAACTTGTTAATTTCATAAGATAGCTCGGCAACCTGCTGCTGGGGTACTGCCATAAAGTTGTTTACTGACTGTACAGCAGAAGCAGCCTCTTGAGTAAATGAGTTAAATGCAGGACCAGCAGGGGTACTTGCTATAACTGATGCAGAGTTATTTACATTTGCATTACCACTACTAGTTTTTTGTGTTAAATATACTTTATTAATAGCTTCTGTTGTTGCTTTCTCATTTTCTTTATTGTTATTTGTGCCACAGCCTGTTGTTACGCAAAGCGATCTTTTAATACTTCTCCTGCTAATAGAA
>Ga0214923_10008860_pt1 | contig 10595 bp, 9 predicted proteins | sample LL1510_MetaG_FD_177993 | JGI IMG/M metagenome (GOLD analysis project Ga0214923, IMG submission 177993) | Freshwater microbial communities from Lake Lanier, Atlanta, Georgia, United States - LL-1510 | ecosystem: Environmental > Aquatic > Freshwater > Lake | place: USA: Georgia | collected 2015-10-15
CCCTACATTTAATAAAAATAACAACTATACCCTTGTTACCTGGAAAAACATGTCTACTGGAGACACTGCAGTTCCCCATGCTGTGCTAGCAAAACACGTAGATCCATCTGTACAGTTTGAGGGTGTTTTTGCTGGCGGTACAATTGCTACTATGTCCGGTTCAATGTCTAACGTAGCTTATAGCCCTTGTCTAAACTCTACTCGTGCAAATGTAAGTGCTACTGCTAACTCACTAGCTGAAATTGCTACTTCCTCCCCTTTCTACAAACCCTCAGTTACTAACGGTACAGGGGATTCTATTACTATTAACTTAATTTACTGGGTGAGATAGTGAGTAAACAACCTCGTGACGACGCTAACTATCCTATACCTGTATTAGGTTATAAATATAACGGCGGTCAACAAATAGGTTTAGGACCAAATACACTAAGCGCACGTTTATCATCTAGCGTGCGCGTAGTATCATTATATGCAACTGCTGATTGTTTCTTTGAAGTATGCGATGATAGTGGTAGTGCTAATACTAGCTCATCGCATTTTCTACCTGCTGGTATATATTTAGACGTAGCACTAGGCTCTGATAATAATGCAGCTCTTACACGTAAATATATAGCTGTTACATCTGATAATGCAGGTACGCTGTATATTAGTGAGCGTATTTAAATGGCGCTATATACTTCTCTTAGATTAGCAATTAGTCAGGCTGGGTATAGAATCTCTAAATCTATTGAACAATCATTAGACTTTTTACTAACTCAAACAGAAGATTTTATAGTAACTCAAGACGAGAGAAATATCGTATTTTCACACCTAGTAATATATAGTGATATATTAACTCAAGATGATTTCAGCATAGTTACGCAAAATAATAGACAGATAAAGGCAATATCTTAATGGCAAACGTAAAAATCACAGCACTAGAGCATCAATCAAGCAGTTTATTAGGGCCTGGTGATGTATTCATACTAGATGATGTAACGCGTCTAGTCACTAAGAAGTTAACAGTAGCTAACTTATCTACGTATACTGCTACTGTTATAGGTAACGCTCATATAGTTAACTCTAACGTAATTTCCTATTTTAATAATTTAAAAGTTTCTATAGGAGTTGTAGATTCGAACGTTAATTCTATAGCTGGCATAGTAACAACTAATATAAATACAGTAAGTTCTAATATTGATGTAGCTACCACAGCTATTTCAACTGTTAACTCTAACTTAGTCTCTAACGTGTCAAGCCTAAATAGTGCTATTTCAACTGTTAACGCTAACTTAGTCTCTAATGTATCAACACTAACAACTGCTATAAACACTGTTAACTCTAACTTAGTCTCTAACGTGTCAAGCCTAAATAGTGCTATTTCAACTGTTAACGCTAACTTAGTCTCTAATGTATCAACACTAACAACTGCTATAAACACTGTTAACTCTAATGTTATTGCTTTGATTAATAGAGTAATAACTGTTACTGATAGTAATAATATCAGTATAAATGCAGATATGACCGATATAGTATATCAGTTAAATACACAAGCAACTGGTACATTAACTATAAATGCTCCTACAGGATCTATATTTAATGGGCAAAAACTAGTGATTAAGATAAAGTCGGCAAATACACAAACATTTTCATGGAATGCTGTATATTCTGGTTCTACAGATCTAGCATTACCTACTAATTCTACAGGCAATTCTAAAATAGATTATACTGGTTTTATATATGATACTACAACTAGTAAATGGCATATATTAGCTAAAAACTTTGGATTCTAATAAGGTATTTATATGATTAAAATTGAATTTGAAAAACAACATACTAATGGTAGTACCTTTAGAGACGCTATTGTTTTAACTGAACAAGAAATTCAAAAACTTACTTCTGACGATATTGAGGCCTTAAAATTAGCTAGATTTAATAATTGGATTGAGCAAATTAACGTAACGGATACAATAAATGGCTAATAGATATTGGGTAGGCGGTACAGGTACTTGGGATACTACTACAACAGCTAATTGGTCAGCAACATCTGGTGGTGCTGGGGGCGCCTCTACTCCCACTTATGCAGACAGTGTATTTTTTAATTCAGCCTCAAATGCTTCTGCGTATACTGTTACTATGAATAATGGGTTTACGGGTACCGGTACTATTTCAGGTACAGTGCTAACTATTACAGCTGTGACTACGGGTGCATTAGCAGTAGGCAATAGCATATCTTCTAGTAATTTACCTGGTACTACTACTTACATTTCAGGCGGAACTTATATTACTAGCTTAGGTACTGGTACAGGTGGGATAGGTACCTATAATCTTAATATTTCACAAACTACAGCCTCAACTACCATTATAGCAGGACCAACATGTCTTGATATCACTATAGCTGGACCAGCAAGTGGTGCTATTACTCTTTCGGGGGCAGCAGCTACTATTACTAGTATATACGGTAGTATGACATTACCAGCTACTAATTTAACATGGTCTGCAACATCTATAATTTTATTTTGCGCTAATACTACTGGTAAAACTATAACTACTAATGGTGTAACTATTTTAGGAGGAACCACTTCCTATATAGCCTTTGACGGTGTCGGGGGTGGGTGGACATTAGGTAGTGCATTAACTGCAAACATAAATAGTACTAGCTCTTTAAGAATTGTAACTGGGATATTTGATACTGGCAACTTTAATATAACGTTAACAAATGGCGCACTTTATTCTTCTGGTACTACTACTAGAACTATAAATCTAGGATCATCTACTATTACCACTAGTAATGCTACTACAGCTGCAGATTTTACTACTACTACGGGATTAACATTTAATGCAGGTACCTCTACTTTTGTTACTAGCGCTAGTAGCCCTGTACTTTATACTGGGGGCTTAACTTTTTATAATGTTCTTTTTAGTTCTAGTAATGCCAACGGAACAGTAACTATATCAGGTGCTAGTACTTATAATAACTTAACTATGACTTCATCTGTATCTAATTTTATGCGCATATTACTATTATCAGGTAATCAAATTATAAATGGTACGCTAACATTAGGAGCATCAAATAATGCAACTACACGTTTAACTGTAGGAAGCACAATTATTGGCGTACAACGTACAATAACTTTAAACGGAACACTAGCCACGCTGAGTGACGTTGATTTTAGAGATATTAAAGTGGGCGGTACAGCCACAGTACCCTGGACTGGTACTAGATTAGGTAATTGTCACGGCAATGATGAAACCACTATAACTTTTTCAGCTGGTGTAAATAAATATTGGAACCTATCCGGTGGTGGATCTTGGACTTCTGTTGGATGGGCTACTTCATCAGGTGGTACCCCAGCTACTAATAATTTTCCGCTAGCACAAGATACAATTATAATTACGGATAGCAGTCCAACTGCTGGAAGTCAGATTACTTTTACAGGTCCTTTTAATATAGGTAACTTAGATTTATCGGGTAGGACTATAGCATTAACACTAAGTAATGGAATTTATACACCGACACTATATGAAGACCTAACACTTTCATCTGCTGTAACAATAAGTGGGACAGGTAATATAAGATTTTATGGACAGAAAGCTAATCAGCGTATTACTAGTGCTGGTTGTACATGGACATCACCAGTTGTTATGGCTACTAATACTGCGATAGGTATTACATTGGTAGATTCATTTACAACAAGTTCTACCTCAACATTTACCTTGACACAGGGCATACTTAATTTAAATAATAACATTTTAACAGCCGGGTTATTTGTTAGTAGTAACCTTAACACTCGTGCTATTAATTTTGGTACAGGCAATATAGTAGTGACTGGTACAGGCACCGTATGGGCCTTTAATACCACTACGGGGTTAACAACAACAGGTACACAAATAGTAAATGTTACTAATGCTACCTCCACTGCAGTATCAGTAGTTACGGGATTTTTAACAGAAGCTAATGCTATATCTTTTAATTTTACTGCTGGAACGTATAATTTAACATTTCTTGCAGTTAATGGACACAATGCTAAAAATATAAATTTTACTGGGTTTAGTGGTATATGGGCTGCAACTAATAATGTTAGCGTATATGGTAACCTTACATTATCACCTACTATGACACTGTCTGCTAGTACAAACACAATTACTTTTGCATCAACTACAACAGATAAAACTATAACTACTAATGGACAGATCCTAGATTTTCCAATAAATTTCAATGGCAGTGGGGGTTCTTGGGTTTTACAAGATTCCCTTACTATAGGTAGTACTCGTCAAATTACCCTTGCAAATGGTACACTAAATCTCAATAGCAAAACTATAACAGTAGGTACTGGTATTGTAACTGCAACTGGTACTAAAAATATAATGTTTAATGGTGGCACTATTGTATGTCCTGCCTCTAGTGCTACAGCTTTTAACAATGCTGTGCCGACAGGATTTAGTACCACTGCAGGTTCTGCAAATGGTGTCATATCCATGACAGGAGCAACAGCTAAAACTTTTGTAGGAGGTAGCTCAAACTATGCTGCCAAATTAAGTCAAGATGGGCTAGGAGCTCTTACTATTACTGGTAGCAATACTTTTACTGATATAATTAATACAGTACAACCAACTTCTATTTTATTTACTGCAGCTACTACTACAACAGTATATCAATTTTCTGTACAAGGTACGGCTAGTAATTTGCTTACTATAAGTAGCGTTACCGCCGCTCAATATACTTTAAGTAAAGCAAGTGACACAGTAATTCTATCTAATTGCTCAATTAGTTATTCAAAAGCTACTGGGGGAGCTACTTGGACAGCGCCTGCTAATAAAGGTAATATAGATGCAGGTAATAATACAGGCTGGAATTTTGCTGCGATACTATCTGCTATTGGTAACTTTTTTGCATTTTTTTAAGCTATAAAATAGTTACTACCAAATACTAGTTGCTAATTGTTTAATTTTATGCTAGTATTGAATCTCCTAAAATACTCAATGTTAAAACATTATTATTGGACATAGCAAACTTTTTATACTTAATTTAAACTACTATATAAGGATCAATTATGGAACCAACAAGAGAACTCGACCAGATACGATCAGAGTTAAATAGACTACATGATCGTACAACTGCTACTAAACTTGATGTAACTGCGTTACAAGCTACCACAGAGCAGCGTTTTGAACACATACTTACTTGTTTAGAAGCCATGAAGCATGATATGGAATCTCTTAACGCATCTATATCAAGTTTACAAACTCTTGCTACTGAAGGACAAACATCTCTTAAAACTCTACTTTGGCTAGGTGGAGTAGTCGCAGGTGTTACGGCGTTTTTTATTATGCTATATGATTTATTTCCAAAATGAGTACTGATTTTTTTAAAGTTCCTATAGAAAAACTCCTTCAACGCTTACCAAATCCAGTAGAGTTTAACGAAGGTCAAATGGCCATGGTTAATGGCCTTAATGAAAAACGTTTTTGGGTACACATAGCCGGTCGTCGTACAGGTAAGTCTTATGCAGCAGCTATTCTTGCCTTTGCCAAATTATTAGAACCTGGTCAACAAGTTATGGTTGTTGCACCAAACTTCTCTCTGTCATCTATTATTTGGGACTATGTTACAGACTTAATTAAACTCATGGGTATTGAGACTGCTACATATAATCAAAAAGATAAAGTAGTAAAGCTTATAAACGGTTCCATCTTTAGACTACTTAGCGCTAACAACAGAGATTCTCTAGTTGGTCGTGCTGCTAATCTGCTTATAATCGACGAAGCTGCAATTATCCCTACAGACGAATACTATATACGAGACCTTCGTCCTGCTCTTTCTACCTTCAAAGATTCTCGTTGTTTATGGATTTCTACTCCTCGCGGTAAAGGTAATTATCTTTATGATTACTACCTACGTGGACAAGATGAAGAATATGAAGACTGGGGCTCTGCTATCTATACTTGGCGTTCTAATCCTAGACTGTCAGAAAAAGACGTTATGGAAGCTAAGCGTTCGATGACGCGTGCGATGTTCCTACAAGAATATGAGTGTGAGTGGACTACTACAGAATCTCAAATCTATGAGTCTCTAAGTGAAGAGAAACATATAGGCGACTATCAAACTAAAAAATTTGTAGAAGTTATTGCGGGACTTGACGTAGGATACCGTGATGAAAACGTGTTTGTAGTTATAGGATATGATGGAGAAAGGTACTATCTAGTAGATGAGTATGTATCTAGAGAGTCTACAACGTCTGAACTAGCCGCAGTTATACAAGAAAAAGTAGATGAGTGGCGAATAGATACTATATATATTGATAGTGCTGCACAACAAGTTAAAGCTGACTTTGCTTATGACTATGATATATATTGTGAAAACGCTATTAAATCAGTAAATGATGGTATAAACTTTATCCAAACTCTAGTAGAGCAAGATAAACTTTATTTTGATACTGAAGGCGGGTCTCACGCATTTCGCGCTATGGCTGCTTATAAATGGAATCCATCAACAGATATTCCTAAACCTGTTCATGATTGGGCTAGCCACCCCTGTGACGCTATACGCTATGCGATATACACACATCATAAAATGAGTAATATTTCTATCTATGGATAATATTAAAATTATAAATTGGACAGACTAACAAACTCAGTTATAATGGTAAGAACATGACAGAATTAAAACGACTTCCTCTTAAGTATATAAGAGACTATATTAAAAAAGATTATAAACTACGTGATTGCTGCTATATATGCAATACAACAGATACTCTTGAGTTACACCACTTATATAGTGTAAGTGAGCTATTTAATGCTTGGTGCGTAAAACAAGGTATCAGAGCTATAAATACCGAAGAAGAAATACTAAACTATAGAGTGTTATTTGCTAAAGACTGCGAAGAACCTCTATCTCATAGTAATCTATTTACGCTCTGTGGCAAGCATCATAAACAACTTCATAATATTTATGGTCAACGATATTCAAACAGCATGGCTCCCAAAATACGTAATTGGTTAGAGCTTCAAAAGGTAAAGAATGGCAGTTAAAGAAACATCAGCTTGGAGACAGTGGATAGCAGAGAAGTTAAACCCTGCTCAGCCATCTATGGCTTCTCTGGAGCCTTATGCTACACCAGAAACTATTGTAGACTATGAACAAGCCTACCGCGAAATAGAAATAATACATCGCGCTATTGAGATGATAATTAGTGCTTGTGTAGAAGTACCTTTACTAATAGAAGGTAGTGGCCCAGCTAAAAAACTAAATAAGCTACTTAATATCAAAGCAAACCCTTTTGAGGATCGCGTGCGTTTATTTAGACGCGCGTTTTTAGATTTTCATCTAGATGGTAATGCTTTCTTCTACTATGATGGTGAGTATCTATATGTACTTCCTGCTAATGATGTAGAAGTAGTACCAGACCCTAAGACGTTTGTATCTCACTATAACTACTTAGTTTCTAACCAAAGCTCTTCCGATTACTTTGGATATTCTAAGCAAACTCGTAAGTCTTCTGCAATACGCTTTGAAGCACACGAGATAATTCATGTTATAAATGAGAATGAGCACTCAATCTTTAGAGGAACTTCTAAGCTTAAACCGCTACTACGCCTAATAGAACTTTATTACTATATGATAAACTTCCAACGTCAGTTCTTTAAGAATAACGCTCTTCCAGGATTCGTTCTTACTACTGATAATATCTTATCTAAACGAGTTAAGGAACGACTACTTGAGGCTTGGCGCTCTACTTATACTACCATATTTGATGGTGCTCGTAATCCGGCTATTCTAGATGGTGGACTCAAAATTGACAAGTTTTCTACAGTTAGCTTTGGTGAACTAGATTTTGAAAACTCTATTGAGCGCATCCAGCAAGATATGGCTAAAGCACTAGGAGTACCATATGTACTACTTAAATCTGGTAATAATGCTAACATAGACGCTAACCAAAAACTATTTTATTTACAAACAGTTTTACCTATACTAAACCAATTCTGTAGTGCGTTTACACACTACTTTAATACAAACGTATCTATACGTCCTGATAGACTAGCTATCCCCGCACTACAGCCAGAAAATAAAACTCAAGCTATTTATTACTCTACTTTAGTGAATACCGGCTTAATTACTCCAAATGAGGCTCGTGAAGGTTTAAGATTGGCCAAACTTGAAGGACTTGATACAATAAGAATACCACAGAATATTACAGGTAGCGCAACAGACGCTACTCAGGGTGGTAGACCAGCAGAGGATTCGTCCCCTGCTACAAGCGAGGAAATAACTAATGAGCAATAAAACATTTTATTTAAATAGTTCTTTCGAAGCTAAAGCCCTTTCTAAAGGCTCCAAATCTCTAAAAATTGCTGGGTATGCTAATACTACTACTAAAGACCGTGCTGGTGACATTGTTACTGCTGAAGCATGGGCTAAAGGCGTAGAAAACTTTAGACAAAATCCTGTTATGCTATATCAGCATAAGCACGATTGCCCAATTGGCCGTTTTAATCAGATTACAGTCGATAAAAAGGGTATTTATGTTGAAGGCACTGTAAGTGAAGCAGCAGAGAAAAATCACGGAATTCATACTCTAATCAAAGACGGAGCTCTAAAGAGTTTCAGCGTCGGTTTCAGAGTATTAGACGGAAAGTACAATAGCAAAGATGATACAATGCTAATTACTGACGTAGAACTTCTAGAAATATCTGTTGTTAGCGTACCTTGTAATCAAGAATCTCTATTTAGTTTACGTAAGAGCTTTGACTCCCCAGAGGATTATTCCTCATTTGTTAAGTCTTTTGCCATTGCCACTGAATCAGAAGTAAAAATGATGCAAGGTATTAAAGCGGGTATAACTGATATCTGCGACGGTCATTATCATACTATTGAGATTGATGATAATGGTATGGGCGTAACTACTTACGCTTCTCATATGGCTAATCACGCACACCGCATTATTAATGGTATAGTTCAGGAGGCTGATAGTCATACGCACTGTATAACAATGGTAGGTGTTCCTGTCATTAATCCAGAAGATGGTGATATGGTAAGCGACAGACCTCTTTCACCTTCTGAAAATGAAGTAATTGGTAGTAAATCAGAGACTTCATATGAAGAAAAAGCTATAGCAGATACTATAGTAAAAGCTATTGACGATACTACTGAAGAAGTAGAAGACGAAGAGGAAGCGGCGTTTCTAGACCCAAATGAACGTATACCTTTTATTAATCTACTATCAGCAGAGACAGATAGAATAAAAGCAGGAGACCTTGTAAATTATAAAGAAAAAATCTACAAGGTTACCGAGGTACCAACTGCCCAAAGCCCAATCTTTAAATTTTTAGAAGTTGACGCAAACGGTGAACCCTGTGATAATACTCTTAATGTGAATGCAGAAGAAATTTCACAACTGAAAAAATCTAACAAAACTATAAGTGAAGACAAGGCATCAGTTAATACTAAGCCAGAACTGCTTCACGAAGATTCAACAAAGGAGAACGACAAAATGGCTGAACAAGTCGTAGAAACAATCGACCTTAGCTCTGCTAAAGCAACTCAGGTTGAGGTTAAAAAAGACGTAGCTTCCGCAAGCGTCTCAGCGCCTAGAGTTGCTGATCTAGTTGAAAAAACTGGTGAAGCTATTCTTAAGGAAGCTGATAATCAAGATAAATTTGGTGCTTATAAGTCAGCAGCAACCGAAGAGCTTTCAGAATTAAAATCACAAATCGCAAAGTACCGTGATGAGATCAAGGCTATGCAAAACAGCAAAATGCTATACGCAGAGAACTCTCGCTCTTCATCACAGTTCTCAGAAAAAGAAATGGCTAACGCTGTTCTTCTTTCTAAAATGCTAAACAAGCGTGACGTATTCGACACAAAGTACGGTTCCCGTATGAAGGCTGTCACTACTGTTGATATGTTCCTTGCTAACTTCTCTTCCAATATATATACAGAAATGGAAACACAGCTAACTATAGCTGCAATGTTTAACCGTATCCCTGTAGACGCTAAAACTTTCCGCGTACCAGTTGCAGACGAAGATACTGATGGTGATGTAGCAATGTTCAAGTCTGGTACTTTTGCTACAGGCATTGCTGACCTAACTAACGTACCAACATCTAACCAAAATCAAATTGCATCTGTAGACTTTACTCCACACAAGTTTATGGCTACTACTCACCTAGCAAAAGATGAAGAAGAAGATACAGTTCTTCCTCTACTAGACTTTCTGCGCGCAGCAGCTACTCGTCGCCTAGCTCGTGCTATTGACAAATCCGTTCTACGTGGTACTGGTGCTTTAACAGGATTTACAGCATCCCCAACTAACTCAGTAGGTCCAGGTAGCGCTACAGGTTATGCATCTGTTATTACTGGTGTTACTAAGCTAGCAGCTTCTGCAAGCCTTACAACTGCTACTGGTAGTTCTACTACAAAGGCTGATCCGTCTAATATCGCTGCAGCACGTACTGCAATGGGTAAATATGGTCTACAGCTAGGTAATGACCTAGTTTATGTAACTTCTATTGAAGGATACAATAACTTAGTAACTACTTCTGATTTCCGTACAGTTGATAAGTTTGGTCCAAACGCTACTTATCTAACTGGTTCCGTAGGTGCAGTATACGGTATT
>Ga0214923_10008862_pt1 | contig 10595 bp, 8 predicted proteins | sample LL1510_MetaG_FD_177993 | JGI IMG/M metagenome (GOLD analysis project Ga0214923, IMG submission 177993) | Freshwater microbial communities from Lake Lanier, Atlanta, Georgia, United States - LL-1510 | ecosystem: Environmental > Aquatic > Freshwater > Lake | place: USA: Georgia | collected 2015-10-15
CCCGCGAGGCGCTTTGGAAAACCATCGGCGCATCACTCGACCGCTACAGCTCAACCGAATGCAAAAACTACATTCGCCACTGCGGATACGGACACCCTGCGTGAAACGGCTCTAAATGATTCAAAGGTGCGAAACTATCGTCGACACATTTGTCGGCTCCGGTGGGAGCGCGCGCGAGCGCAAAGCCCTTTCTTTCTTTTCCTCCGAATTGGCGTGTTCCAGCAGCCGTCTAAAGAACGCCTGTCAAATACAAGATGATCAGCAGCGGGATAGGCACCCCAAACGCCCAGAGCAGAATCATTCGCATGGTGGCCTCCCTCACATGCGACTGAAACGCACCGCTTCGGCTGGAGTTTCCGCCCTACCTGGCCCGCGCCGCCAACCAGCCGCCGCCGGCCACCAGCACCATCGCCGCCACCAGCCGTCCCTCCAGCGCGGCCTCGCCACTGGCCACCAGCAGCAGGGTAGAGGCCACGGGCACGGCATAGGCCAAGGTGCCCAGCAGCCGCGGATCACCCCGCTTCATCCCCTCATCCCAGAGGAAAAACGCCGCCCCCACCGGCCCCAGCCCCAGCAGCAGCGCCGCCCCGGCCTGCTGCGCATTCGGCCAGACCCAGGCCTCGAACAGCCCATGCGAAAGCCCTGCCAGCACCGCCGAGGCGAGGCAGAACCCCGCCACAGCCTCGCTCGGCACGCTGGCCAGGCGGCGTGACAGCACGGAATAGAACGCCCAGGTCACCGCCGCGGCCACGGCGCAGGCAAAGCCCGCCCAGGCGTCAGGCGCGAAGCGCGCACCCGAGGCCAGCAGCAGCGCACAACCGGCAAAGCCCAGCCCAACCCCCACAAGCCGCGCCGGCCCCAGCCGCATGCCCAGAATGGGTGCGGAGAGCAGCACGATCAGCAATGGCCAGAGATAATTCAGCAGCCCCGCCTCCACCGGCGGTGCCCAGGCCAGGGCGGCGAAATACAGCGCGTGATAGCCAAACAGCCCGCCCACGCCATGCGCCCAGACCAGCGGGGGCTGGCGCAGGGCGCAAAGCCGCCCGCGCGCCGCCACCACCGCCACCCCCAGCACCCCCGCCACGGCGAAACCCATGGCGGTGAGCTGCAAGGGCGGAATGCCCAGCGCCCCGCGCGCCAGCACCGCCAGAAACGCCCAAAGCGCCAGCGCGCCGCAGCCCGCGAGCGTCGCGCGCGTCACACCCCGCCGGGGAGGGGGTGGTAAGGCAGCCCCACCATGCGCGTGCCGTAGCGCGTCACCCGCTGCCAGACATTGCCGGTGATATAGGGATCCTCCGCCCACCAGGCCTCGGCCTCGGCATCCGAGGCATGGGCGGTGATGGCGATGGAGCCCACCATGCTCTGGCCGCGCATAATGGCGCCGCCCATGGTCAGCAGGCCGGATTCGGCCGCGCTGATCACCCGGGCGAGATGGGTGGGGCGCACCGCAGCACGCCGCGCAGGCGCCTCCGGGTCCGTGCCATCCAGCCCGATGCTGATGGTGTGGGTGCGGCTGGTGGCAGTGGGCGCGCCGGGTTGCGGCAAGGGCCGATAGGGCAGGGTGGCGATGGCAAAGGGCAGGACCTCAAAGCGCGACCACACGGCTTCACGGGCGAAGGGCTCTTCGGCGATATACTCCTTCACATGCGTCTCATCGGGCACGTTGAGGATCATCAGCGAGCCCATGGGCTGGAAGGCCGCATCAAATAAGGGCGTGCCCAGCGCCAGCCTGCCATCGGCGGCCCAGCGGGTGATGACCTCCCTGTGCCGGCCGATCGATTCGGCGCGGCGGGAGGGATCGGTGCTGTCAAAGGCGAGGATTGCGAAGCCCATTTTCGTTCATTCCACCGTCACGGATTTGGCCAGGTTGCGCGGCTGGTCCACATCCGTGCCCTTGAGCACGGCCACGTGATAGGCCAGCAACTGCACAGGGATGGCATGCAGGATGGGGGCTGCGAAGGGGTGGACCCTGGGCAGCACCACCACGCGCTCGGCAAAGCCGCGCAGCACCTGCGCGCCGGCCTCGTCGGTGAAAGCCATGATCCGCCCGCCGCGCGCCGCTGCCTCCTGCAAATTGCTCACCGTCTTGTCGAAAAGCGGCCCGGAGGGGGCGAGGGCAATGACCGGCACGGCGGGGTCGATGAGCGCGATGGGGCCGTGCTTCATCTCGCCGGCGGCATAGCCTTCGGCATGGATATAACTGATTTCCTTGAGTTTTAAGGCCCCTTCCATGGCGATGGGAAAGAGGCTGCCGCGGCCGAGGAACAGCACATCGCGCGCCTTCGCCACCTCCTGCGCCAGGGATTGGATTTCCTGGTCGCGGTCGAGGACCTCGGCGGCGTGTTCGGGCACCTCCAACAGGGCGGCGGTCAGCCCCGCTGCGGCCTCGGCCGAGAGCGTGCCGCGCGCCCTTCCCATGCCAATGGCCAGGCAGGCCAACACCATCAATTGCGCCGTGAAGGCCTTGGTGGAGGCCACGCCGATCTCCGGCCCCGCCACCGTCAGCAAGGCGGCGTTGGAGAGCCGCGCCATGGAGGATTCGGGCACATTGACGATGGCGAGCACCGCCTGCCCCCGCTCCCGCAGCATTTTGAGTGCCGCGAGGGTATCGGCCGTCTCGCCCGATTGGCTGACCAGGATGGCACCACCGCCGGGCGGCAGCGGCGGTTCGCGGTAGCGCAATTCGCTGGCCACATCGCCATCACAGGGGATGCGGGCAAATTCCTCGATCCAGTATTTGCCGACCATACCGGCCAGATAGGCGCTGCCGCAGGCGCTGATGGTGATGCGCGGCACCAGAACCGGGTCAAAGGGCAGGGTGGGCAGGGCCACGCCGCGGGTCACCGGGTCCATATATTGCCGCAGCGTATCGCCCAGCACGCCGGGGTGTTCCTGCAGCTCCTTCTCCATGAAGTGCCGGTGATTGCCGCGCCCGGTCAGCGCGGAGGTGACATGGCTGGCCTTGGCCTCGCGCTTCACCTCGCGGCCGTCGAGATCCATGAAGCGCACGCCGCCCGGCGAGAGCACCGCCCAATCGCCATCCTCCAGATAGGAGATGCGGTTGGTCAGCGGTGCCAGCGCCAGCGCATCATTGCCGACATACATTTCGCCCTCGCCATAGCCCACGGCGAGTGCCGGGCCGTGCCGGGCGACGATCAGCAAATCCGGCCGGCCGGCGAAGATGAACGCCATGGCGAAGGCGCCATGCAGGCGTTTCAGCGCGGCAGGCGCGGCCTCCTCCGGCGTCATCCCTTGCGCCAGCAACACATCCAGCAACTGCACCACCGTCTCAGTATCCGTGTCGCTGGTAAAGACCTGTCCGGCGGCTTCCAACTCGGCCCGCAATTCGGAAAAATTCTCGATGATGCCATTATGCACCGCCGCCACCCGGGCGGTGGCATGGGGGTGGGCATTGCGCTCGGTTGGCCCGCCATGGGTGGCCCAGCGGGTATGGCCTATGCCAGTCAGCCCCGGCAGCGGGTTGGCCTCCAGCGCGGCGGCGAGGTTGCCAAGCTTGCCCTCGGCCCGCCGACGCTCAATCCGCCCATCCACCAGCGTGGCCAGGCCCGCACTGTCATAGCCGCGATATTCCAGCCGCTTGAGGCCCTCGAGCATGCGCGGCGCGGCTGGGGAAAGGCCGATGACACCCACGATTCCGCACATGCTATGTCTTTCCCTTGAAGCCGCGCCCCGGCTTATTCACTTGCCGCCCGCGCGCCAGGGCGAGCGTATTGTCCGGCACGTCTTCGGTGATGGTGCTGCCAGCGGCCACAAGCGCGCCGTCACCCACCCGCACCGGCGCCACCAGGGCTGTGTTGCTGCCGATGAAACTGCGTGCGCCGATCTCGGTGCGGTGCTTGTTCACCCCGTCATAATTGCAGGTGATGGTGCCAGCGCCGATATTGCTCCCCGCCCCCACGCTCGCATCGCCCAGATAGGCCAGATGATTCGCCTTGGCGCCCGCCCCCAAGGTGGTGGCCTTCAGCTCGACGAAATTGCCCACATGCGCGCCCTGCCCCACATCCGCCCCCGGCCGCAGCCTGGCATAGGGGCCGATGATGGCATCACGCCGCACCACGCAACCCTCCAGATGCGAAAACGCCCGGATCACCGCGCCGCTTTCCACCCGCACAGCGGGGCCGAAGACGACATGCGGCTCCACCAGCGTATCCTGTTCCAGCACGGTATCGTGATGCAGAAAAACCGTTTCTGGTGCAACCATCGTCACGCCCCCGGCCAAGGCCGTGGCGCGCAGGGCGGCCTGCAATTCGCCCTCGGCCAGGGCGAGTTCGGCGCGGCTATTGATGCCGCGCAGCTCGGCCTCCGGTGCTTCCACGGCGGCGCAATGGGCGCCCTCGCCGACCGCGAGGGAAATCACATCGGGCAGGTAGTATTCACCAGCGGCATTGGCATTGCCCACCGCCGCCAGCCAGGGGAAGAGCCGGCCGGCCGGCGCACGGATGACGCCGGCATTGCACAGGCCAATCGCCCGCTCGGCCTCGGACGCATCGGCCCATTCCACCACACGCAGCACCCGCGCGCCCTCGCTCACCACCCGGCCATATTTCGCCGCATCGGCGGGGCGCATGGCCAGCAGCGCGATATCGGCCGGGGCTTCCATCAGCCGCCGCATGGTGGCCGCCGTGATCAGCGGATTATCGGCATAGAGCACCGCAGCCTCGCCGGCATAATCGGCCAGCAGCGGGGCGGCCATTCGCGCGGCATGGGCGGTGCCCAGGCGCTCATGCTGCACCACCACATCATGCGGGGCGGCGATCTTTGCCAGCCCCTCCATCCCAGGGCCCACCACCACCACGATGCGGTCAAACACCTGCTCCACCGCGGCCAGCAGGTGGCGCAGCATGGGCCGGCCACCCAGCGGATGCATGGCCTTGGGCAGTGCGGAGCGCATGCGGGTGCCCATCCCCGCGGCGAGCAGAATAGCGGCTGGCATAGTTCATGCGTGCCGCAGGCCAGAGCACACCGCAAGCCCCGCCGGGTTGAACATTCTTTGCCCGATGTGGCATGGCAGCGGATATGAACCGTCTCGCCGTTTTCGACCTCGATGGAACCCTGCTGGATACGGCACCCGATATCCGTGTGGCGGCCAACCGCCAACTCGCTCTGCATGGCCTGGCGCCGCTGACCCTGGCCGAGGTCATCCCGATGATCGGCGATGGCGCGCGCGTGCTGTGCGAACGCGCCTTCGCCGCCCGCGGGCGCGATGTGCCGCCCGGCGCGGTGGAGGGTTTCATCGCCGACCCCGATCTGGAAGGCGGGCCGCTTACCCAACTCTTTCCCGGCATTACCGCCCTGCTGGAGGCGCTGCTGGCCGAGGGCTGGCGGCTTGCCGTTTGCACCAACAAACCCGTCATCCCCGCCCGGGCGGTGCTGGCGCATTTCGGCGTGGCGGAGAAATTCCGCGCCATTGGCGGCGGCGATTCATTCCCCACCCGCAAGCCAGACCCCGCGCATTTGCTGGCCACCATGGGCCTGGCCGGTGGTGGCCGCGCGGTGATGCTGGGGGACCATGCCAATGACATGCTGGCCGCGCGCGGCGCCGGCATTCCGGGCATTTTCGCCGGCTGGGGCTATGGCGCGCCGCATATGGCGCTGGATAATCCGGTGGCGGCGGATGTCGCCGCCGTCCATGCCATGCTCCGCACTATCTGACAGCGCGCGCCCGGCTCAGCCCGCGGCGAGAAAGCCCCGGGTCTCTTCCAGCGCCTCGCGCAGGGTGACGCGCCGTGGCACCACCGGCAGCCCCGCCAGCAGCCGCGAGGGCGCGCTCTTGTCGAGCAGCACGAAAACCCCCCGGTCATCGCCGCGGCGGATCAGCCGGCCAAAACCCTGGCGCAGCTTGTGCCGGGCCTGGGCGTCATCATAGCCCTTGGGGTCGCCCTCGCTCAGATGGGTCCGCCGCTCGCGGTGCAAGATGGTTGGGCGAGGCCAGGGCACCCGGTCATAGACCAGCAGCCGCAGCGAAGGCCCGGGCACATCCACCCCATCGCGCATCGCATCCGTGCCCAGCAGGCAGGAATTCTCCTCGGCGCGGAACACATCCACCAAGGTGGCATTGTCCATCGCATCCACATGCTGGGCGTAAATCGGGATGCCCATCCCCTCCAGCCCGGGGGCGATGATGCGCGCCACCTCGCGCAGCCGGCGAATGGCGGTGAATAGCCCCAACCCCCCGCCGCCAGCGGCCATGAACAGCCCCTGCATGGCCGCCGCCACCTGCGGCGTGCGCGCCTTATCCACATCGGTCACCACAAAGGCGCGGGTCTGGCCCGGATAATCGAAGGGGCTGGGCAGGGCGGCGCGCAGGGCGGGCATGGGCAGATGGGCGGCGCCGGTGCGCGCCTCGGCGGTGCGCCAGCTCTCCTCCATATCCTGCTCGGGCAAGCCGTCGCGCAGCGTGGCCGAGGTGATGAGCAGCCCATGCGCGGGGGCTGCCACCTGCATGGCGAAGGGCTGCGTCGGGTCCAGCCAATGGCGGTGCATGCCGGCATCAATATCGCGCGCCTCGCGCCGGGTCAGGGCCAGCCAATCCACCATGAGCGGGCGGGTGCCGGGCTCGGGCATATTGCCAAGCCCATTGAGCATGCTGCGCCAGGCGCCGAGTGGCAGCAGCACCCGCCGCTCAATGCCGCGAATGGCTGTCTCCAGCCGGATTTTCTCGGCCAGTTCCAGCTCTTCGGGGTTGTCATCCAGCTTGGCCTGCAGCCGGCCGGCCAAGGTCTTCAGCGGCTCTTCCAGCCGGGCCAGGGCGCGTTCCAGCGCCGCTGCGGTCTCGGCCATCTCCGGGTTCATCGGGTGCAGGTCGCATTCGACGCCATATTGCCCGTCATCATCCTTGGCGCGGGCGAGCACCTGGGCGCGGATGGCGCGCAGGAAATCCTCGGTCGGGTGGGAGATGCCGCCCTCGGCCAGGCGGGATTGCCAGCCCTGCTGGGGCAGTGCCCGGGCGGCCTGCAGCGCTGCCTCCAGCGGGGCCAGCAGATCGGGGATATCGCCGGCCAGATCCTCGATCCGGCGCTGCAACCCCTTGGCGCGGGAGCGCCCGCCCTCAGCGCCCAGCAGCCAGCGGCGCATTTCCGCCGTCTCAAATCCCGAGATTGCTGCCGAGAAGGCGCCATCGGCGGCATCAAACACATGATGCCCTTCATCGAAGACATAGCGCAGCGGCCGCCCATCCTCGCCGCCGCCCAGTGCCGCCTGCACCATCACCAGCGCATGATTGGCCACCACCAGCCTTGCCGATTTCGCCCGGCGGATGGAATGCTCGACATAGCATTTGCGGTAATGCGTGCAGGCGCTGCGGATGCATTCGCCGCGCCTATCGGCCAATTGGCCGATCACCGCGCCGCCAAAGAGTTCCATGATCCAGCCAGGGAAATCACCGCCGACAATATCACCATCGCGCGTGGCAATGGCCCAGCGGCAGGCCAGTGCCAGCGGCAGCGCCGCCTCGCGCAGGGAGATTTGCCCCTGCACCTCCTCCAGATTGAGCAGGCAGAGATAATTCTCCCGCCCCTTGCGCACCACGACCCGGGCGCGGCGCTCCTCCGGGTCCGGATAGAGCCGGGCCAATTCCTGGTCCAATTGCCGCTGGAGGTTGCGGGTATAGGTGGAAAGCCAGACCGGCGCGCCGTTCTTCTCGGCCCAAAGCGAGGCGGGGGCGATATAGCCCAGTGTCTTGCCGGTGCCGGTGCCGGCCTCGGCCAGCACGAAGTTGGGCTGGCCCTCGGCCTCACGCGGCATGAACGCGGCGGAGGCGGCGGAGGCGTAATCGGCCTGGCTGGGCCGCTGCTCGGCGCCCTCGCCCAGCATGGCGGCCAGCCGGGCGCGCGCCTCGGCCTGGGTGACGCCATGGCTGGCCGGCGGCGGCGGCGGGGCCTCATCCTCCCATTCCGGCAGGCGGCGCCAGGGGCGAAAGGCATTGCGGTCCGCCCGTGCATCGGGCGCGCCGAGCGCCGCCAGCACGCTCTCGGCCCAGGGCCAGCCGGTGGTGGCTTTCAACTGCGCGGCCATGGCGGCGGCATCGGCGCCGGCGCTGCTCGCCCGGGTCTCGGCCAAAGCGCGCAGCAGGGTGGTGGCTATCTCGGGCAATAGGGCGGCAGCATCGGCATCATCGGCTGGCACCGGCAGGTCGAGCGCGATGGCCAGGCCGCGCGGCGTGGGGGCTGCCAGGCAGCCCGGCATGCAGAAGGCGAAGAGCTCAAGAAGGTCAAACGCATCGATGAAGGCGGGCAGATCCAACCGCCTTGCGGTGGCCGGCGCATGCACCAGCAGCGGCGGCGGCAGCCCGGCGAGGGCCTCGGCCAGGGCGGAGCCCAGGGGGGGCGTCAGCACCTCGCCATCGGGCGTCAGCAAGGTGGCGCGGCCGGCGCCAGCCACCAGCGCGGGCGCATCGGGCAATAGCAGGCGCGGTGGCTGGGGAGGGCGAGGCTTGGACACGGTTCGTTCTAGCAGCCTGTGGGGATTCAGTCATCGCCGCTGCTTCGCGTGGGTGGGGCGGTTGTTCACGCGGGCTGCAGGGGGAGGGGGGCGAAGCCGGGGCCGCCATGCGCCATGGCCTGAGAAAGGCCGAGGCGGTTTTCCCCGGCAGAGCGGCAATGAAGCGGGTGATGTTATTGAAATCTGGGGGACTGCCTGGTGGAGCCAAACGGAATCGAACCGTCGACCTCTTGAATGCCATTCAAGCGCTCTACCAACTGAGCTATGGCCCCCCAGGGAGAGGTGCATCTAGACCCCATCGAGAAAGCACGCAACCCCTTCCCCGCAAGAAGTCGCATCGCTAGGTTGCTGCGTGAAACAGCTTGAGAAGGCCGGGGAATGGGCAAGGTATATCCTGATGCGGTGGCCGCACTGGCCGGCGTGCTGCGCGATGGCATGATGATTCATTCCGGGGGCTTTGGCCTATGCGGAATTCCCTCACTGCTGATCGACGCTATCCGCGATTCGGGGGTCAAGGACCTCACCATCGTGTCCAACAATGCCGGCATTGACGATGTGGGCCTCGGTAAGCTGCTGCGCACCCGGCAGGTGAAGAAAATGATCGCCAGCTATGTGGGGGAGAATGCCGAATTCGCCCGGCAATTCCTCGCTGGTGAGTTGGAGATCGAATTCAACCCGCAAGGCACGCTGGCTGAGCGCATCCGCGCCGGCGGTGCGGGTATTCCCGCCTTCTTTACCAAGACCGGCGTGGGCACCAAGGTGGCCGAGGGCAAGCCCACCCAGGTGTTTGATGGGGAAACCTATATCATGGAACGCGGCATTGTGGCCGACCTGGCCCTGGTGCATGCCTGGAAGGGCGATACGGAGGGCAACCTCGTCTATCGCCGCACCGCCCGGAACTTCAACCCGATGATGGCCACCGCCGCCCGAGTGACCGTGGCCCAGGTGGAGCATCTGGTGCAGCCCGGTGAGATCGACCCCGACCACATCATCACCCCCGGCGTTTACGTCAAGCGCATCATCGAATGCCCGGCTGATTTCGAGAAGCGCATCGAGAACCGCACCATCACGCCCAAGGCGGCGTAAGGAGAGACCCATGCCCTGGAATCGCGACGAGATGGCCGCCCGCGCGGCGCGCGAACTGGATGACGGGTTCTATGTGAACCTGGGCATCGGCATTCCCACCCTGGTGGCGAATCATATCCCCGCCGGTGTGTCGGTGCAGTTGCAGAGCGAGAATGGCATGCTCGGCATCGGCGCCTTCCCCCATGAGGGGGAGGAGGATGCCGACATCATCAATGCCGGCAAGCAGACGGTGACGATGCTGCCCACCACCAGCATTTTCTCCAGTGCCGACAGTTTCGCCATGATCCGCGGCGGACATATCGATCTGTCCATCCTTGGCGCGCTGCAGGTGGCGCAGAATGGCGATCTGGCGAACTGGATGATCCCCGGCAAGATGGTCAAGGGCATGGGCGGCGCCATGGATCTGGTGGCCGGCGTGAAGCGCGTGGTGGTGCTGATGGAGCACACGGCCGGTGGCAAGCCCAAGCTGCTGAAGGCGTGCAACCTGCCACTCACCGGCGCACGGGTGGTGGATATGGTGATCACCGAACTTGGCGTCTTCACCATCGACCGCCGCGGCGATGCTGGCATGGCGCTGATCGAACTGGCGCCGGGTGTGACACTCGAGGAAGTGCGGGAAAAGACCGAGGCTGAATTCCGCGTCGCCAATTGAGGCGGCGTGAGTTCCCTATCGGGCGGTGGGTCCGATAGGGTCAGCCCTCGGGCTTGAGCAGGCGGATCAGCCCATCCAGCTGGTCCAGATTGCGATACTTGATCACCACCTGGCCGGATTTGCCATTGTGCTGCACGGCCACCTGCAGGCCGAGATGCTGGGATAATTCGCGTTCCAGCGCGCGGGTCTCAGGGTCTGTCCTGCGCTCTGGCTGAATTGCCGGTCTCGCATTGGCCAAGGCCTCTGCCTGGCGGACATTCAGGCCACGATCCACCACCTGCAATGCCACCGCCACAGGGTCGGTTGCGGCCAGCACGGCGCGGGCATGGCCTGCGGTCAGCGCGCCGTCACGCAGCAGGTCGCGCACGCGCTCGGGCAGGGAGAGCAGGCGCAGCGG
>Ga0214923_10008864_pt1 | contig 10593 bp, 11 predicted proteins | sample LL1510_MetaG_FD_177993 | JGI IMG/M metagenome (GOLD analysis project Ga0214923, IMG submission 177993) | Freshwater microbial communities from Lake Lanier, Atlanta, Georgia, United States - LL-1510 | ecosystem: Environmental > Aquatic > Freshwater > Lake | place: USA: Georgia | collected...
CGCGGTGACCGATTTGTTAGGCGGTCAGGTGAACGCCATGTTCTCAAATGCCTTGACTGTGATGCCGCACATTCAGTCCGGAAAACTCAGGGCTTTGGCGGTATCCGGTAACCGGCGCTTAGAGCTGTTACCTGATGTTCCCACGGTAATGGAAGCCGGTATTGCGCAATACGTGTCGTTGCAGTGGTATGGTCTTTTGGCACCGTCCGGAACGCCGTCGGCCGTGATTCAAACCGTCAACCGCGAAATGGTCAAAGCGCTGCAAAGCAAAGACATCAAAGACAAACTGGCCTCTGAAGGCGCAGAACCCGCGGGCAGCACCCCAGCAGAATTTGGCAACCTTATCAAAAACGACTTTGACAAGTGGTCTAAGGTCGCCAAGTCTTCGGGTATTGAACCTCAATAGGCTCAGCTCAATGCCTAATTAGGTGGTCAAACGCGCTTAATGCAGCTTTGGCGCCCTCGCCTGCGGCGATGACAATTTGTTTGTAGGGCACGGTGGTGCAGTCGCCCGCAGCAAACACACCGGGTACATTGGTGTGACCTTTGGCGTCCACCACAATTTCACCAAACTTGCTCAACTCTAAGGTGCCCTTCAGAAACTCAGTGTTGGGTACCAAACCAATTTGCACAAACACGCCCGCAAGTTCCACGGTGTGTTCTTGTTGGGACACACGGTCTTTGTATTTGAGGGCATTGACCTTGTGACCATCTCCAGTGATTTCAGTAGTTTGGGCATTGACGTGAATCGTCACGTTGGGCAGACTTTTGAGTTTATTCACCAAGACCGCATCGGCTTTAAGTACATCTGCAAATTCAATTAAAGTGACGTGTGCCACTAAGCCCGCTAAATCTATAGCAGCTTCCACACCGGAGTTACCGCCACCAATGACGGCGACATGCTTGCCCTTGAACAGAGGCCCATCGCAATGCGGGCAGTAGGCTACGCCTTTGTTTTTGTATTGTTCTTCGCCAGGCACATTAACATTGCGCCAACGCGCGCCTGTGGACAACACCACACTGCGAGCACTTAAGGTGCCACCGTTGGCCAACTGCACTTGTATCAGACCACCTGCTTGAGTAGCGGGCGTTATTTTGTCGGCGCGTTGCAGGTTCATGATCTCCACCCCGTACTGGCGGACTTGGGCTTCTAAGGCAGATGCAAACTTGGGGCCATCGGTTTCCAAAACCGATATGTAGTTTTCAATGGCAAGGGTATCGTTGACCTGACCTCCAAAGCGCTCAGCCGCCACGCCTACTCGAATGCCCTTGCGCGCGGCATACACCGCAGCAGCAGCACCAGCTGGGCCGCCGCCCACAATCAGCATGTCGTAAGGGGCCTTGGCGTTGAGCTTGGCAGCCTCGCGCTCTGCAGAGCCGGTGTCGAGCTTGGCCACAATTTCCTCTACGCTCATTCGGCCAGATCCAAACACTTGACCGTTGAGGAACACCATAGGCACAGCCATGATTTGGCGTTGTTCCACCTCTTCTTGAAACGCACCGCCTTCAATAACGACAGTTTTAACCTTGGGGTTAAGGATGGCCATGAGCGAAAGGGCTTGCACCACATCAGGACAGTTGTGGCAACTCAAAGACATGTAAACCTCAAAGTTGAAGTCGCCATCCAAAGCCTTGATGCTGTCGATCACCTCTTGCTCTACCTTGGGTGGGTGACCGCCCGTCCACAGCAACGCCAAAACCAAAGAAGTGAACTCGTGCCCCAACGGCAGCCCCGCAAAGCGCACGCCTTGGGCTTCACCAGATCGAGCTACGACAAAAGAGGGTTTGCATGCATCGTTGCCCGAGGTATCCAGCGAGACCTTTTCGGACAGGCTGACAATGGTTTCAAGCAACTGGCGCATGTCGGTGCCGGTTTCGCTTTCGTCTAGCGAAGCAATCAGGCTGATGGGTTGGCGCAACAAGGCCAAATATTGTTGAAGTTGGGTTTTAAGGGTGTCGTCAAGCATGGTGTCCTCCAATTTCAGAGTGCAAAAAACTCAGGTCTAGCGCACCAAGCGCAGACCAAAAGTAAACAAACGGGTGGGAATTTCGCTGAGTACAGCGCACACCTTGGTATGCGCTGCGGTCAACGCCCTGCTAATCAGGGCAAAAACTTCGGCAAATTAAATCTTGCCGACCAGGTCGATGGAAGGAGCCAAAGTCTTGGCACCCTCTTTCCACTTGGCTGGGCACACCTGACCAGGGTTGGCGGCGGTGTACTGAGCAGCCTTGAGTTTGCGCAATGTTTCAGAAACGTCACGGGCCACCTCGTTGGAGTGAACTTCCATGGTTTTGATCAATCCTTCGGGGTTGATCACAAAAGTGCCGCGCAAAGCCAAGCCTTCCGCTTCAATGTGCACGCCAAAAGCGCGTGTAAGCTGGTGAGTGGGGTCGCCAACCAATGGGAACTTGGCTTTGCCCACTGCGGGAGAGGTCTCGTGCCACACTTTGTGAGAAAACTGGGTGTCGGTGGTCACGATATAAACCTCGGCACCAGCCTTTTGGAATTCAGCGTAGTTGTCAGCAGCATCTTCGATTTCTGTAGGGCAGTTGAAGGTGAAAGCTGCGGGCATGAAAATCAGAACAGACCACTTGCCTTGGAGGCTGGCTTCTGTAACTTCAATGAACTTGCCATTGTGAAAAGCTTGTGCTTTGAAGGGTTGCACTTGGGTATTGATCAGGGACATAAAGTTTCCTTAGTTTGGTTGATATAAACTATCGAATGAGAAAATCTCATTGAGATAAATGATATTCGATACTAGGGTTTTCACTAATTGTTTGTATCAATGATGGTTATTAGAAAAAACCAATAACACTGTCATCAAGGCACAACTTGTACGGATGGCTGTGTGCGTTAGAGTGGGATAAACCGATACCCACCACCATGAATTCATCTACACAACAACCTCAAGACCTAGAGCCCTTGCAGCCCACCGAACTGGGTGTTTACCGTCACTACAAAGGTAATTTGTATGAAGTGGTTGGCACCGCGCGATGCAGCGAGACTTTAGAAGCCATGACCGTTTACAAAACGCTCTATGGAAGTCCGCAAGAGCTGCAGCAGCTCTGGGTCAGACCTCAAAAAATGTTTTTAGAAGAAGTGCTGGTCAACGGGAAGATGGAGCCTAGGTTTACTAAGGTAAATCACTCACAAACCTAGCCAATCGCTATTTGCAGCCGAGTGCTTTATTCAACTTTGGCGCCCGTCTCTTTGACCACCTTGGCCCATTTATCCAGTTCACGTTTGACCAACTGACCAAAAGCTTCACCACGCAGGTTGCTGGCATCGAAGCCAATACTGCGAAGGCGCTCACGAACTTCGGGAGAGTTAGCGGCACGGTCCAGTTCCTCACGAAGCTTGGCAACTATGGGAGGTGGAGTACCTGCCGGGACCCAAATGCCTACCCATGAATCGTCTTCAAAACCCGTAAAACCAGCTTCTGCAATGGTTGGAACATCTGGTATGGCAGGATTTCGCTTGCCACTTGTCACAGCAAGTCCAATAAGATTTCCCGACTTGATGTGCGGAACTGCTGGAGGCAATGCGGTTGAGGCCACATCTACCTCGCCAGAGATTGCTGCGGTCATCACCGGTGGGATGCCCTTGTAAGGCACATGAAGAATCTGAATTTTGGCCAAGGACTTAAATAAATACTCAGCAGAAAGTTGAGGAGTGGTTCCAAAACCTGGCGAGCCGTATTGCACTTTGCCAGTTTTAGATCGTTCGACCACGTCCTTTAGAGATTTGATACCCGTACTTGGGGCGGTCACCAAAATATTCGGAGCTGTAGCGAGCAACCCGATAGGTATGAAATCCCTCTCGGAGTCGTAACCATGTTGCGGATACAACCAAGGCGTTACCGCAAACGCAGTAGAGGATACTAATACGGTATAGCCGTCTGGTGGCGCTTTAGCAACCGCCTGTATGGAAATCAATGCACCAGCACCGGCACGGTTGTCCACCACAATAGATTGACCCCAGTTCTCTTGCATTTTTTGAGCGAACATTCTGCCGATCACGTCTTGTGGACTTCCAGTCGAGGCCGTCACGAATTTCACGGGTTTGGTCGGATAAGGCTGTGCAAATGCACTTGCAGCGAGCACCAATATTGAGGCACCGGCAAACGAAATAAGCCATTTTCTGGTGTTCATGTGTTGTCCCCTAATTAGTTAGTAAAAAAGAGCAATAAAAAATAGTGTCTATATGGGTAGTGCCAATGCTTTTAAAGATCGCTCCACTACAGCTGTTTGTTCTTTTGCGGTGGCACCCGAAATTTCGAGTCGACCGATTTCAAGAGAGTTCTCGACCACCAAGCGACATCGCTCAAATCGACGCATCATAAAGTTTGCAAATGCCTTGGGCAAAGAAGTTTCAAGTGAAACCTCTTCGGCAAGCACAATTCCATCCTCCAGCGCCATTCCTGCGCCTGATGCCAACTGTGGCGTGGTGGCATGTGAGGCGTCTCCAATCAAAATGACGTTATCAATCCACCAATCTTGGCGAAGCAAATGTGCTTCAAGGGGGCGGTAAAGAATTTTAGATTCGGGATGAAGCTCATCACGCAGGGCGGCCAGAATCCCGCCATACCCTTCGAGCAAGTCTCGCAAAATCTGATGCTGAGTTTCAGGAGAGCGCCACGGATTTGAAGGTATGTGTTCAAGAACAAACATATACATTTCTTCTTGGGAAACTGGTGTAAGACCCACCTTACATCTTCCTCCCAAAAAAAAGTGTCTCATCTCGATTTGGGGTAGGCGCGGGATGACCAAGCGCCAACAGGCTTGGCCGGTAAAAGCGGGTTTTGAAGCTTTGGGGAAAAGCAACTGACGCAACCCAGAATACAAGCCATCAGCGCCCACTACGAGGTCAACCACTACGTCAGTGCCGTCTGATAGCTGCAAACGGCATGTTGCCCCTTGCTTATCAATTCCAATAACCGTCAACCCTAGCCTAACTGGAACATTCAGTTCGACCAGGCGTCTGGACATGATGTCATGCAGGGTGCTTCTTAAGATACCGCCAGCACCCTGAACCTTGGCGCCTTCCAAGTAAGGACTTGGCAAGTCACACAAAGATAAACCCTGCGAATCACACACTCGAATTCCAGCATGAATGTGGCCTTTGAGCTGAACTTCATCGATCAAATCCAACATTTCTAATGCGCGCAGGGTTGGCGGACTGATAGTCAAGCCTGCTCCTGTCATCTTCCAGTCGGTGGCCACATCAATGAGCAACACCTCCAGCCCTTTGCGCTTGAGCATGATGGCCGATGACATACCTGCAATCCCACCGCCCACCACGACAGCACTGCGAGCAGCCGTCATTTCAGAGCTTCCATTCGCCAATACCTATACCGGTAAACCAGTTAGGCACCGCACGATAAAAATGTGTTTTGTAACGCCCCACTCCCGCAATGCCCATTGCGGTGATCCACATACGAATTTCTTCAGCACCATTGCCTGCTTCATGCACATGTTTAGTAGAAAACTGGAGCAGGGCTTCAACTTCACCCAATTCAAGCAACCTAAGAAATTCACGGTCAAATGCCTCGTTCACCATTCCCATTCGAGGAGTAGCAAGGTCATGGCTCAGTCCACCTGTTGCAAGCACTGCAACTCGATCCAACTTGGGATAAGCACGCAATGCATGACCTAAAGCCACACCAAAGGCATAACAACGCCGCATGCTGGGTAAAGGAGGCTGGACACAGTTGAAAAGAATAGGCACCACCGGAATATCTTGCGCAATGCCCGCCAACTCCATAGGAACGAGTACGCCATGGTCCAGCGTCAATTCCATTGACAACGCAGGGTCAAAGTCAGCAGCCATGACCTGAGTCAGTAAAAAAGCACCAAGCTCAGAGTCACCAATCAAAACTCTTTTTTCTGCCTTCAGCCAATGCTCAACGGGTGTAGGGTACTGAGGAGCCGCACCAATGCAAAGAGACGGCAAGTTGTTCAGAAAAAAATTATGAACATGATCATCAGAAAGCACCACGATCGCTTGAGGCTGGCTTTCAGAAATGGATGCCCCCATCCTACGAAAAGCGGCAAATATTTCTTTCCGATCTGAAGGTGGTATTGCATCAGGAAAATTGAGCATCACCGGCGTGTGACTTGCGGCATGAACTCCAACAATTTTGGCCATTTCAGTTTGCCTTCACCAAAGCTTTAAGCGCGCCTACGGAAACGTGTTCAGGAATTTTCATGCCAATACAGTGCGCTCTAAGCAGATAGGGGTTGGCACCCGCAAGATACAGGGCAGCTACATCGTTGTCACGTATGGCTGCATGAGTGCGATCGGTTAGCGCAAAACCCGCGAGATATGCATCTTTATCGATTAGGTAGGACTCAAGATCATCTGGCTTGTGATGGAGTTCAAACAAAACCTTGTTAAGAACAAAGGCCTCTGGGCTTGGTATATTTTGAAGCCAATTGGTCAACATAGTATCTAAACAACTAAAAAAATAAAATTCTATGTATTTGGATCAAACTAAGCCTTGAGCTCTATATTCCATGCGTTGTATCCATAAACCCAATCGGGATTGGTTTTATTTTGCATCCACTGATTCGCCCCAGATGCTTTTTGAATTTCAGAGGTTCTAGGCTTTCTAATCGACTCAAAAACATTAAACACGGTATTGATATCTTGCCCCTTAAAAGAGTCCAAGCATCTTGCAAGAACAACAGAATCCTCTAACGCCATCGCAGCACCCTGTGCCATATAAGGGGTCATTGGGTGACAAGCGTCTCCAACAAGGAGAACCCGACCTTTGACCCAAGTAGGTAATGGGTCTCTATCAAATAATGCCCACTTGTGCACTTCAGGACATGAAGAAATGACAGCTTGAACATCAGAGTGAAACCCTGAATAGGCTTCTTGAAGCGTTTTTAAATCGCCCTTGGCTGACCATGACTCCTTAGTAAGCCAAGAGGCCTCTTCGGGCATGCTCGTCACAAAATAAATTTCATCTCGCTTACGCGTCACATAGTAAATCACGATATGACGGTCTGGACCCCACCATTTGGTACGCGAGTCACCAATATCAACCCCTTTAAGCATAGAAGCTGGATATGTCGTTCTATAAGCCACTTTTCCAGTGAATCTTGGCTCCTCAGGACCAAGCAAAATTTCCCTAACCAAAGAGTGCACCCCATCTGCACCAATTACTGCATCTGCCTGGACCTTAGTGCCATCTTCAAATGTCAATACAACGCCATCACCGTCTTGATCAAGAGACACCAGCTTTTTATTCAAATGAATTTGATCACTTGGAACCAAGTTGACAAGCGATTCATGAAGGTCAGCTCGGTGCAAAGCATAAAAAGGAGCACCATATTTTGCAATCACATGTTCAGAAAGTGGATAGTCATTGGTAACCTCACCACTATCCCAGACCTTGTTCAAGTTGGTTTTAGGTTGAAAAGCCATATTGGCCAATTGATCTTTAAGACCAAAGCCATTTAACACATGTGTTGCATTTGGACCCATTTGGATACCGGCCCCGACCCTAGAAAATTGACGTGCCTGCTCATAAATATGGGCTTTTATGCCGACCCTAGCTAAAGCACTTGCACATGCAACACCACCTATACCAGCGCCAACAATAGCTATATTCATTTTTTTATGTATATCAAATTAAAATTTAGAAATCATTCTCCAGCAATAACGCCGGCAGCCTTGATAACTTGAGCCCATTTTTGGGTGTCCGATTTGATTCGATCATTAAAATATTCAGTAGATCCTCCAACAGGATCGCCAGATAACGACTTAATTTTATCGATCATCTCTTTGTGACCCAAAACCAAGTTAATAGAATCATTGAGCTTTTTGACAATATCAACAGGCGTACCTGAAGGTGCAACCACACCGTACCAAACGGTAGACTCATATCCAGGCAAGCCCTGCTCAGCAAGCGTTGGAAGTTCTGGCCAAGAAATTGAGCGCTTCAAGCTGGCAATACCAATTGGTCTCAGTTTCCCGCTTTTACTGAAAGGCACCAAGCTGTTCTCAAATGTAAGTTGCACCTCCCCGGAAAGCAATCCAACCACAGCTGATGCACTGGCCTTATAGGGTATGTGCACCACGTCAACTTTAGCCATTGAGTTAAACAACGCACCCGCCAAGTGAGCAGAAGTGCCTTGACCAGGCGAACTGTAGTTATATTTACCAGGATTAGCTTTAAGTAACTCGATTAACTCTTTTAAATTCTTAGCATTTAAAGTTGGAGAAACTGCAAGCACAGAGGGAGTCTGAGCAACCATAGCAACGGTTGTAAAATCCTTGATAGGGTTATAGCTCATTTGAGAGTAAAGACTAGGATTGATGGATAAGGTGGTCACACTAGCCATCAACAATGTATAGCCATCAGGCTGAGCGCTAGCAACTTGAGATGCACCTAACATCGTGCCAGCCCCCGGTTTATTTTCCACTATGACCGACTGACCTAACACCTTACTTAAACGGTCAGCAAGTACTCTTGAAAGGGCGTCAGCACTGCCTCCGGGAGCATGAACACAAACAAGCTTAATAGGCCTATTGGGATAATCAGATTGGCAAAAGGTTGAAAACGAAATAAAAGAAAGAGCAATAAAAACAAAAACCTTATAAAAAAACATACATTGACCTGATTTTTCAATAAGAAACATATTAATTTTTGGAATTACTCTGCTTCACAACCTTAGCCCACTTGTCTTTATCTTCAGAAATAAATTTAGAGAACTCAGACGGTGTGGTCAAAATAGGCTCCAAGCCTTGAGCTAACAGCTGATTTTTGATTTCAGGCTCTTCAAGAATTTTATTTAGAGTCACATTGAGCAAATTGATAATTGGCTGGGGTGTACCAGGGGCAGTCAGAACGCCATACCAAGTACTCGCGGTGTACCCTGGCAAACCCTTTTCGCTGACCGTTGGAACTTCAGGCGCTAATGAAGAACGCTTTGCACTTGTCACGGCAAGAGCTCTTACCTTACCTGTCTTAACATGCTGCAACAAAGTTACGATGCTACTGATTGACACCTGAACTTCGTTAGCTAGCAATGAGGTTAAAGCAAGACCAGCACCTTTATATGGAATTGAAACCAAGTCAATGTTGGCCATTGATTTAAACAACTCAGTCTGTAAATAAATTGTGCTTGCTGAAGAAGCATAATTTAGCTTACCGGGATTTTTCTTTGCATAAGCGATGAGTTCCTCAACATTCGCTACGGGAACATTTGGATTAACCACCAAAAAGTTAGGACTATCACCTATCAAGCCAATGGGTGAAAAGTCTTTAAGCGGATCAAGCTTGTTATCTGGATAAAGACTTGGATTGATAGAGTGACTTCCAGATGCAATTAAAATTGTATAACCATCTGGATCTGATTGGCTAACTAATTTACTGGCAATCAAACTATCAGCACCAGGCTTATTATCAATAACAACAGGCTGGTTCAGAACTTCAGAAAACCGTTTGCCTAAAATTCTAGAAATCACATCGGTAGGACCACCAGGGGCAAACCCAACAACAAATTTAATGGACTTTACAGGATAGGCACTTTGGGCAAATATCGAACTAGATAAAATTAAAATAAAAACAATAAACGGAAATTTAGAAATTTTCATGATACACCTATAGTAATTTCAACGTGGAAGTAACGCATCAGCCACAACTTCAACAATTTCGGAAACAAGCCTTAAAACTAACCCTAAAACTATAGAAAAAACAAATAGACCAACAAATAAGACGTAGGATTTCATCACAAATGCTGCTATAGAACTAAAACATAAAAAAATAAAAAATGAAACCAAAGATAACCTTCGACCAAATTTACAAACAAACCTAATAAGTGGATATGTAACCATAACTGTTTTAGCTCCTCAATGAAGCGATAGATTCGCCCGCCAACTTTCCCGAGACAAATGCCCAAGCAATATGATGACCATGACCTTCAAGCAAAAGTCCACCTTGACCATTGGATCCGGCCGCAAACAAACCAGGTATCACCTGATCAGTTTCATTCAAAACTTGAAATGACTCATTAATTGATAATCCACCTTCCGTAATTGTCACATAAGATCTAACAGGCCCTAAGGCATAAAAGGGACCCCGCAAATTAGAAAATTTTGACTTAGTGGACTCAACAAAGGTCTCAGGATTCACGCCAATATTTTTTGCCAATAACTCTAAATTATCTGAGCAATAAAATATATCTTTTCTTGAGCTCTTATAGTCAGCCAAATAAGCATATGCAATGCCAGGAGCTGTAGAAATAAAATTTGGCCACATTGTCAACATACTTGCACAATCTTCATCAAATACAATATATCCCTCATTGCCTGGGGATTTGAGCAACTGCTGAGCAACGTCGGGGACATCTGAACGTATAAGCGAACCTGAGCGGCTGACCATAAGAGCACCACAATTGAACAAGGTTGGCTCGGGCCCCAACACAGTTGTAACAAACTTCATGACAAACGGTCGTATTAGAAAGTCAGGCATATATTTCAGGCCGAATATCATTGCCTTAGCAATTAAGGCATAAGGAGGTATACTATGAATCCAGCATTTAGGTGCCTCCACGAATCGCATTTTGAGGGAGCTGTAATAC